>Ga0197143_1000610_pt1 | contig 36946 bp, 30 predicted proteins | sample GBS70_MetaG_FD_148603 | JGI IMG/M metagenome (GOLD analysis project Ga0197143, IMG submission 148603) | Sediment microbial communities from Great Boiling Springs, Gerlach, Nevada, United States - GBS 70_MetaG | ecosystem: Environmental > Aquatic > Thermal springs > Hot (42-90C) > Sediment... | reverse complement strand
GCTGGGCATATAATCTATCAATAAAAATCAGCAAAAAGAAAAGGAATAATCCAATCCTTCCCTTTCTAATTCTAATCATATCCCTTCATAACACACCTCCCTTCTTAATATTTATTAATTTCAACCTCTTATTTTTGATATTATTAAAGCAGAGAGAGAACTATCCCCTCTCCTTTCCTTCCTCATAATCATAATATTATTATAGGAAAGAAAAAAATCAAATGTCAAGCGAAATTTGCTGAGCTTTCTGAAAAAGGGAGTTAATATAATTTTGCGTAAGATGAGATATATTATATACACTGTAATTATGATTACGTAAAAAGGAGGATGAAATGATGATAAGAAGGAGAAAAAAGTCCTGCCCCAAAATGGGGAACAGGACCAAATACCTGTGAAAGGAGGTCAACATGAAGTATGAAGCCTTAAAAGAGATCCTGGAAAAAATAACACAAATTGAAAAAATTTTTTAGAATCTATCAAACCCCATCACCCCCATTTCGCAGAAGAAATAAAATCAAAATTAGACCTATACACTAACTTTACTATCTTCCCGAAAGAAATAAGGTCAAGACTAAAATCAACAAATGCCCCCGAAAACCTCCATAAAGAACTTGAAAAAATAAGAATAAACTCCGGCGGATACTTCCAGTCTGAAAAAATACTCTTCGCAAAATGGGCTATCTTCATCAAAAATCTCCATTCCAGAAAATGGCTTCGCCCAGACCCCTTTTTCAAAGCCAACCTGCAGAGCCTCCACCTCCTCTTCCAGCATACCTTCCAGTCCTATGAGATAAAAAATGAAAAAAATTATATATAAAACTTACACAAAATTATTGAAAAGTGCCTCTTTGGCTCATACCCATGTTCACAATATATAAAATTTTTGAAGCCGTGCACCATTTCCATCCCAATAAACGTCCCTCTCAAGAACCTTCTTCACCATCTCTTTTATGTGCTCACCCAAAATCTCCAGAAGCCCCTTCCTTTTTTCTCCATCTGTGATAAATTTTGAGTAGTCGCCTGAAGTTTCTCCTTAACCATGGTTGGAGGTGGTGGTATTCTCGCGATCAGGAGGTATTTTATTACTTCTCCCTTCTCTTTTCATCTCATACACAAAATTCAAGATACTACCATCTACTGACGTCAACACACTCTTTATACTCACAACACAACTTCTTCATTCAGTTTCACCCATTTAACTCAAATCTCCGTCCTCCTGGTAATGATGTGTGTGAGTGTACAAGTTCTGATTTTTGTTAAAGAACAATTGTGTTATAATAAAAAAATGAAGAGTGCTACCTTCCTGGAAAGAAAAATAGAGTTGATCAAATCACCATCTCCGGTCGTAAGGCTTAAAAATCTGGAAAAGAGTATAGGATTTAAAGGAACTATATGGATGAAGAACGATGGCATGCTATCAACTATATATGGGGGGAACAAGCCGAGGAAGTTTGAATTCATATTTAAGGAAGCGATCGAAACTAGAGCAAAATACCTCGTCACAACAGGAGGAATAGGGACAAATCATGGACTTGCTGTATCACTTTTCGGAAAGGAATTCGGCTTGAAAACCATTCTCTTCCTTTATCCCCAACCGATTACAAAATATGTGAAAAAGAACCTTGTCCGGATGGTAGATTCAGGTGCTGAGATAAGGTTGGCCACAAATCCCGTTCATGCAGTTGCAAGGGCAAAAATTCTTGGGAGGAAAGAAGGACATTTTTTCATTCCTCCTGGAGGTTCTTCAGCCACTGGAAATACTGGTTTTTATCTCGCGGGGAAGGAATTGATAGAGCAGATAAGAAATGGGGAAATTCCTGAGCCCTCTTTTATTTTTATTCCAGTTGGAACGGGGGGGAGCCTTGCAGGACTTTCTCTCGGACTTTGTGATTCGGAAATAAAGACAAAAATAATTGGTATCTGTGTTGTGGAAAGGATTATAACTAACAAGACTGTCCTCTTTTACGAAATTTTATCTCTCTCAAATTTGTTGAGAAAAAACGGAATAAAATCAAATCCCTTAAAGGCAATGATGAAATTCACCCTTAATCACAACTTCATTGGAAGGGGATATGGATATGTTACAAAAGAGGCAACTAAAGCAGTAGAAATTGTGAAGGACGAAGAAGGGATTGAGCTCGAGACCACCTATACTGGAAAAACCCTGGCGGGTCTCATTCATTTTGCAAAGGAAAAAGGGAAAGGAGATCTTCTTTTCTGGAACACCCATAACCTAAATGAGCCGGAGATCCCCGATCTTGAAAAGAAGTTTGAAGATGTGGCAGAATGGTTTGGGATATGGACAGAAGGATCATCATAGCCTTTTTCATTTCTATACTCGTTCATCTCTTTCTTTTTGTCCCCTTGCCCATTTCATCTTTAAAGGAAGAACTTTCAAAAACAAAAAAACCTCCAGAACCCCTTTCTATTGAATTCATATATCAGAAACCCACCCCACAGGAAAACGAAAAGGCAAAAAGGTTATCATACGAGACCCATGTGGCGAAAAGGGAAACTACAACAAAAAAGGAATTTCCTTTTGAAGGGACCCCTTTTAAAAAACCAGTGGTCGCACAGCAGGATGAAAGGGTAAGGGGTTCGGTAGAAGGGGAAGAAGAAAATAAAGCAGAGAGAATACCGCAGGCTCTGAGGGGTCTGGGGGGACTTGTGCACGAGAACCTCCCTGAAGAAGAAACCGTAAACCTCAACACGAGGGAATTCAAATACATTTCTTATTTTTCAAAGATAAAGTCAAAGATAGAACTTGTCTGGATATATCCTCAGATTTCTGTTATCAACGGCGAACAGGGAACAGTCCACCTTAAATTTACAATAGTTGAAGATGGAAACCTTGAAGATGTTCAACTTATAAAATCTTCAGGTTATCCTGCTCTTGATGAGGAGGCGATAAGGGCTGTAAAAGCAGCTGCCCCATATCCACCTCTTCCAAAGAGCTGGGGATTGAAAAGACTTCACATCGTTGGAGAGTTCAATTACATCCTTGGATACAGGATTATAAGGTAAAGTTTTTAAATCTTCTTCATAACAACACAGGCGTTTGTCCCACCGAATCCAAAGGAGTTGCATATTGCATATCTTAAGTCCTTTAATTCTATCGCCTCATTTGGAACATAGTTCAGGTCGCATTGAGGGTCTGGTTCTTCATAGTTTATTGTAGGAGGAATTATACCGGTTTTTAGAGAAAGGGCTGTAAAAGCGGCTTCCATTCCTCCTGCAGCTCCGAGGGTATGGCCTGTTACGGATTTTGTGGAGCTTACAAACAGTTTTTTCGCATGGTCTTTAAAAAGTTTTTTTATCGCAATTGTCTCGTAAAGGTCATTAAGCTTTGTTGATGTTCCGTGAGCATTTATGTATTGAATCTCATCCGTTGATATCCTTGCATCCCTTATTGCAAGCCTCATACATTCCTCTGCGCCCTTTCCTTCAGGTGAAGGAGATGTTATATGATGGGCATCTCCGTTTGCACCATATCCTATCACCTCTGCAAAAATTTCAGCCCCTCTTTTCTTAGCATTTTCATACTCTTCAAGAACAAGAATTCCAGCACCTTCCCCCATCACAAATCCATCCCTGTTTTTTTCAAAGGGACGAGAAGCCTTTTCTGGCTCATCATTCCTTCTTGAAAGAGCCTTCATGCTCGAAAAACCCGCTACCGCGAGGGGGGTTATTGCTGATTCAGTGCCCCCGCATATAGCAACATCAATTATTCCCTCCCTTATATATCTGTATGCCTCTCCCACAGCGTGAAGCCCTGCTGAGCAAGCCGTTGATATACACAGGTTGACCCCTTTTGCTCCTGTGAGAATTGATACCCATCCTGCTGCAAGATTGGGAATTGCCATGGGTATAAAGTATGGGCTCACCCTTCTATAGCCCTTTTCATTAAAGATTTTAAACTGGTCTTCTATTGACGGAAGTCCACCAAGTCCAACTCCAATTATCACCCCAACTCTTTCTGAATCAGTTTTTCCCTTCAGTCCTGCCCTTTCAATTGCTATAAGAGAACCTGCAACTGCAAACTGGATGAATCTGTCCATCTCTTCAACCAATTTCGGTTCGATAAACCTTTCGGGTTTAAAATCCTTTACTTCAGCAGCAATCCTTACAGGAAGGTCCTTGGCATCAAATCTCGTTATTGGCCCTGCTCCACTTTTTCCCTTGACCACATTTTCCCACACTTCCTCAACCCCTATCCCTACAGGCGTGACGAGCCCGATCCCTGTGACAACAACCCTTCTTCTCATCAAATGTGCTTTTTTATGTATTCAACTGCATCCCTTACCCTTTTCATCTTTTCCAGTTCCTCATCAGGAATTTCGTCCAGTCCGAACCTCTCCTCTATCTTTATTACTATGTCCATTACAGCAAGCGAGTCGGCTCCGAGGTCTTCTACAAACCGTGAATCAAGCGTTATCAGTGACGGGTCAATTTTCAGCCTTTTTGCAATGATTTCTATCAGTTCCTTTTCTACATCCATTTTTTCACCTCCTACATATATAATCCGCCATTTACTTTTATAACTTCACCGGTTATATAAGAAGCCTCTTCAGAAAGCAGGAATGCCACAACCCCTGCGACGTCCTCTGGTTCCCCAAATCTTCCGAGAGGGATGTTTTCTAATATCTTTCTTTTGATTTCTTCTGGAAGGCTTTCTGTCATTTGGGTTTTTATGAATCCAGGTGATACTGCATTTACCGTTATGTTTTTTTGAGCGAGTTCCTTTGCTAAGGATTTGGTAAACGCGATAATTCCACCTTTTGATGCTGCATAATTTGTCTGTCCCGGATTTCCTGCCTCGCCCGCCACAGATACAACATTTACAATCCTTCCGTAATTTCCCCTCATCATGAGCCTCACCGCCTCCTTGCAACAGAGGTATACACTTTTTAGGTTAACTTCAATTATTTCGTCCCAGTCCTCCTCTTTCATCATCATAAGAAGAGAATCCCTCCTTATGCCTGCGTTATTGACAAGACCCTGAAGTCCTTCGTCCTTTATCTTTTTAAAAGCCTCCTTTACTTCATCCTTTTTTGATACGTCAAAGGGAAGAGGGATACATCTCCAGTTTTTTTCTTTTCCTTCCTCAATAAGAGGTATTAGAGATTCCCCTCTTCTCGCATTCGCATACACAACCGCTCCCTCCATACATAACCTTCTCACGATCGCTATTCCTATACCCCGTGATGCCCCGGTCACGAGAACCCTCATGCCCTTCAATCCCCTCATTTTATGGCTCTTTCTAAAATTTTTATATCCTTTGGCTCGCAGACCGAAAATTTTTTTATCTCTTTTCCACCCTCAATGAGATTTATGAGAACCGGTCTCGGTCCTGTTTCAACGATTATTTCGGGTTCCATCTCAAGAAATTTTTTCATGCATTCTGTCCATCTCACGGGGTTTGAAATCTGCCTGGCGAGAGAATCTTTTATTTCCTCTGCAGATTTGTAAATCCCTGCATCAATGTTCTTCAGAACAGGAATAGAGGGGTTCCTGAACGTTATATCTTTCAAAAACTCTCTCATTTTTTCCTCTGCAGGTTTCATGAAGGGAGTGTGGAAGGGAGCACTTACATTGAGATACACAATCCTTGCTTTCTTTTCTTTTAACTTTTCAACTGCTTCTTCCACCGCTTCCTCTTTTCCAGAGATTACTGTCTGCGTTGAAGAATTATAGTTTGCTGGATACACCCCTTCTATATCTTTGATGACCTCTTCAACCTCTCTGGAAGATATACCTATAACTGCTGCCATTGAGGGATTAATACCGGGAATGCTTTCCTGCATAAATTCTCCTCTTTTCCTGACACATATTAAGGCATCTTCAAAGGAAATTGAACCTGCTGATAGAAGCGCCGTCCATTCTCCCAGGCTATGTCCTGCTGAAAGACCCGGAGACATTCCAAGGATTTCCTTCAGGACCGTTAAGCCAGCAAAACTTACAGTGAGAATTGATGGCTGGGCGTTGAATGTAAGTTTGAGTTCAGAATTTGAACTTTCAAAACACAGTCTTTTCATATTCAATCTTAAAGTATCAGAGGCAAGTTCAAATACTTCACGAACAGATTTAAATTCTTCAAACAGTTTTTTACCCATTCCAGAAAACTGAGCTCCTTGTCCGGGAAATAAAAACCCTACTTTCATTTCTTCAATCCCTTTAACTTTTCGATCGTTTCTTCTGCTTCCTTTATTATATCCTCAATTATATTTTTTACAGGTTTTATATCTCTTATCAAGCCCGAAATCTGCCCTGCCATGAGAGAGCCCCATTCAACATCTCCTTCAACAGCCTTTTTCAAAGCGCCCATGCCAAGGGTTTCAAGTTCTTCTGGTTTTGCCCCTTCTTTTTCCTTTTTCAGAAATTCCATGGCAAGTTTGTTTTTTATAACTCTCACAGGATGACCTGTGGATGCTCCTGTTACCACCGTATCCCTTTCCATGGCGTTTATTATCTCCTGCTTGTATGACATGTGAACAGGAGCTTCAACTGAAGCGATAAATCTTGTCCCCATCTGGACGCCAACCGCTCCAAGGGATAAAGCGGCTACAAGACCTCTTCCGTCCGCTATTCCTCCTGCAGCGATGACAGGAATTGAAACTGCATCAACCACCTGGGGGAGGAGACAGAAAGTTGTCACATCTCCGATGTGACCGCCCGACTCCATTCCCTCTGCAATTATGCAGGTGGCACCCTGTTTTTCCAGCCTTTTCGCGAGGGACACGCTTGAGACCACGGGAAATACTTTTATCCCATTTTCCTTTAGTTCCTTTAAATACTTTCCCGGAGTCCCTGCACCTGTGGATATAGCCTTAACCTTTTCTTCTATACAGACCTTTATCTGTTCTTCTACTGAAGGATGAAGAAGGTAGATGTTCACACCGAAGTTTCTCCCTCCCATTTCCTTTAGTCTTCTTATTTCTTTTCTCAACTCCTCGGGAGAAAAGATCGCAGACGTAAGGAAACCAAAGGCTCCTGCTTTCTCAACCGCATATACAAGTTCAGCCCTTGAAATCCACGCCATGCCTCCCTGAATTATGGGGTATTCAATCTCAAGAATTTCACAAAGAATTGTTTTCAGCATTTTCCTATCTTAAAAGGCAGGCTCGAAATGGGATATCCTGCACTAGAAGAACGTATGCAAACAAACTTGTCCTTTTTAAGGAGTTCTTTCTCTCAATTTCACAAAAGACAATCCGCCCGTCAGCCTCCGGAAGTTTTTTAATTGCTTCTTCCATCTCGGATATGGCTTTTCTGAACACCTTTTTCACTTTCGTCCCTAATACAGAGAAATTTAATTTGAGGCTCATTTTAGAAGGTGGAATTCTTGTTTCCAGGAAAGGGGTGAGAACGGATGAGGAAGTGAAGGTTGCAAAAATCACGGTTTTCCCTCTCTTTTAGATAGGTCTCTCTTTCTTATTTTTTCCTGCGGGATATACCTCCCCACTCCTTTTATGAGAGCCATTTTAAACTCTCTTCAATAGCACCTGTGACCTTTTCTATGAGTCCATCTCTTGATATTCTTTCTGCCAGTTTCAATGCATTCTTTATCGCTGCAGGGGGGGATGAACCGTGACATATAAAAACCGGTTTTTTAACTCCGAGAAGCGGAGCCCCGCCATATTCAGAATAATCGAGATTTTTCTTTACCTTCATTAGAGCCCTTTTCATCAGAAGATACCCAAGAATTGCCCGAGGGCTTTTCTTCACTTCTTCCTTTACAGTCTCAAGTATGAAATCAACCAGTGCTTCCCCGGATTTCAAAAGGGTGTTTCCAACAAATCCATCACAGACAATTACATCTGCGGTTCCCATAAAGATATCCCTTCCCTCTACAAGTCCAATGTAGTTTATCGGCGCTTTCTCCAGAATTTTATCGGCTTCTTTCACAATCCGGCTTCCCTTTCCTTTTTCCTTTCCCGTGCTCAAAAGTCCTATGGAAGGATGGGTTTTGGCGAAAACCATCCTGTAATACACCTCTCCCATTATTGCGAACTGACAGAGTTGAACCGCATTTGAATCTACATTTGCTCCCATATCAATGAGGATGCTCGCTCCTTTTTTCCTCGGAATTATTCCTCCTATAGCCGGTCTTATCACTCCTTCTGCGGTGCCGAGGTTGAAAAGAGAAAAAGCCATAATCGCACCCGTATTTCCAGCACTCACAAATGCATCTCCGTGTCCTTCCCTCAGAAGCTTTATTCCAACCCCGATTGATGAGTTCTTTTTCTTTCTTACAGCCTCCGAAGGGCTGTCCGCCATTTCCACCCTTTCTTCACAGTCATAGATTTCTATTTTTTTTGAAATCTCCTTCTTTAATCTCTTTTTGAGAATTTTTTCAGGACCAACAATAATTAAATTCACTCCCTCCCGTGCTGCTTCTATGGCACCGCGTATTTCCGACTCCGGTGCAGTATCCCCTCCCAGCCCGTCAAGAATAACCTTCATTACCTTTTACTCTTCTATTTCAAATATCTGCCTGTCTTTATAGTATCCACAATTGGGACACACCCTGTGGGGAAGTTTGATTTGTCCGCACCTTGGACACTTAGATTGAGGAGGAGGAAGAAGATGTTGATGGGATGCCTTTTTGTCCCTTCTTGATCTTGAATGTTTTCTTTTTGGTACTCCCATTTTACCACCTCATTTTTTCTGGAGTATATTCTTTAAATTTTCAAGGGCTCTCCATCTTTCGTCCTTGAGGGTTTTTTCTTTTTTACACATGCACTTCTCGTAATTCAAGTTTTTACCGCACTCAGGACATATTCCTTTACAAGTTTCTTTGCACAGGGGATAGGTAGGAATGTTAAGGATTATGTTGGTGGACATCACTTCTTCAATATCCACAATTCCCTTCCTGTAGAATTCCATTTCCATTTCGTTTCTCCTCAACTCAACGGGTTCTGATGACCGATAGATAACTTCTTCCAGTGGATACAGTTCAGAAACAAAACTTATTGAAAGGGGATAGGAGAAGGTCATCAGACACCTTGAACATTCAAGTTCAAGTTCTGTTTGAATTCTTCCTTCCACGGTAACTTTCGTTCCCCATCTTTTAACCTTGAAGGTTCCTTTTACTGAAGAGGTGAATCTGTAAATAGAAGGCCATTCGGTATGGTATGTTTCCATCCAGCCTTTCTCTTTTTCCAGAGTGACTTCCACACCTTCTTCCGGTATTTCCCAAACTGATAATTTCATTTCTCATCTCCTCCACTTTATTAAATCCAGGTTTCCATGTCAAGTAAAATTAGACATTTTTTTCATTTTTGTTCATTATTCTTCCAGGTCTATTCCTTTTTCAGATAGCGCCAGGATAGCCTTTTCAACAAAAGCTTCCGGGTTTATGGGTTTTGTTATATACCCATCGCATCCACTTCTATAACACCTCTCTATTGTCTCGGCATCTTCCTTTGCAGTAACCACTATAACGCTTACATCCTTTAAAGATTCAGAACTTTTCACAAACCTTACAATACTTTCTCCTGTCATATCGGGAAGGATAAGGTCAAGGAAGAGAACATCCGGTTTTTCGTGAGCGAGTTTTTTAATCGCTTCAACTCCTGAGGAAGCCTCAATTATTGTGACCCCGAGAGATGACAGCGCTTCTTTTTCCATTTTCAAAATCCCCGCTTCGTCCTCAACCAGCATAATTTTGATTTTCTTTCTCTCTTTCATCCTGTTTTTATTATTCCTTCTTTTTCAAGGAGTTCTATTTCATCCTCTTTATATCCTCCTATTTCTTTCAATATTTCTTTCGTATGCTCTCCCCATTTTGGAGGATGGGTTCTGTAGGGTATTCTTTCCACTCCTTCCATCACTATCGGGGTTCTCATCTGATAAATTCTTCCTTCCCCTGGATACTCCATTTCAAAAAATACCTTTCTCTCTTTAAAATGAGGGTCGTTCACGACCTCTGCCACACTTCTCACAGGTTCACAGCATGTATCCGTTCCCTTAAGAAGTTCTACCCATTCCTCCTGGGTTCTTGACAGAAATTCTTTTTTTACTTCCTCATATCCCCATTCTCCATCCACCGCGGGAGAGTAAGCTTCTCCGATCAGGTCTTCCCTTCCAATTGCTTTAACGAATGCCTCCCAGAATTTTGGCTCAAGAGCTCCTAAAGCCATAAATTTTCCATCTTTTGTTTTATATATGTTGTAACACACGAACTCCCCGGAAAGTCTTGTCTTTCCTCTTGTGGGAAGAATTCCCTCTGCGAGAAATTGAATGAAAAATGTGCTCATAAATGACATGGCGGATTCGGTCATGGAGATATCAATATAGGTTCCTTCGCCTGTTTTCATCTTTTTTATAATTGCTGAAAGAATTCCGATTACAGCATACAGTCCGCTGCTGTAATCAGCCACCTGTCCTCCGGGTATTACCGGCTGTCCGTCTCTCACTCCCGTGCAATCAAGAAAGCCAGAAAGGGCAAGGTAGTTTATATCGTGTCCCGGTTTTTCTCTGTATAATCCCGTCTGCCCATATCCTGTTATTGAGCACATGACGATAGAGGGATTTTCTTTTTTAAGGGTTTCATAGCCAATTCCGAGTTTTTCCATGACAGAAGGTCTGAAACTCTCAATGACCACGTCACTTTTTCTGACCAGCCTTAAAAAAATCTCCCTTCCCTTTTCTTTTTTAAGGTCTATAATTACGCTTTTTTTATTCCTGTTCAAAGCCATGAAATATACGCTCATGGTTTTTACAAGAGGAGGACCCCACCTTGCATAATCCCCTGCCACAGGGTCTTCAATTTTAATAACTTCTGCACCCATATCTGCGAGGATGAGGGTGGCATAGGGACCTGGAAGAAGTCTTGTGAGGTCAAGAACCCTTATTCCTTCAAGAGGTAATTTCATTTTTATATTATTTCATCAAAAAAAAGTTTCTTCAACAACATTAAGGGAACTGCCAAAAAGAAAGAAATTCAGGTTTTTAAAATCCGTATGTGCAATTCTGCGAGTTGTGCATCGGAAACAGGAGAAGGTGCATCTGTGAGGGGACAAACTGCCTTCTGAGTCTTTGGAAAGGCAATCACATCTCGTAAGGACTCTGCTCCGAGAAGCAGCATCACAAGCCTGTCAAGTCCGAATGCTATTCCTCCATGGGGTGGGGCTCCGTATTCAAAAGCCTTAAGGAGAAATCCGAATTTGAGTTCCGCTTCTTCCTTTGATATTTTCAGAACTTCGAACATCTTCTCCTGAAGATCCCTTCTGTGAATTCTTATACTTCCACCTCCTAATTCCACACCGTTGAGCACTAGGTCATATGCCCTTGCTCTCACTTTTCCAGGTTCTTTGTCAAGAAGGGGAATATCTTCCTCAACAGGAGATGTAAAGGGATGATGCATAGCCACATACCTTCCTTCTTCTTCACTCCATTCAAGAAGCGGAAACTCTGTAACCCAGAGAAACTCATATCTTTCAGAATTCATCAGCCCGAGCCTTTTGCCAAGTCTCAACCTCAATTCTCCCAGTCCCCTGCACAGTTCTTCAGATTTACCAGCGGAAAGAAAGATTATGTCTCCCCTTTCTGGTTCAAACTCTTTAATAAGTCCCTCTACTTCCTCCTGTGAGAATTTTACGGAGGAAGTCGTCCTATTTCCTTCATCAAACTTTATCCATATCAAACCCTTTAAGCCAATTGAGGATGCCTCTGCGGATATTGTCTCAATGTCTTTTCTTGAAAAATTTGGAGATTGAACCTTAATTCCCGCTATTTCTCCTCCATTCTCAATTTCTTTTCTTATGAAATTTAATTCCGTGTTCTTGAAAAGATCAGAAATGTGGTGAATTTCCATTGAAAATCTTAAGTCCGGTTTATCGCTTCCGTATTTGCTTATTGCGGTATTGTATGAAATTCTTCTAAAGGGAACCGGGATTTCAATTCCCTTGAGCTCTTTAAAAATCGTATAGAACATCCCTTCCACGACATTGAAAAGGTCATCTTCATCTATAAATGACATCTCCATGTCAATCTGGGTAAACTCGGGTTGCCTGTCTGCCCGCAGGTCCTCGTCTCTGAAGCATCTGACTATTTGAAAATATCTTTCAAACCCGGCGACCATCAATATCTGTTTGAAAAGTTGAGGAGACTGGGGAAGGGCGTAAAACTTTCCGGGATTTACCCTGCTTGGCACGAGGTAATCCCTTGCTCCTTCCGGTGTGCTCTTTGTAAGAAAGGGTGTCTCTATTTCTATAAATCCCTGCGAAGAAAGGTAGTTTCTCACGACCTGATAGAGTCTGTGTCTGAAGATAAAAGTGTTCATCACGGAGGGTCTCCTCATATCCAGGTATCTGTATTTCAGCCTCAGCATTTCGTCAACCTTCACTCCGTCTTCCAGAGGAAATGGGGGATGGGCGGAGGGGTTTAATATTACAAAATCCTCTACCACCACTTCATACTTTCCTGTTGGAATTTTCGGATTTACAGTTCCTTCAGGTCTATATACAACTTTCCCCTTTACTGCAAGTACGTACTCATCTTTTATTTCTCGGGCGAGGTTGTGGACTTCCTTGTTTTTTTCAGGATTGAACACCAGCTGGACAATTCCACTTCTGTCTCTAAGATCGACGAAGATTACTCCACCGTGATCCCTCCTTCTGAAAGCCCATCCGTTGAGAATAACTTCTTTTCCTACATGCTCTTCAGAAATTTCTCCGCAGCAGACATTTCTTTTCCATTCACTGAACTTCATATCTACTTATCTTTTAATGTAATAAATGCTCTCAATTTTTCAACCCTCTCAATTTTTTCCTTTAATTTCTGTGCCTCGCTCGCGCTTTTGAATTCTCCCACCCTTACTCTGTAATGAACCACTCCTCCCACCATTGCAGGAATCATGTAAACCGGATACCCCTTTTTCTTGAGCCTTGCTACCAGTTTTTGAGCCTCATCCCTTTTTTTGAAAGATGCGACCTGAATAGTATAAACAGGAGTTTTTGGTTGAAAAGGAACTCTGGCTACTTCTTCTTTTCTTCTTTCCCTTTCTGGCTGCTGGATTTTTTCCTTTTCAATTTGAGGGAGCGGACTTTCAGCGGGGGATTCGGGAGAAGAAGCAAGGGATGGGACGGTAACCGGGGAAGGGGCAGTTACCGGTGGTGGTTCTTCCTCAAGGAGTTCACCATATACCTTGAATTCAACAGGGGTAGCCGGCGCGGGGTAACTTTCTTTTATTTCCACTTTTTCTTCTTTTTCCTTTTCAGGAGAAATTCTCTTTCCTGTTTCAATTCCGAGATAATAAACCACTCCGAAAGAGAGAAGAACCACAATTACTATCAAAGTCCTGTCCAGATTTTTTCTTTTTTTCATATCACATCCTCCCTTCTGGGGTTTTTACTCCTATAAGGGAAAGACCTGTTTCTATGAGTTTTTGCATGCATTTTATTATCTCGAGCCTGTGATTTCTTTCCAGTTTATTTTCGACCAACACCCTGTGTTTTGTATAAAATTGGTGAAAGAGGGGCACGATTTCCAGAAGGAATTGAACTATGAAGTGGGGCTCTAAGGATTCAACCACATCTTCCAGGACATCGTAGAATTTTATGAACTTTCTCAAAAGCCTTTCTTCTTCCTCGTTCAAAAGTTTTATGGAAAATCCCCCATCTTCATACTCCATGTTTCTTTTTCTCAACTCTTCAAAAATGCTCCTTATTCTCGCAAACGCATACTGAACATAAAACACAGGGTTTTCCTCTGTCTCTTTTTTTGCCAGTTCAAGGTCAAATTCAAGAGGAGTGTCCGTCCTTCTCATCAAGAAAAAGAATCTCGTTACATCTGTTCCTACCTCACTTATTACATCTTTTAAAGTGATATATTCTCCCTTCCTTTTTGACATGGGAATTGGTTTGCCATCCCTTACCAGCCTCACCATCTGGACCCATACAATTTTCAGTTTGTTCTCATCAAATCCGAGGGCTTTTATTGCTCCTCTTAATCTCGGAAGATATCCATGGTGGTCAGCCCCCCATACATTTATTAAGAGGTCATATCCTCTTTCGTACTTGAATTTGTGATAGGCTATATCCCCTGCAAAGTATGTCCAAGCTCCATCCCTTTTTCTTAACACCCTTTCTTTATCTTCTTCCAATCCCTTCATGATGAACCATAGAGCAGAATCCTTTTCCTCTACATATCCCATTTCCCTTAGTTTGTTAATTACTTCTACCACTACCCCATTTTTATGAAAGGATTCTTCGCTTATCCATGTGTCGAAATGGACCCTAAAGGAGTTCAGGGTTTCTTTTATTTCGTTCAGAATTAAAGAAAGAACCGTTCTTTTTTTCTCTTCCGGTGACATCCCCTCTTCCAGCTTCTTTGCGATTTCTTCCACGTAATCTCCCTGATATTCCACATCTTCACCTATCCTGAAAGATGGGTCAAGGAGCTTTTTTCTGTGTAACTCTACAGAATTCAAAAGAGAAAGAATCTGTCCTCCTGCGTCGTTAATGTAAAATTCCCTCTGGACGTTGTAACCGAGGTAAGAAAAGACTCTTGCGAGGGAATCTCCAATTACAGCACCTCTTCCATGTCCAATGTGAAGGGGACCTGTTGGATTTGCACTTACAAACTCAATTAACACTCTCTCCTTCCTTTCTTCAATTTTTTCACTTTTGAGAAATTCCCTCATCATATTTTCAATTGTCGATTTTTTTACCTTTAAATTTATAAACCCGTTAAGAGGATGTACATCTTCAAAAAGTTCTGACTTCAAAAGGATGGGTGCCACTTCCTCGGCGATGGCTTCAGGGTTTTTTCCCCCTTTTTTTGCTATAGAAAATGCTACATTGGTGTAATAGTCTCCCAATTCCGGTCTGGGATATCCCACTCTGAAGTCTTCGTCTTTGAGGTCAAACCGGTTACTTAGAAGATTCTTTATCTCTTCCCTTATTTTTTTCTTCAAGGGTTTCATCTTTTATTCTAACATCTTTTGTAAATTCCGGACAGTGGAAGGCAATGGAATTTCCGCCTGTAAACCTTTTCTGACAGGTTTCCCGCCATGCACAGATGGTGCAGGTTTTTAATTCATAGGAAGTCATGGCTTTATTTTATCTTTTATTTATGAATTCATCAACTGAACGCATTGCCTCATTTGTATTCTATCCGAAATTAAGTTGTGGCCTCAGAATGCTATATTATCATTTTTCAAAAACTCAGGAGGTGTGAAGATGGAAAGGCTTTATAATCAGAAGGTGTTGGTCATAGGAGTTGACGTAGGGAGGTAGACGCACACTGCGGTTGGGCTTACTCCAGTTCAATCCCGATTATATTTCGGAGGCTGCATAAGAGATGGAATTATATCAAAAATCCACAGACCATCAACACATTAATCGCACTTTTCCACAACTTTTCAGTTTCCCTTATATATCTCTTGCATTTGCTTTGTTGAATAATTACCTTTACAGAGAGATTTTTGGGGGTTTTTAGAAATTTAAATTTATCCCCCCATCATTCTTACCATTTGAAGGCGTTTCTCAGAAGGTGTGTGAAGATATTTAGTAGTCCCACTTTGAGCATAACCTCACATTTTATATTCTTTAGCCGTTTGCTGTAAAGGTTCTCTGAAAAAATTCGCTTAAAAACCGAATACCTGTCTTCAACTGCCCACCTTCTTATCTCTCCTCTGTTTAATTCCCTTAACTCCTTATAAGAGAATAAGATAAAACACCGCACTTCATCTTAACGGCGGCAACCTCAACAATCCCTTCCTCTCCATCCCCTTTGATTGAATACAAATTCATAAACGATAAGTAAGGCTTCTTTCAGGCTAAACGCCAGCAACAGAACACAATGCTTTTTTATTTTCCCTGGGTATGTGAATAAAAAAGGATAAAATATAGAAAAACTGTTCAATTTGAAAGCCCATATCCCATAAAATCCACAATGTAAAGTTAATTATTCAACAAAGCAAGTTAATTATTCAACAAAGCACAATTTTCTTGACATCCAGAGAAAATAATTATAAATTCAAAAAGTGATAAAAATTTTGGAAGAAACAAAGGGAAAGGTGAGAAGGTGGATGTACTGCAATTTCAAAATGAAAACTACTCAAAGACTAATAGAAAGAAGAAAGGGTGAATGTCTTCAATGCGGTAGATGCTGTGAAATTCTTTTCAGATGTCCCTTTCTGTGGGTGAAAAACGGTAAAAAGAGATGTCTTATATATCACAATGGGAGACCAAAACAGTGCATCTTTTTTCCCATTTCTGAGGAAGACCTGAAATCTGTTGACTATAAATGTGGCTACAGATTTGATTAAAGGGAATGTTTAGAAAAAATCCGTGGATTATATTTATACTTTCCTACCTTTTACTCATTTTAATAGGCGGTGTTCTGTTATCCCTTCCATTCTCCCACCATGGAAAAATCTCCTTTATAGATGCCCTGTTTACATCCACATCCGCAGTAAGTGTCACAGGTTTAACAGTGCTTGATACGGGAAAGGATTTCACAAAGACCGGACAGGTAATAATCCTGTTTCTCATTCAAATAGGAGGCGTTGGAATAATGACTTTTGTTGTAGCCACCACCATATTTTTAAGAAAACAACTTGGAATAGGAATAAGAGAAATATTTGGTGAAGAATATGCGGGAGGGCTGGAAAATCCCCGAAAAATTCTGACCATGGTACTTCTCTGGACATTCTCCATTGAGTTTCTCGGCTTCTTAATACTCTTGCTCTCCTTGAGAGGAGAAAACGTGGAATCAAAAATTTTTGTCTCCCTCTTTCACTCGGTATCCGCATTCTGCAATGCTGGATTTTCCATTTTTTCAAACAGCCTTGAAGGATTCAGACACAACTACCCTTTTCTTCTCTCCGTCGCCTTTCTTATATTCTGTGGAGGTATAGGATTTACAAATGGAATTCAGATCTTAAAAAGAATCACCAAAAAAGAACGGAGACTCACCTTAAACGCAAAGCTTTCCCTGACAATTTCTGCGATTTTAATCCTCATCGGAACAATCATTATATTTATAGGGGAAATGAAGGAATGGAAAGAAAGCCTCTTCTCTCTGTTTTTCAATTCCCTCTTTCAGTCAATAACTCCCCGAACAGCTGGTTTCAATTCTTTAAAAATTTCGGAGATGCACAGCATCTCATCTTTTATTTTGTGGAGTTTGATGATGGTTGGAGCGAGTTCCGGGTCATGCGGAGGGGGAATAAAAACGAATACAATAGGAGCAATATTCTCATATCTCAAAGGGAGGATGAGCGGTTTTAAAACTGCTTCCATCTTTGGAAGGACAATAAACGAAGAAACCGTGGAAAAAGCAATTTCCGTATTTGCCTTTTATTTCGCTGTGCTTGTTGCTGGAACTGTCTTGCTTCTGTTAACTGAAGGAGGAAATCAAAACATAACAGGTGAAACACTATTTCCGGTGCTTTTTGAAGTTACATCTGCTTTGAGCACAGTCGGACTGAGCTTCGGCATCACTCCGCACCTTTCAATTCCCGGGAAAATTGTTATAATACTCCTGATGCTTGTGGGAAAGATAGGGCTCTATTCCTTCATCTTCGCCTTCCTGATGAGAAAAAGGGAGGAAAGGTTTTATACATTTCCCGAAGAAGACATAATGGTCGGATGATAAAGGTTTATTTCGACATAAAACCGGAGGTGAGGGGAAGGCATGCCTATGCAGTGGGTGCTTTTGACGGAATTCACAGGGGACACAGGTTCATCATTCAGGAGTTAAAAAAATTAAAGGAAAAAAACTGCACCCCCTCGGTACTTTCCTTCTTCCCTCATCCTGATGCCATCCTCAAGAAAAACACCTGCTTTCTCTTTCCCATAGAAGAAAGGATAAGACAGATGGAAAAGGAGGGAATTGAAACAGCAGTGATTCTGAAATTTGACAGGAAAATAGCAGAGATGGGAGCAGAACAGTTCGTAAAAACTTTTCTAAAAGAAGAAATAGATGCGGAATGGATTATTGTGGGGAAGAACTTCACATTTGGCAAAAAAGGTGAAGGGGATTCCGAACTCCTTGTCAAGATGTGCTCAAAATATGGAATAAATGCAAAAGTGGTAGAACTCTTTTCCTGGGAAGGCAAACCAGTGAGCAGCAGCCTGATAAGAGAGGAACTCAAAAAAGGGAGTGTTGAAAGGGCTGGAGAACTTCTGGGATACAATTACTACATCAGGGGAAAGGTGATTAAAGGGGATGGTCTCGGTAAAAAAATTGGCTTCCCCACGGCGAACATATACCCTTTCTGGACACCTGTAATTCCTGACGGAGTATATGCGACTTTCTGTGAAATAGAGGGAAGAACTGGGAAGTTTGCAGGCGCTCTCAGCATCGGACCAAGACCTACTTTCAACAAAGTAGAAAAAGTGATAGAGGTTTATATCCTTGAGTTCAAGGATGAGATATATGGACGGGAGATCAAAATTGAGTTTTTGAAAAGGATAAGGGGAATCAAAAAATTTGAAAGTGTCAGAGAACTGGTAAGGCAGATCGAAAGGGATGTAAGTGAGGTGAAAAAAATAACAAACGAAATTTAAAGAGACCTCTGAAAAAGTGGGGCTAATTTTTTGAGAATGGTTTGGAGGGATTTTTGATTTTTTGACACCTGACATTTGGTTTTTGTTTTGGAGGATAGTTAAGGAGATAAAAGAAAACTTTTTTCTGCACTGGGTAGTATATCTTCTTTACATAAAATGTGGTAAGAGGGGTTTCCAGGCATATATTGAGGGAAGCACTTCATAAACCTGAAAATTATGGCAAATGGACCATAAATTAGAGATTAAAGAAGAGGAGAAAAGAGAAGAAAAATGGAGAGGGGAATGGGAGAAAAAATCCAGAAATAAATCCAAAACAAAACCCCTAAAATTAAAACCAGGGGTTTTTCAGAGAGCATTTTAAATTTTGATTGACAAATAAAATTTAAAAATTAAAATTAAATTGTATGAAGAAAAAGGAAGGAAAGAAAAAAAGGTTTAAAAAGCCAAGCATTCTGAGGGAGGTAGATATTGAAACAAGGGCTGGGTACTGCGGGGTCAGTGGAAAATCCACAATTCCTTCCTGCACCATTCAGTTCTCATAAACAGGAAAATATATCCCTCATACTGTAAAATCCCCTTTTCCTTTTCACTATCCATTTTGCCGCTTCAATAGCTCCTTTTGCAAAACAATCCCTGCTCAACGCTCTGTGAGTAATCTCGAGCCTTTCTCCGTCCAGTATGAAAAATACCGTATGTTCTCCTACTATATCCCCTCCCCTCAAAACCTGAAATCCAATTTCATCTTCTTTTCTTTCCCCTGTAATTCCTTCCCTTGAAAACCTTGCGATGTCTTTTAAATTCTTTCCCCTTGCTTTTGCAATTATTTCGCCTAACTTCAAGGCAGTTCCACTGGGTGCATCTTTTTTGTATCTGTGATGTGCCTCAAATATCTCAACTTCCGCTGAAGGGAGGAGGTTCGCAATTTTTTCCACAAGAAAAAACAGAGTGTTTACGCCCCTGCTCATATTCGGCGAAAGGAGAATGGGAATCTTTTGAGAAGCAGATCTGAAAACTTCCATGTCCTCTTCTGAAAATCCTGTCGTTCCGACGACAAGCGGAATTTTTCTTTCAACAAAATGAGGAAGAAGGGCTAAAGATGCCGATCTGGTCGTAAACTCAATAGCTACATCTGCGAGGATTTCCGGAAATGGAGGGAATCCATAAACCTTTATCTTTTTTCCTCCGATTTCGGTTTCACCCTTTATGGATAAGGGATGGTCTCCCCTTTCAACTCCTATAACCTCATGTCCCTCTTCAACCGCAAAAGATGCGATTCTCCCTCCCATCCTTCCACCGATACCACACAGGAGGATTCTCATATCTTCTTCAAACTCGTAAGAACTTCTTTTATCACATTTACTGTTGAGGGAGAAGGCTCTACCAGGGGAAGCCTCAGAGAACCGTCACAGAACCCCATAAATTTCAACATGGTTTTCACAGGAATTGGATTTGTCTCTAGGAAAAGAGCCTTGAAGAGGGGAAGCAAAGTATAATGTATTTCTTTAGCCCTTTTGTAATCTCCGTTCAAAGCCGATTTTATCATTTCTGCCATCTCTTTTGGAGCAACATTGCTCGTTGCGGATATTGCCCCTTTGCCTCCCACACTTATAAGTGGGAGAGTTAAGGCATCCTCTCCAGAAAGAACGGAAAATTGTTCTCCACATCTGGAAATTATCTCACATGCCTGAGATATAGAACCGGATGCTTCCTTTATCCCGACTATGTTCTTTATTTCCGAGAGCCTCTTTATTGTGTCTGGCGAGATGTTGACTCCCGTTCTTGATGGGATGTTGTATACAATAATGGGAATATCCACTGCCATTGCCACTTCTTTGTAGTGCTCATATATCCCCTCCTGGGTTGGTTTGTTGTAATAGGGACATACGATCAATACCCCATCCGCTCCTATTTCTTTTGCCATTTTGGTCAATTTTATGGTAGTAGCAGTAGAATTTGTTCCTGTCCCTGGAAAAACGAGGGCTCTTCTATTAACAACCTCTATGGTTTTTTCTATTATCCTCTTTCTCTCTTCTTCTGTCAGTGTTGCAGCCTCTCCTGTTGTCCCGCAGGGAACAATGCCATTTGTCCCATTTTCTATCTGGAATTTCAGCAAATTCTCTATGGCTTCGTAGTCTACTTCCTTTCCATTTTTAAAAGGGGTGATAAGAGCTACGAAACTGCCTTCCAGCATTTTATCCTCCTTCTTTTTCTTTTACGGAAAACTTAAAAGAAACTTCTATCTCTTTCAAGAGATTTCCGTCCTTATCTTTCAAAGTTATAGGTATCACCACTTCACCATCTCCAGCGAGTTTTATATCTCCAGCAGAAAAAAGTATCAAGGGCTTTTCCTCTACCTTTTTCACCTCCTCAATTTTTTTATCCTCAGTCTTTGGAGGGGGGACCTCGACAAAAACCTTCCCTGCTGCCCTTGCTTCCATAGACTCCTTTATAGCCCTTAGAACCATTTTACAAATGGTGGTGAGGGTTTCAAGAACTCCCTTTCCTTTTGTGGCACATGCTTCTATATAGGGAGCATTATATTTATTTAATGCGCTGTTGAGCTCCTCAATAGAAGAAATATCAGGCAAATCCCTTTTATTGTATTGAAGCACGTGGGGAATGTCTTTGAGATTCCTTTTATAGAATGCAAGGTTCTCTTCAAGGTTTTCAAAGCTTTCAATGTTCTGAGCGAGTTTATCCCTTGCAGAATCTGCAACAAAAACTATCCCATCAACATTTTTCAAAATGAGCTTCCTTGTTGCATTATAAAATACCTGTCCCGGAACAGTATACACCTGAAATCTGGTCTTTATCCCTTTTATTTCTCCCAGTTCTATTGGGAGAAAATCAAAAAAAAGCGTTCTGTCTGTCTGGGTAGCCAGAACCGTCAATTTTCCCTTGTGTTCCGGTTTCAACTTTCTGTAAATATAATGGATGTTTGTCGTCTTTCCAGAAAGACCAGGCCCGTAATAAACAATCTTGGCATTTACCTCGTTGGTCTTTTCGTCATAAACTGGCATTATACTTTCTCCTCCTTCTTTTTTAACATACCTTTAGCCATTGAAGCAAGAGAGGAAGGAACGTTCTTGTCCTTTGCGATAGCCTTTATGTCTCTTTCTGAAAGTGTGTGGAGGAGTTTGGAGGAAACATAAAGGGGGGTTTTCGGATTCTGGACAAGGGCAAGTCTTATTTTATAATTCCTCAACCAGACCCTGTTGTTACCTATTTCGGCAAGAAGGTCTTCGTGCACGCTTCTGGAACGGGCAATCTCTTCCACCTCACCCTCTCTTGTTTTTGGACTTTTGAGGGCTGTAAGGGCAACAAGTTTATTCGGGTCTCTCAGCAACATCTTTCTAACCTCTGAATTCCCCACTATTGCAAGTTTTATTTTCTGGGAAGCAGTGAGTGTGGCAAGGAGTTTCGCTATCTTCTCCCTCTTTTCTTCCGATGTGTCTTCCTCCTCCATTAAAAACTCTTTCGGAATAGGAATTTCTTCCAGACTTTCGCCCTGAAGAAGTTCGAGAACATCTTTTGGAAGGTTCACGCTTTTGAGAAGTTTCCTTTCTTCCTCTGATGGGACGTACTTCTCTTCTTCTCCCTTTTGAGAAGGAACTTCCGACTTTTTCTCTTCAGCAGAAATTCCCAGGAGTTCTTTTATATATTCCCTGGTGGGAAGATCAAGATTGGGATTCTTCACAAGCTCTTCGGCTACTTCAGGATATTTTTGAAGTAAGGTGGTATTAAGGGAAAGGCTCCTCAATGCCTCGGTATCTGACCCCCTTGCAATTTCTTTCAAAACATCGGATGGCGTTTGAGGATTTTTGATAATATTCCTCCTTACAAAGTCGGATTTTATATGGAGGTATATCTCCCTCAGAACCTTTGGCGAGGATATTTTCAACAACGAGCCCGTCCATACCTCTACGGGAATCCTTAAAAGGGTTTTGTGAGCATTCGTTCTTATCTCTTCGTCATTTTCATGAAGGAGATATATGAGAAGAGAAATGAGTTCTTCAGTCGGCAGGGAAAGAAGTCCCTTTGAAATAAATACTGTTTTTTCCCTCCCTTCCTTTAAGTGTTTCCTCAGTCCCTCTGGGAGTTCATCAATTTCAAATTTCAACTTATTCTATTTTTTGAGAAGTTATTCTGAATTTTTTCAATTCCCTTCTAAGTACTGCCTCCTTCTCACCTTCCACAGGAAGAGTTACAATGGTCCATGAGACATCCTTTAAAGGAACCACCCTTAATTTCGCAGGAAGTCCCGCATTTAAAAGCATTACCTTAATTTCATTAGCCTTTATAGGGGAATCATAGACTCCACAGGAAAGTTGATTCCCTTTTTTAGCGCATTTAATACCGAGCAGTTCAAGTTTTAGCTTTACAGCCTCCTCTTCCGCGGGTGAATAAGTGGCATCAAGATAAACCTCGTATACCTCCTTTGAAACTTCCTTTCTATCTTCTGACTGAAGACCTACCCCATTCCTTAAAAGAACATTCTTCACAGTGTTTAAGTCGCTCTCGCTCTTTATGTTAGAAATTGTGAGTCTAAATCTTGGTGAAGGAGGTGGTGAAGTCGCTTCAACAGGTTTTTCTGTAGAAGGGGGGGGAGTAGTTACTTCCTTCGGTTTTTCTTCAGGAGGTGGGGGCTTAACAGGCTCTTCTACGACCTTCTTCTCCTGAGGAGGGGGAGGAGGTAATGTAACTTTTACAGACGGCGCTTGAACTGTAGTCTGTGTAAAATTCTTAAGAGGACCTGCCAGCCAGAGAACCCCCACAAGAATCAGTGTAAAAAATCCCCCAGCAAAAAAACCGGTAAGAAAAGGAAAAATAGAAGACCTTTTTTCAACAACTATTTCTCTTTCCTTCAAAGGTTGAGGGGGTGGTTCAACTGGCTTCGGAGGAACAGGCTTTTTGACCTCGGCCTTTGGTGATTCTCTCGTAACCGGAGTTGGTTTCTTTGGCGAAGGAGGTGGAACTTTCTTTTCCTCTTCCGCTGGCGGATGGATGAGAAAATCCGCGAGCCCTTCATCGATTTTTTTCTCCTTCGGCTTCTCTACTTTTTCTTTTTCAACTATTTTAGGTGGAGGCGTGAGATATTCTTCCAGAAGTTCCTCAGAGACCTTTTTCTTCTTTTTTATTGGTTCCTCAGCAGGTGCAGGAAGAAATTCTTCAAATATCTCATCTATCTCTTCTCTCTTCGGCGTTTTTTTTTCTTCTTTTTTTTCGGGTTTGGAAATAACTATTTCTTCTTCGAAAATCTCATCTATTGAAATTTTTTTCTTCTCGTCCATATTTTTTCTCCTTCTTTCTCGATTTTAAAAAATTTTTTAACAAATTGCAACCTCATCGCACCACGCTCTGGCATTTTGAAAAATTTTGAGCCACGGAGATGCCTTGAGGTTTTTCCATTCTTTCGGAATATATGGAAACTGCCACATCAAAAAGCACCTTTCAGGATGGGGCATCATTGCAAGGTGCCTTCCATCAGGAGAGCAAAGGGCAGTAATTCCGTATGGCGAACCATTTGGATTAAATGGATATTCTTCTGTAATTCTCCCATCGTCATTCACGAACCTTATGGGCGCAAGATCCCTTTTTATTATTTCTTCAAGAATTTTTCCATCTGGACAGTAGAATCTACCCTCTCCATGAGCAATCCATACGCCTAATACCGACCCTTCCATGTCCTTGAGCATTATGGAGGGACTTTTAAGGATCTTGACAGAGACAAACCTCGATTCAAACCTTTTGGATCTATTTTTTATGAATCGCGGGCTTTTCTCTTTCGGAATTCCTGCCCATGGGACCCATCCCAGAAGTGCCATAAGCTGACAGCCGTTACACACCCCAAAAGAGAAAGTATCTTTCCTCTCGTAAAACTCTTTGAAAATCTTCCTTACCCTTTCATTAAATATTATCTCTCCAGCCCATCCCTTTCCCGCATCAAGCACATCGCCATAAGAAAAACCTCCGGGGAATACAACACCCCTGAAATCTGAAAGATCAATTCTTCCTTCAATTATATCAGTCATCATCACATCCCACACCTCAAACCCCGCCATGTAAAAAGCAGCTGCCATCTCTCTGTCGCCATTTGTGCCTTCTTCCCTTATCACTGCCACTTTCGGCTTTTTCTCCCTTTTCATAATGATCAGGGGAGTTTCCTCTGGAGAAAAGGTCAAATGGAAATTAAGACCTTTCCGGTCAAAATTATTCTTTCTCTCTTCTCTCACCACTTCCCTTTCTGCCTGAAGTTCATCGATTCTTGATGAGGTTTCCTCCCATATATCCCTTAAAACCCTCATATCTTCGGAAAGGAGTATTTTTCCTCCGTTTTTAATTTTTATAATTTTTTCCTTTGTGGTTTTCCCCAGAAGGTGAAACCATTTTGACAATCCATAACTTTTTATTATTTCCCTCACTTTATCCACTTTTTCAGATGGAACCTCCACAACCACTCCAAGTTCTTCGTTGAACAGGAATGGAATCTCTTTTCCTCTTTTGCATATCCCTGTGAGGTCGATTTCAAATCCACAATTTCCTGAAAAAGCCATTTCAAGAAGTGTCGTAATGAGACCTCCGTCAGAGCGGTCGTGCCCTGCTGTAATTCCTTCGTCGATCAGGGTTTGAATGCAGCTAAATCCTCTCCTGAGGACATAGGGAGAATGCACTCCAGGGGGGTCATTTCCAATTTGTTTGAAGGCATGTGCGAGTGCTGAACCACCCAGTCTCATCCTGCCGCATGCGAGGTCGAGGAAAAAAAGGAAACTGCTTCCAGGCTCTTTTAAATCCGGCGTTACTACTTTTGTTATATCAGGACATGGTGCATAAGCAGAGATTACTAAAGCCCCCGGTGCCTTTACAATTTCCTTTCCTACTCGCGCCGCCATGGAAATACTGTCTTTCCCACCGTCCACCGCTATTCCCAGTTTTATCATCAATGTCGACATCCCTTTAGCGGCATCATAAATTTTCGGACCCTCTCCCTCAAACTTTGCAGCCCACATCCAGTTGGCAGAGCATTTAACATCTTCAAGTTTCGTTATCCTTGCCCAGACAAGGTTTGTAAGGGCTTCACCAACAGCCATTTCCGCTCCCCTTACAGGGTCGATCAGCATTTTTAAAGGTGCTTCTCCTATGGAAATGGCAATGCCCGATTTACTAAAATACCCCTGTGCTACCACTGCTACATCAGAAACTGTTAATTGAAGAGGTCCACAGCATTGCTGTCTCGCTATAAGACCTGTAACGGAACGGTCAACCTTCGTGGTCAAAAACCTTTTAGAACCCACTGAAAGATGCCTTAAAACCCTGTCAAGACATTTCCTTATTGTTATCTTTTGTGGCAATTTCAAAGGAAGATACTTCTCCTTTTTCCTTTTGAACTTAAATGTCTTTTTCGGCATCTTTCCAAGTATCTTCTGAAGCTCCATATCCACAATGTTCTTTCCAGAGATTTCATCATACACTACAATTCTTCCTTCTCCCGTGACCTCTCCCAGAATTTCGTAAGGACATTTTTCTCTCTCACAGATATTTATGAATTCTTCTATTCTCTCTCTGTAAATGAGGATAGCATTTCTTTCCTGATACTCCGCCCCCCATATCTCCAGAGGCGAAAGGGTTGGGTCGCCGAGACGAATCTTCCGCAGGTTTATCCTTCCACCGGCTGGATGGACGAGTTCTGTAAGGACATTGCACGGTCCCCCGGCTCCCTGGTCATGAATGCTCAAAATGGGATTTCTCTCGCCCATCTCAATGCATGCCTTTATGACTCTCTGGACCTTCTGTTCCATCTCCGCATCTCCCCTCTGAACCGCATTAAAATCAAGTTCTTCAGATTGGGCACCTGCTATCATACTTGAAGCCGAACCCCCGCCAATCCCTATTCTGTACGCAGGTCCTCCTATCATAACTATTAACATTCCTTTCCGGGGTTCTACCTTTGAAATGTGAGAATCATCTATTTCACCCACACCCCCGGTGAACATTATGGGTTTTATCCATTCCCTCCTCTCTCCATTTGGAAGTTTCAAACCAAAGGACCTCGTGAATCCCTGAATGACCGGCTCTCCAAATTTGTTCCCGTAGTCCGAAGCACCGTTGCTCGCCTGAATTTCAATCTCAAGGGGAGGAGCAAGATTCCCGGGATATTTGAACCTCCTGTCTTCCCAAGGAAGTTTGTAGTTCGGAATGAAAAGGTTACCCACGCAGTATCCTGTTGTTCCTGCAATAACAATTCCGCCTCTTCCTACAGCCTGCACATCCCTTATCCTTCCCCCTGTTCCTGTCTCCGCTCCCGGAAATGGAGCAACACCGGTAGGAAAGTTGTGGGTCTCTGCTGTAAAAACGGGATGGTAGACCCTTTCAACCTCCCTGAAGGGAGAGGGTCTACCGGGAACTTCTGGAATTATTGTCCTTACAGGCCCCCCTTTTATAGCGCTTGAATTGTCCTTGAAGGCAATAAGACTGTTTGAAGGATTTGAAAAGAGCGGTTTTTTAATTATATCAAGAAGTGATGATTTTATTTTTCTCCCCTCTATTATCAGTGTTCCCTTGAAGAACCAGTGCCTTGAATGCTCGCTGTTCGCCTGAGCGAGTTGAAAACATTCTACATCAGTAGGATTTCTTTTAAAATAATTTACAAAAAGGTGATAGTAATAGTCTATGTCCCATCTGTCCATACCGAGACCAAGCTCCCTGTTTAACTCCTCAAGTGCAACTTTTCCCTTCTCCAGAAGGGGAATGACCCTCACTTCTTTTGGTTTCAAATCTATTTTAAAACTTTTGAGCGGTTCAGGATAGATGCACTCTGTCATTCTGTCATAGAGCAATTTTATTATTTCCGGGTCATTGTTTTTTAAGAGATACCTTCTGGACCTCTCAATCCTTCTCACCTTTTTTATTCCACAGGCATGGAATATATTTACCGCATTTGTAGAATAGGCGGTCTCAAAGTTCATCCTCGGACCCACTTCAATTACATTTCCTTTTAAAAATGGTTTATCCGAAAAATTTTCTGGCTCAAAGGTTTCAGAAAGGAGCCACCTTAAAACTTCCATCTCTTCCTCGACAAGGGTTTCCACAACCTCTATGTTGAAACAGTACTCAAAATCAATCACAAATTCTTTTAACCTGTCCGGTTCCCCTTTTCTGTAGAAACGGAGAATCCTTTCCATCTTTCAAATTCTACCAGAGGAAGAGCATAACTCAATCCCAAATATTCTATTTTAACACTTCATCAATTTCATGCCCTTCCAGAACTTCCTTTTCAAGAAGTGCTCTGGCGAGGTTGTGAAGTTTATCCATATTTTCCTGGATTATCTGTTTAGCCCTTGCGTAACAGGTCTCAATGATCCTTTTTATCTCCTTGTCAATTTCTATTGCTGTGGCTTCACTGTATTCCGCATACCTTGTGATTTCCCTTCCCAGAAAGATATGCTCCTCCCTCTTCCCGAACGTAATGGGTCCTAACCTTTCACTCATCCCCCATTCGCAAACCATCTTTCTCGCTATTTCTGTTGCCCTTTCAAGGTCATTTCCAGAGCCTGTAGTAAGGGTTCCCAGAGCAACTTCTTCAGCGGCCCTTCCACCGAGGAGCACAGTGATGGTGGCAATCAGGTATTCTCTGTTATAGGTGTATTTGTCCTCAAGTGGAAGCTGCTGGGTTGCTCCCAGAGACATTCCCCTCGGTATTATGGTCACTTTATGAATCGGATCCGCATTCGGCTGTAGCTTTGCTACCAGCACATGTCCCGATTCATGATAGGCAGTCAATTTTCTCTCTTCCTCGCTTATTATCATGCTTCTCCTTTCAATCCCCATGAGTATTTTGTCCTTTGCCTTTTCAAAATCTTCCTGCTCCACTTTTTTCTTGTTTTTCCTCGCCGCTATTAGAATTGCCTCGTTAACCATGTTTTCTAAATCGGCACCCGAAAACCCTGGTGTTCCCCTCGCAATCTTTGAAAGGTCCACATCTTCACCAAGCGGAACGTTCTTTGTATGAACTTTTAGAATCTGCTCTCTTCCCTTCACATCGGGACGAGGGATAAAAATCCTCCTGTCAAACCTTCCCGGTCTTAAAAGAGCGGGATCAAGAACATCGGGGCGGTTTGTAGCTGCTATTACAATTATCCCGTCGTTGGATTCCATCCCATCCATCTCCACGAGAAGCTGATTTAAAGTTTGTTCCCTTTCGTCATGACCACCGCCCAGCCCTGAACCCCTCATCCTTCCAACAGCGTCAATTTCGTCTATAAAAATGATACAGGGAGCATGCCGCTTTCCCTGTTCAAAAAGGTCTCTCACTCTTGCTGCACCCACACCTACAAACATTTCTACGAATTCCGAGCCACTTATACTGAAAAATGGAACCTGGGCTTCTCCAGCGATTGCCTTTGCCAGAAGTGTTTTTCCCGTTCCTGGGGGTCCTATGAGGAGAACACCCTTTGGAATTCTTGCACCAAGAGAAGCATATTTTTTCGGGTCCTTCAAAAAATCTATTATCTCCTTTACTTCTTCTTTTGCTTCATCTATTCCTGCTATGTCATTGAAGGTAATTTTCTGGGTTGAAGGGGTGAAAAGTTTTGCCCTGCTCTTCCCGAAACTCATCGCCTTCCCACCGGGAACCTGCAACTGCCTCATAAATCCTATCCAGAAAATCACAAACACGATAAAGGGTATGAGAAAAAGGAGGTCCCTCCAGATTTGCGTATTTCTTTCCTTCTCTGCCTTTACAATTACATTGTGAGAACGGAGAAACTTAAAAAGGTCGGGGTCATTTATCAGCACGGTTTTGTAGAACTCCCCTTTTGCTCCTTTCGCTTCAGCTTCATTTCCTCTTATTACTACTTCCTTTATTTCCCCTGATTCAACCTTGGAATAGAATTCGGTAAGGGTTAAGTCTTTGGGGGCATACTCCTTGTTTTTTAAAATCCAGTAAATTCCTATAAAAACTGCAAAAATGACAAGCCATCCTATCAGGTTTTTTAGTGTCTTTTCCATTTTTCTCTTAATATATTAACCTTTCCCTTTTTGTTCAAATTTTCCCTTTGAGGAAAACGATGAAACAGGTTATGGGTCCTTCGTTAATTGCGAGAGGAGTATTGCCTCATTTGAGTTTCTTCCCCGGGCTTCTGTTGCCTCACTTCAGTTTCTGTCCCAAATTCTTCCAAAATTTTTTCGTTTTTGCAAGTTTTCTTTTATATGAAGAAAGTATTTTCTGGGGAGTGTTTTTGGCTCATTATATTTTCTTTTAATCTTGCTAGGTACTTTTCAATAATTTTGTGTAAGTTTTATATATAATTTTTTTCATTTTTTATCTCATAGGACTGGAAGGTATGCTGGAAGAGGAGGTGGAGGCTCTGCAGGTTGGCTTTGAAAAAGGGGTCTGGTTTTAGCCATTTTCTGGAAGGGAGATTTTTGATGAAGATAGAAGATGGTGAAGTTAGGGTATAGGTCTAATTTTGATTTTATTTCTTCTGCGAAATGGGGGTGATGGGGTTTGATAGATTCTAAAAAAGTCCTTTTTTTTCAACATGAACTTCCCTTTCTGCTTTCATTATGAGGTTTAAAATATCTGTAAATAGTGTTGAGATAAGGGTTTCGGAGTTGCTTTTTTTCTTTTCTTTCATTCATCATCGCTTCCTCCTTTTCTTAATCATAATAACTTCCCAGTGCCAAAAGTTGTGTTCATTGATGGAAAGTGTGGGCGAAATTTTAATGAGACAATAGCCTAATTCTGGATAGAATACAAAGGAGACAATACAAGCAATTGATAAAACTTCTAAAGGGATATATAATTTTTACAAATGGAGGTGAATGATGGATTTGATATTTCAGATTATATTTACCATCATTGGAGTGGTTCTATCCGTGCTTCTAACTAAACTCCTCACACAGAACGGAAGGGTATTGAAAAGGATGGAGGAAGGATTCAAGATGATGGGAGAGAAGATGGATGAGGGATTCAGGAGAATGGATGAGGGGTTCAGGAGAATGGATGAGGGGTTCAGGAGAATGGATGAGGGGTTCAGACTCATAGCCCTTCTTATTCTTGCAGAGACCCCTGAAGAGAAAAAGGAACTGGCAAGAAAAATACTCAGGGAAAAACAATAAATTAAAAGGGCATCTAAAATCAAAATTCTGCTTGACATTTGTTTTTAGATTTTTTATTCTTTAATTGTATGAGGAAAAAGGGAAAAAATTTTCTGAATAGTTCTCTTTCTTTCTGCTAACTATAAAAAATCAAAAATTTATAAAAATTCCAAAAAGGAGAAGGAAGAGTATTATCCTGTGAAATGAGGATTTCTTGCTGGTTCATTGATAGGGTTCCTGTATCTGGAAATATAACTGGAAGGGTGATAAATGCGATAACCGGTGAGCCAATAGAAAGGGCGAAGGTTTATGCAGAGCATTCATCTGGTAGGAACTCAATGGTTGCAGTTACGAATGACCATGGAGATTTCTTAATAATTCTTGTTCAGCCTGGTAATAATACATTAAGGGCATTTGCTGATGAGTTTCAGATAACAGAGGTTGAAAATGTAATTGTTCGTCCTAATTCTACAGAAGATGTTGGAACAATTGAGCTTCTTCCAATTCCAGATTTTGATGCCTTTGCGACGATAAGTGGTAAGGTTTATTTCAGGGATTGTGAAACTCCCATGTATGGTGTGAAAATATACGGAAAATTTTATAAGACGATTGCATATCTTACGGATTCAGAAGGAAATCAGGCATTTCCAACGATAAATGCAGCAACAGTTTATGAGGATGGCTCTTATCAGATTGGTCTTATTCCACCAGGGGATTATCAGTTGAGGTTCAGGGTGCAGGATTTGAGCAAAATTTCCTATTTTGGAGAAACACATTTTGACCCCGCAACATCTTATGTTCCAATAACAATAACCCAAAGCAATGCAGAGGGATTCAAAATCACGGATATTCCAGATGTATGTCTTGATAACCTTCCACCTCATCTGATAAGCCTTACACCATCAAAGACGACAGTTTTTCCAGGTGAAACTATAACAATAACTGCAACTGCTCAAGATCCTGATAATGACATCCTTTATTATTACTGGTCAGCAGAGGATGGCTTTCTTGGTCTTGGGTTTTCAAACTCAATAACATGGACAGCCCCGTCTACTCCTGGGACATACAGAATAAAGGTAGTGGTAAATGACCATAAGGGTGGATGGGAGAGTGAAGTTGTGGAGATAAATGTGGGAATGGCATGGTGGGCGAAGACATATGGAGGCTCATTGGACGATGTAGCAATAGACATTGTTAGTGCTTCTGATGAGTATATAGTAGGTGGTGGAACAATCTCTTTTGGAATAGGTCCAATAAATGTATGGATATTAAAAATTAACATCCTTGGAGAGATTCTATGGGAAAAGGCGTACGGAAATCCCCAATTTGGTATGGGAGGCTATTACATAAGCCCTTCAGATGGTGGATATTTAGTGGTTGGAGAAATTGCAGAAAATGGAGGGAACCACCTTTTTGCTCTTAAAATAAAGAATGATGGAAGTCTTGTATGGGCTAAGAGAATTCCGAGACCAAGTGGAGGTACTCTAAGACCAATTGGGGTGTATAAGGCACCTGATGGAGGGTATATAATCGCAAACACACTTTATTTTCTCGGAGCCTTATGGATTCTGAAATTGAATCAGAATGGAGGGATTGATTGGCAGATTAAATACGAGGATATAGTGCCTTTCTGGGGGGGTTTTCTACCAACCTCAGATGGTGGGTGTTTACTTGCAGGATATGACCCATTGTATGGTACCGAGTATGTTAGGGTAAAAAAAGTGGACAGGAATTTTAATATCCAGTGGCAAAAGGAATATATAGGAATGCCCCACGCCCTTGGTAACATTCAATCTGTAGAAACATTAGAGGGAGAATACATTATACATTTTGGAGCACCTTCTTTCTTAAAACTTGATAGAAACGGAAATCCGTTATGGCACAAACAATTTGTCTATTCTGGATTTGAAATCACAGGAATAGGACATAGAATGAAAAGATTGAAAAATGGGAGTTTTCTTGGCATAGGTGGATTAGTTCCCTCTGGTGGAGGTATTGGTGAGCTTGACCTCCTGATGATAAATTTCAATTCTGATGGAGAGATTTATTTTGCAAAAAGGTATGGAGGAAGCAATTTTGACCTATTGCTGTCAATTTATCAGACACCAGATGAGGGATTTTTAATTGGTGGTACTACGAATTCCTTTGGAGCTGGAAATAATGATATATGGATTTTGAAAATGCTACCTGATGGAACATGTCTACCCCTTGGTGAAGATGTAGAAATCAGCCTTTCAGATATTTCATTACCAGATGTATCTGATATATACACCTCTCCCGTTTCAACATCTGTGGTTCCAGAGGATATAGATATAATTATAACCGAAACTTCGGCAGAGGTCCACCAACAGGCTCCTTAATTCCTCTTAACAAAGACTTTTGAGTATCCATACCTCAGAGGCGATTTAAAAATTTGCAGGAAGAACTCGCCTTGTTTTCCCATCAGCATTATAAGTGCCTTTCAAAAAATGGTATTTTAGTTAGAACTCTTGTTCATTTCCTTTAATATTTTTTCTCTGTTTTTTCTGTAGGCTTCATTATTCGGGGATATTTCTATAGCTTTTTCTATTGCCTCAAGAGCCCCTTTCAAATCCCCTTTTATGTAATAAATAAGAGAAAGTCCATAATATGACCTATCCCTAGTTGGGTCAAGAATTATTGCTGAAAGAAAGGAATTGAACGCAAATTCAATATCCCCCTCGTATAGAGAATCAAAGCCATCCTTTTCCATAAATCTTGCCCATTTTTTACCGTATCTCTTAAGATCAATCTCCATTATCTCAAGTTTATCATATCCGAGTTCCTTATAAAGAGAAGCCAATTCTATAAATACCTCAAAAGAAAATGGATAATAGTTCCTTGCGGTCTCAAATGCAAGGAGAGCTTCCTCTTTTTTCCCACTCGTCTTTAGAAGCTTACCCATGTATATATAAGATTGAAGCATTGGCATTTTATAGGAGAGAGCTTTTTTCAAATAAGAAATTCCATCTTCAATCCTGTTTATCTGAGAAAGAAGGACGCCTTTGTAAAAATACCACCTTGATTTTTTGAATTCTCCGAATGAAATCCACCAGAAGATTATAAGAGAAAAAATTATTACAACTAATACTGAAATAATGGATAGCCATTTCTTATGGATTTTAAACTCAAAATCTTTTTCTTTTGTTTCGTCAACAGAAATCATAAGGGAAGATTTAATAAATAAAAATGGAATAAGAAGGAGAGTAAAAATAAAAGTTATGATTTTACCAGTTTTATACAGAGGAGGAGAAAATTTAAAAAGCACTTCATGTGAACCCTTTTTAAGGAATACCGCTCTCAGAAAAGAATACGCTCTGTAGATTTTACTTTCATGTCCATCAACATAAATCTTCCATCCAGGATAATAGGTATCTGTTAGAACAAGAAAACCATCTGTTTCCATTTCGACTTTAATCTGCACTTCGTGTGGTTCATGGGATAAAATTCTCGCCTTTCCATTCATTTCCTGAGCGGGAAACTCCGATGGAATCTCTGTTAAAATGAGAAACTCCGCGGGATTAAAGTCTCTTTGATGAAGAAGTTTAATACAATCGCTCTCATTCAAAATGATAAACTTTTGAGGGACAAAAACCCTCGGAAGTGGGTTTTTAACCTCATATACCATCACTCCGTTTATGCTTTTTAAAAATTCGAGCTCCTCTGTTTTTAATGGATTGTAAGTTGGGTATAGCCATCCATTCAGAATAAAATATTTAACCCCTAAAAGTTTTGTAATACCAGATTGCGGCTCTATTGAAACCACCCACCTCATCTCTTTTCGGGTTGCTATCGGATATATTCCTTTGAAATACCAAATTGGATAGAGACTGTCATACCCTTCAGGAGAGGGAATCCTCAAAATGACAGAAAGATTTGGACTTATTCCAGCGCTCCTTTCCCAGTTTTGAATCTCTAAATTTTTCCTTAAAGCCTCAAAAACCTTTAACGAAACTGGAGAGTCACAGTTATTTGAAATCATACCAAGAGGAATAAGGTCAAGGAGGGTCAATATAAAGCTAAAAGTAATAAAATAACCTCTTCCCATTCCATAAATTCTTCCCGCAAAAAGTAAACAGGATGAAAGGAGGAAAAGAAATGGAAGGGTTATCGCTGTATTCAACGGAGAAAACCAGAATCTCGGAATGCTATCTCTCCATAAAAAGAAAAGAATAACACAAAAAGAAATAAACAAGAATGGAAAAATAAAAAGTATGAATAAATTAACCCTTCTCCTTTCATCCTCAAGAAGCCTTTCCATTCCTTCTGTAGATAGAAGCATACCACAAAACGATGATATGAAAAGGATTCTGTCATGAAACAACTTGTTAAGTATTGGGATTTTTAGGAGGAGATAGCCAGAAGGTGTTCTGAGTGCTATAAGCCAAGTAATTATAAAAAGAAAAAGGAAGAATTTAACTTTTCTTCTCTTCCACGAAATGGTAACCCCGCTAACAAGAAAAAGGAGAGGAAGAATACCTATATATCCATTTACAAGATAGTACACTGCACTTCCGGTACCACGCAGGTTTATATATTCAAAAGGGGTCCCAATCAACCTTGGATGGAAGAGAGAAGTAATAAAAATTGAATAGGCGGATATGAAGTCCCATTTATATTCCTCATAGGTAATAAGAAACCTCTCCTCGGATGAATGCTTTAAAAATTCAATTGTGGGAATTATCTCAATGGATGATAAAAGAAATCCAAGGGTGAAAGCACCCCAAAAAATATATGTTAAACGAAAGGCTTTTTTGAAATTTTTTTCCCTAATGAATTCATAAATATAGAAGATATAGAATGAGAACCATGTTAAGAATATGTAGAGTGACCACTGAAGGTTTCCACACATAAGGGAAAGACAGAAGGCAATAGCTGTAAGGGCGAACCAGTAAAGTCTTCCTGTCTTCAAAAGCTTTATAAAGAAATATAAAAGCAGGACGAGATATGCAGATGCCATTGGTCCCCATAGCCACTCAATAAGTGCGGTGTTGTGTGCACAGAACTCCCATACAGTTCCCCCAAATAAAGATGGAAAGAATGAAAAACCGAGCTCTCTTAAAAAAAGGAAGGTAAAAATACCGGTTAGAAGCATGTGAAAAAATATCGTCAAATCCCTCGCAAAGACAGGGGGAAAAAGAAGATTGAAAAGAAGCCTGAATGGATTGTGAAATGAGCTGTGCCCATTTGCGTATATGGGATATCCTGAAAATATATATGGATTCCATTTTAGAATCTCACCCTTTTTCAGCATCTCATTGTAAAGGGAATCGTTTGCATAAAAGATGACAAGCCCGTCCATCTGGGCGAGAATTCCGTATTCCTTTTGAGGGGGATTTTCATACCATATATTCAAAAGACTAAAAGGTGTATAGGATTTTCCGTAAATGATATTTCTTGAAAAGAAAACTATGGTTAAAAATAGAAAATAGAGAAATGCCTTGAGAAATTCCTTTTTCATCAATTTTTTTATATTATATTTTGTGATGACTATAATCAAGTTCATTTTGTAGATAAACCCATCTTTTTTTACCACAGGTATAAGCCCTGAGGAGGTTTATTCAGTGGCAAGAACGATCGGCTTAAGGGTAAAAATCCTCAAGAAATTTCCGAATGATGAAAATCCAATAATAACCCTTATGAAGGTTGAATAGGGATATTAGTTCTACAGAATAAATTTTGTTGCTAAAAACAGACTTAACCCTGTGAGATAAATGGGTTTTTTTCAGGATGAATGCCGACCTTTCTACTTCAACGGAAACTCCGTATATTTTTGCATTTGCTAATTTCTCAATTCTTTGAAGATAATTCTTCCCCTCTTCAAGCAGTGATTTATGAAAGGAGAAAAAATGGGGAATGGGAGAAAAAAATACAGAAGAAACACCAGAAATAAATCCAAAACAAAAGTGCTTAAATTAAACCAAAGGTTTTTCAAAAAGCACAGCAAATTCTGCTGGATATTTGTTTTTTGATTTTTTATTCTTCAATTGTATGAGGAAAAAGGGAAAAAATTTTCTGAATAGTTCTCTTTCTCTCTGCTAATTATAAAAAATCAAGAATTTATAAAAATTCCAAAAAAGGAGAAGGAAGAGTATTATCCCGTGAAATGAGGATTTCTTGCTGGTTCATTGATAGGGTTCCTGTATCTGGAAATATAATTGGGAGGGTGATAAATGCGATAACCGGTGAGCCAATAGAAAGGGCGAAGGTTTATGCAGAGCATGCATCTGGTAGGAATTCAATGGTTGCAGTTACGAATGACCATGGTAATTTCATGATAATTCTTGTTCAGCCTGGTAATAATACATTAA
>Ga0197143_1000609_pt1 | contig 37009 bp, 36 predicted proteins | sample GBS70_MetaG_FD_148603 | JGI IMG/M metagenome (GOLD analysis project Ga0197143, IMG submission 148603) | Sediment microbial communities from Great Boiling Springs, Gerlach, Nevada, United States - GBS 70_MetaG | ecosystem: Environmental > Aquatic > Thermal springs > Hot (42-90C) > Sediment... | reverse complement strand
TAGAAGGGCATTCAAATTGGGTTTTTTCAATTTCATTTAGTCCTGATGGAAAGTATTTAGCAAGTGGAAGTGATGATAAAACAATTAAGATATGGAAAGTTGGAAGTTGGAAAGAAATAAGAACATTAGAAGGGCATTCATATAGGGTTCTTTCAATTTCATTTAGTCCTGATGGAAAGTATTTAGCAAGTGGAGGCTATGATGGAACAATTAAGATATGGGAGATAAAGGAAAAAAAATTTTTGAAATTTGTTAATATCGTAGATATTCCTGGTTATGAAGGAAGTATGGATAATAAGGTTATAGATTATCTTAATAAAGGAGATTATGATATTGTGATATATATTCTTGATGTATCAAAAGGATTGAGAAAAACAGATGCTGAATTTTTAAGTATTATAAAACAAAGGGAACCTTATGTGCTTTTTATTCTAAATAAAATAGATATGTATGAGGGAGAAGAAAAAACTGAATTTGAAAGAGTTATAAATTCTACAAAGAAAAATGTTGAGAAAATATATCCCAAGGATAAAATACTTGGCTATGTTTTAGCATCTGCTAAGAAATTTAGAAATGATGAAAATTTAAGAAAATTCTTTCAAAATATCCTAATAATTGCCTCTTATGTTTCCACATTTAAAACTAACTTATATACAATAAGAAAAAAACTTCTTAAAATTTTAAAAGATAATATGAGCGAAATTAAGGCTTGGGATAAACATTATATAAATGATTATTTAGGGAATTTAAGATATGAGCTTCATCTAATTCCAAATATGGAGATTTTAACGAATGGCAAAGAAGCTATTGAAAGATTAATATATGAATTAAATGAAAGCTTAGAAGATGAGCTATCCGAGGATATTAAAAAGATAGGGGAATATTTTAGTAAAGAACTTAATAAAGCAAAAGATGTGATAAATAATATGTCAATTTCTTATACTCAAATTCTGGATTTGAAATTAGAGATTGGTTTTGGGAGAGAATTAAGAAGTTTTAATATTGAAGAACTTAATATAGTAGGTAGTTATGATTTTTCAGAAGCATTTGGAAGGGTTATAGCGGGAATTATTGGTTCTATTGCTGCTGGTATTCTTGCAAGGCTAGCAATTGGACAATTAATTCCTTTTATTGGAACAATTGTTTCTTTAGTTTTATTAACATTTACAATTATTGATGCGGATAACAAAGCTAATGAGATAAGGGATAAAGTTTATTATGAAGTTGCTTCAAGATTACCACGTGTTATAAAAGGTTTTTGGAAAAATGTATGTAAAGAGATAGAAGAAAGCTATAAAAATCAAGTGGATTTAATGATTAATAATAAGAACATTAATAAATTTTTATCTGAGCTTATATCAGGAGTTTATAATATGAATGAAGAACTTTCGAAGTTTATTATTAAAAAGGTTGTTTAATTATATTTTTTCTAAATAGAATTTTTTAGCAATTTCATATTTTCCTTCTTCTTTGTTTTTATGCCTTATCTCTAAAATTAAATCATTATCAATAAATAAACTAATTTTGTATTCACCTTCTATCTTTTCAATTTTTATTTTTGAGTTTGGATATTCTCTTTTTAACCTACTAATAAAATCATCAAAATTACTTAACAAAAATTCCCTTTTTGACCAAAGGACACTTTCTAAAAATTTAAATAATTTTTCAAAGCCATAATCAAAGTATATTCCACAACAATATGCTTCAAAAATTGTTGCTAATAAATAATCAGAAAAATTTATATTTCCAACATAAATTAATTCTTCATCTAAGTTCAATTCTTTTGAAATATAACTTAAACTTCTTTTACTCGCTAATATACCTCTTTCAATAGATGCAAACTTTAAATCATCAAAGTAAATTTGAAATAACTTTTGTCTTAAATATAAATCAATTAAACTATCACCAATAAAAGCATATATTCTTTGGAATTTTCCACCTGCTGAACTATGCCTAAATACCCTATCTCTTGTCTTATAATTTAATTCAACCTTCAAATTTTTTAAAAATTAAACTAACATTATGACCACCAAAACCAAACGAATTTTTAAGAGCATATTTTACTTCTTTAATTCTTTTTACATTCGGAACATAATCTAAATCACATTCAGGATCAGGAACTTCATAATTTATTGTAGGATGAATAATTCCTGTCTCAATTGTCTTTATAACTGCTATGCTTTCAACAACACCTGCTGCACCAAGTAAATGTCCAATCATAGATTTTGTAGAACTTATTGGAATTTTATAAGCATATTCCTTAAATACATTTTTTATTGCTAAGGTTTCTGATTTATCATTTAATTCGGTAGATGTTCCATGAGCATTTATATAATCAATTTGTGAAATATCAATTTTTGCATCTTTTAATGCATTTATCATACATTTAATAGCACCTTCTCCATCAGAACAAGGAGCAGTTATATGATAAGCATCTGAACTTTGACCATAACCTACAATTTCAGCGTAAATTTTAGCACCTCTTTTTATAGCATGTTCAAGTTCTTCAAGGACAATAATTCCAGCACCTTCTCCCATCACAAAACCATCTCTTAATTTATCAAATGGTCTTGATGCTTTTTCTGGTTCTTCGTTTCTCGTTGATAATGCTCTAATTTGATTAAATCCTGAAATAGCAATAGGAATAATAGGAGCTTCACTACCACCTGCTAGAATAATGTCTGCATCACCATATTTTATTAATCTATATGCTTCACCAATAGCATGAGCAGAAGAAGAACAAGCAGAAACGGTACAAAAATTTGGACCTTTAAAACCGAACTTTATAGATATTAAACCACTTGCCATATCAGGTATCATCATAGGAACAAGATATGGACTAACTCTATCATATCCTTTTTCAAATGCAACTCTAATTTCTCCAACTAAGGTTTCAATTCCACCAATTCCACTTGCTATAATAACACCAACTCTATCAGGATCTACATTATATAGTTTAGCATCTTCAACAGCTTCAATTGAACAAAACAAAGCATATATAGAAAACTTATCAAGTTTATTTAATGGAACACCTGCCTCTTTCTTTTGTAATCTTTCTAAGGGTTCAAAATCTTTAGGTAATAGTCCAGCAATTTGTGTTTTTAAATTAGATACATCAAATCTATCTATTTTCCTAATACCACTTTTTCCTTCAATCAAGTTTTCCCAAAGTTCATTCACATTTTTTCCAAGGGGGGTCAATGCCCCCATTCCTGTTATTACAACTCTTCTCATGTTCCTAATTTACTTTTTATATAATTTAGTGCATCACCAACAGTTCTAATTTTTTCTATATCTTCATCAGGTATCTTTATACCGTATTCTTCTTCAAATTTCATTACAAGTTCCATAAGTCCTATGGAATCAGCACCAAGGTCTTCTATAAATCTCGCTTCCTCTTTTACCTGAGATGGATCTATTGAAAGCTCATCCGCTATAATTTTTTTGAACTTTTCAATATCAAAGTTCATAACCCTTTCCTCCTTTTTGAATTTCAGTTCTGAAAATTTTAAAGGATAGTAAATTTAAAAAAAATGTTTTGTCTAATAATTCTAAAATTATTTATTTTTCTTTGTTTTTCTCATCCACCCTGAAATTAAGCCTTCGGCTTATATCTTCGCCCCCATTAAACCCCTTTTATTTTAATAATTTCATTAAACTCTTTATAAATTTAAGCCTTACCGCTTTAAAATTTTGAAACTTATGGAAAAAGAGAAACTTATAGAAGAAATAAAAAATTTAAAGCAGATTTATAATAAAGGAAATTCAATTATTATCCCTGCTCTTTGGAGAGCTCAGGAAATATATGGATATCTTTCGGATGAAGCTCTTGAAACTATAGCAAATGAAATAAATACTACAAAGGAGAAACTTCTTCAAGTTGCTACATTTTATCATTTTTTCCATACAAAACCAACAGGAAAATATCATATTCATATTTGTACTAATATATCATGTATGTTAAATTCAGCATACGAAGTAGTTGAAGTTTTAAGGAAAGAACTTGGGGTTGATGAAAATGAAATTACACCTGATGGCTTGTTTTCTTGGGAAGAAATTGAATGTATAGGTTTATGTGATAAACCTGTTGCAGGATTTATAAATCGTTATAGATTAACTAATTTAAATAAAGAAAATATTAAAGAAGTTATTAAGAATCCAGAAAAATTCGCTCCCCAAAAACCAATTATTGAGCTAATCTAAATGATATTTATCTTATTTTTAACAGCATTTAATTTATTTCTTGGTTTTAGTCTTATATTTCCAGTTTTTCCTGAATTTGTGAAACAGCTAAATGGAAATCCTTATGATGTAGGAATTCTTGTTTCTATTCAACCTTTTATGCAATTCTTATTTTCACCGTTTTGGGGAATGTTATCGGATAAGTTTGGACCAAAAAAATTTATTTTTATAGGTATGCTTGGATATGCTATTTCATTTTACTTAACAGCAATAGCAAATAATATACAATTTTTATATTTTGTAAGAATTTTAGGAGGAATTTTATCGTCAGCTGCAATACCTACTATATTCTCTTATTCGTCTTATATTTCAAATTCTGAAAATAGAAACATTTATCTTGGTATAATAGGTGGGGGATTTGGACTTGGTCTTATTATTGGTCCATTTATTGGAGGAATTTTAGGAATTTTTAATATAAGACTTGTTTTTGTTGTTTCATTTTTTATTTTTTTAATAAATGCTTTACTTGTTTTGATATTTTTAAAAGAATTGAAATTTGAAAATATCCAAGAATCTAATAACAAAGTTAGTTTGTTAAATGCTTATGTACTTTTCTCACTTTTTGTAAATTTCATAGTCTTATTCTGTTCAACAAATATGCAAATTGTTTTAGGAATTCTATTAAATTATAAATTTCATTTAGATGTTCTTAAAATTGGCTTAATTATTGGTATTGGAGGGGTTTTTGGTGCAATATCTCAACTTTCTTTAAAATTCTTACTAAATCTATTTTCTGAAAAATTCTTAATTGTAATCAGTATATTACTTTTATCAATAAGTATGCTTGCTATTCCATTAATAAACAATCCAAACTTGCTATTCATAATAATGATACTTTATGGTTTAGGATTTGGTATTTCACAACCTAATATAACAGCAAGAGTAAGTAAAAAAATTCCAAATGAATATCAAGGAAAATTTATGGGTTTATTTCAATCTTCTGGATCACTTGGTAGATTTTTAGGTCCTATTGTATGTTCTTTACTATACCAGGTTAATCCGAATTTACCTTACTTTTTAGGTGGTCTTATATTAGCTATTACTTCAATACTTTTAATTATATGGTTCTAATACTTGGCATTTTTTTTAGTTATGTTTATAGTGTTTTTTATTATTTAATGCCAATAAATTTAAATCCAATTTTTATTTTATATTCAATTAAAAAGTATCGTTTTAACATTGTTTTGATATTTTCCTTAGTTTTCGGTATTATCTCGGATTTGATCTATCCAAATAAAATATGGATTTCACCCGTTTTTTATATTATTTTGACTTATTTGTTGGATTTTTTTAAAGATGAATTTATAGTTTTTTTCGCTTTCGTTATTTGGTTTTTAAGTTATGAAATATTTAAATTTTTTTTAGATTTCAAAACATCTATTCCAATTTTAATTTTAAGGATTTCTTTAACATCAATTGTTTTCTTTATATTTTCAAGATATTCAAAACTATTGATTTAAAATAGGGTCTGAAAACTTTAAAAAAGCATATTATATGAAGAACACTGAAATTATTTATTTTATGGGGGAATTTAAGGGGGGCAAAGCCCCCCAAGGCACAAAATTATTGGACAAGGCAAAATAATTTTACTTTGTCCAATAAATAGTGTTAAGTGATTGATAATCAATAACTTATAAAGATTTTAATGAAATTATTGAAATAATGGGGGATTTAATGGGGGGCTTAGTTATAAGCCGAAGGCTTATTCTTAGGGTGGGTGGGGAAAATATAATAAAATAAATACTTTCAGAATTATTGGACAAGGCAAAATAATTTAATTTTTATCCTTTAAAATTTTAAATATGTTTAACTTACTTTTGAATTTAACACTGAATGGATTTAGTGCTTTTGGAACAAACTATGGAATGTATGGATATGCTACGAGCTTCAACTTAATAAACAAACCAAACTATACTTTAAATTTTGGTTTTGGAACAATAGTAAATAATGCTTTCTCCAAGAATTATATGAATTTTGATTTTAAATATAATAAGGGTTCTTTTTATATTCAAATCATAGGGAGTTTTCCTTTAAACTATAACTATGTCCCAAATTTTAGATGAAAACTTATCACCTTCTGAATTAGAATTTGAAAATTCATTAAGACCAAAAAGATTATCGGAATTTATAGGACAAGAAAAGGTTAAAGAAAATCTTGAAATTTTTATAAAGGCGGTAAAAAAAAGAAAAGATGTTTTAGAGCATGTTTTATTATCTGGTCCTCCTGGACTTGGAAAAACTACACTTGCTCATTTAATAGCTAAGGAACTTGATGTAAATATAAAGACAACATCAGGTCCTGTTCTTGAAAAGCCTGCGGACTTAGTTGGAATTTTAACCTCATTAAAAGAAGGAGATATATTATTTATAGATGAAATTCATAGAATACCAAGAATTGTTGAAGAATATCTTTATTCTGCAATGGAGGATTTTGCTATTGATGTAATTTTAGATAAAGGACCATCGGCAAGAACATTTAGAATAAACTTACCTAAGTTTACACTAATAGGTGCTACTACAAGAATGGGTTTAATTTCTCAACCTTTAATTGGTAGATTTGGAATACTTTTACATCTTGATTATTATTCAATTGAAGAGATTTTTAAAATTGTAAAGAGATCTGCTAAAATTTTAAATTTAAAAATTGATGATAATAGCGCTTTTGAAATAGCAAGAAGGAGTAGAGGAACACCAAGAATAGCAAATAGATTATTAAGAAGAGTTAGAGATTTTGCTGATGTTAAGAATAATGGTTTTATAAATTTAGATATAACAATTTATGCTCTTGAATCTATTGGTGTTGATAAGTTTGGACTTGATGAAGTTGATAAGAAAATTTTAAAAATTATTATAGAAAAATTTAAAGGGGGTCCTGTTGGTATAAAAACGATTAGCTTAGCAATAAATGAAGATGTTGGCACAATTGAAGAAATATATGAACCTTATCTTATCAGAATAGGTTTTCTTGAAAGAACAAGTAGGGGAAGATTAGTGACAAAACTTGCTTATGAGCATTTAGGATATAAATTAGAAAAATTAATCTAATTATGCATAAACCTGTTATGGTTAATGAGATTATAAAGCTAACAGAGCCTAAGAAAGATAGTATAATTATAGATGCAACATTTGGTTTTGGAGGTCATTCAAAAGCATTTTATGAAATAATAGAAAATGGATTAATAATTGGATTTGAAAAAAATGAAATGACTTATGAAATCGTTAAAGAAATGTTTAAGGATTATTCAAGAATTTTAATTTATAATGTTGGTTATGAAAATATGGCTGAAATTATTGAAAAGCTTGGATTTTTAAATAAAATTGATATTGTTATTTTTGATTTAGGATTATCTTCATTTCTTATAGAAAGATCAAAATTAGGTTTTAGTTATAAAAGAAATGAAATTCTTGATATGAGATTTAGCCAAAAAGAAGGCAAACCTTTATATCAATTAATTGAAACTTTAACTCAAAAAGAAATTGAAAGAATACTTAAAAACTATGGGGATATAAAACATCCTTATAGAATTTCTCAAACTATTGTAAATAACAAACCTATTAAAACAACAAAAGATCTTGTAAATATTTTAATAAAAATTACACCAAGAAATAAACTTAATAAAACATTAAAAAAGGTTTTTCAGGCATTTAGAATATATGTAAATGACGAAATTGAAAATATAAAAAGAGGTATTTTGAATGCTTATAAGTGTTTAAAAATTGGTGGTAAAATAGCTGTTTTGTCTTATCATTCAATTGAAGATAGAGTTATAAAGAGTTTTTATAAATCTCCTCTCTTTATTCCACTTTTAAAAAAACCTTTAAGACCATCAGATGAAGAAATTATCATAAATCCAAGAGCAAGAAGTGCTAAATTAAGAATTTTAATTAAAAAATGATTTTTTATATAATTTTTTCAATTATAATTTTATTTTTAGGTTTTGGTTTTATAGCTTTTGAGATTGCTTATCTTTCTGTTTCATATCCTATGATTTTTAAATCAACGAATAGAAATGAATTTATAGGAAATCCTGTTGGTATTTTATTTACAATTTTATTTGGTGTAAATGTTTTATCTATTGTTTATGCAATTACAAGTTTTAAGTTTTTCAAGGAGTTTTTTAACGAGAATTTAGCAATTGTATTTGGAGGAATTTTTTCTACAATTACTTTTGTTTTATTTTCTGAATACACTCCAAGAATTATATCAAGGTTAAATCCTACAATTGTTTTGAGAACTTTCAAATGGCAGATTTTATTTACTTATTATTTAATTTTTCCTATAAATGTAATTCTTAAATTTTTCTCTACAAAAGATATAGAAGAGATTATCAAATTGTATTTAGATGACCTTGAAAGAAGGCAAGTTTTAGATAAATTTGAAAAAGAAATTGTAAGAAAAATCTTTGATTATTTGAAAATGGAAGTTAAAAATTTTGTAAGAAAGTTTGAAGAATTTGATATTATTTCTTTAAATGAGCTTGAAAACAGAAGAAATTTTAAAAGTGATATTATTATTGTTAAAGATGGCGAAAAAATTTTGGGATATTTATATAAGAAACAATTTTTAAAAATTGATGAGATGGAAATTTTTGATTTAATCAATAAGCCTGTTTTTATGAGTAATAATTCAAAAATTGAAGATGTTATTAAGGAGATGAAAAATAAAAGAGTAAGTGTGATTTTTACGGAAAGTGGTATTGTTACACTTGAAGATATTTGGAGAGGTATAATTTAAATGTAAGCTCCGTAGTATTCTCTAAATTTTTTCATTTCTTCATTATCACTATTTAAAGCGGAATGAATATCTCCATCAAAAATTTTATATCCATCTTTCAGTAAAATAATTCTATTTGAAATTTTTATAGCACTTCTTAAATCATGAGTTATTGAAATTGTAGTAGTTTTAAGCTCGCTGTTAAGCTTAATAATTAAATCATTTATTAAGTCAGATGTAATAGGATCAAGACCTGTTGTCGGTTCATCATAAATAATATATTTTGGATTATGAATAATTGCTCTTGCTATTGATACTCTCTTTCTCATTCCACCTGATAATTCAGATGGATATAATTTTAAAACTCTTTCATCTAAATCAACCATTTTAAGAACTTCTATTATTCTATTCTTAATATAATCTCTATCTCTTATCCCATTTTCTATTAAAACGAGTGCTAAATTTTGATATACATTATAAAAATCAAATAATGCTCCCATCTGAAATACATATCCAAAATTTCTTCTTAATTTCATAAGTGATTTACTATCTGCTTTATCTACTCTTAGATTATCAACCCAAACTTCACCTTTCTCAGGCTTTAAAATACCTACAATGTGCTTTACAAGAACACTTTTTCCTGTTCCACTTCTACCCATTATTGTAATACTTTCACCTGTTTTTATTTCTAAGTCTATACCTTTAAGAACTTTAAAATTACCAAAAGATTTATGAAGATTTATGATTTTAATCATGGAAAAGCTCCTTAAAAATATCACCATATATAAACCTTAGTCTTCTAATTGCTTTTTCTTTAATTTGTCTTATTCTTTCTTTTGATAAGTTCAATTCCTTTCCTAAATCCTCAAATGTTTTCTTCTCACCAAGTATTCCATAATATTCAGTTATAATTTTAAATTCCCTATCATTTAAAACTCTTTTCATTAAATTGATTACATTTTCAAAATTCAGTTCGCTTTGAACTATTTGATCTAAGTTTGATTGCTTAGGATCTTCAAATGTTTCTTCTATTGGTCTCTCATCTTCTTCTTTTTCTTCATCAAAAGAAAATTCACCTCTGTACTCATTTAAAACTTTTCTAACATTTTCAGGTCTCGTATTTAAAATTTTAGCAATTTCATCAATTGTAGGTTCTCTTCCATTTGCTAATCTAAATTCTTCAATTATTTTAAAAATTTTTTCAATTCTTTCTTTGTAATCTAAGGTAATTCTAACTGAATGAGATTGCTCAACTGTAATTTTTCTCATAGCATTTTCAATATAATAAGCAGCAAATGTTAATAGTTTTACTTTTTTTCTTAAATCAAATTTTTTTATTGCTTGCATTAAAGCAAGAATACCTTCACTTACTAAATCTTCTGTGGGAATACCATAATTTGAATACTTTAAAGCACATTTATATATAAAACCATAATTAGCATTTATTAATTTTTCAATAGCTAATTTATCACCTTTTTTAGCAAGCTTTATAAGTTCCCTTTCTTGATGAGAACTTAAATTCATAGTTTAAAATTTTAAACCTATGGATGAAGTTGTAAAAAGGTATAATGAATTAGTAGATTTTCTGAATAAATGTGATTATTATTATTATGTTTTGGATAATCCCATAATATCAGATGCGGAATATGATGAGCTTAAAAAAGAGCTTTTTGAAATTGAAAGAAAATATCCTCAAATAATAAGACCTGATTCACCAAGCCAAAGAGTTGGATTTAAACCTTCAAAGGAATTTAAGGAAGTTGAACACAAAGAAAGAATGTTATCTCTTGACAATGCAGAAGGTGAAGAAGAAATAATAGATTGGATTAAAAAAATTAAGAAAGATTATCCTAATGCCAAATTTGTTGTGGAACCAAAATTTGATGGAACTTCACTTGAATTAGTTTATGAAAATTCAATTTTAAAATTTGCTATTACAAGAGGAGATGGTTTAAAGGGTGAAGATGTTACAAATAATGCAAAGACTATAAAAACAATACCATTAAAAATTCTTAAAGATATTAAGAGAATTGATGTTAGGGGTGAGGTCTTAATTTCAAAGGAAGATTTTAAGAAGTTAAATGAGGAGCTTATAAAAAATAACGAAAGGACTTTTGCAAATCCAAGAAATGCTGCTGCTGGTTCATTAAGACAATTAGATCCAAGTATTACTTCCAAAAGAAAATTAACATTTATTGCATGGGGTATTGGATATTTTGAAAAATTAGAAATTGATAATCAGTTTGATGTTTTAGAATTATTGAAAGAATTAGGTTTTAAAGTTTCAGAGCCTATTAAATTATGTGATAATGAAGAGGAGGTCGTTGAATTTTATAGAGAAATGTTTAAAAATAGGGATAATTTTCCATTTGAATTAGATGGCATTGTAATAAAAGTAAATGAATTTTATATTCAAAGAGAACTTGGTTGGACAATAAGAGCACCGAGGTGGGCAATAGCTGGGAAGTTTCAAGCTGTTGAGAAAACTACTAAGATCGTAAATGTTGTTTTTCAAGTAGGAAGAATGGGAATTATTACACCTGTCGCTATATTAGAACCAGTTGAGATTTCTGGTGTTGTTGTTTCAAGGGTTTCTTTACATAACTTTGATATAATTAGAAAACTTGATATTAGAATTGGTGATTGGGTTTATGTTAGAAGAGCTGGTGAGGTTATACCTGAAATTACAAGTGTTATTAAAGAAAGGAGAACAGGTGAAGAAAAAATTATTCAAGAACCCAAAAATTGTCCATCTTGTAATGGGGAAGTTATAAGGGATGGAGCTTATTATAAATGTATAAATTTATCTTGTCCTGCTAAGCTTTCAAGTCATATTCAATATGTTGGAGAAGTCCTTGAAATTGAAGGTCTTGGAGAGGCAACTTCTAATAATTTAGTTAAACTGAATTTAGTAAAGGATTTAGCAGATTTATTTTATTTAACAGTTTCTGACTTTATGAAACTTCCTAATTTTGCTGAAATATCAAGCAAAAAATTATATAATGAAATTCAAAAAGTTAAAGATGGAATATCTCTTGAAAAATTCATAATGATGCTTGGAATACCTTCAATTGGAAAAGCAAATGCTAAGGCTCTTGCTAATAAATTCAAAACCCTTGATAAATTTTTAAATTGTACATATTATGAACTTATTTCAATAAGTGGGATTGGTTATGAGATAGCAACAAATGTAATAAAGTTTTTAAGGGATGAAAATAATAGAAGAATTATTGAGAAAATTTTAAAAAGTGGAATTAAAATTACAGAGGAAGAAAAACTAAAAAAATTATCTAACTTTTTTTATAATAAGAAAGTTGTTATCACAGGTGAGCTTTCAAAATTTACGAGGGATGAGGTTATAAAGTTTCTTGAAAGCATAGGTGCAATTGTTTCAAATAATGTTAGTAGTAAAACTGATTATCTTATCGTTGGTAAGAATCCAGGTTCCAAATTAGAAAAAGCTAAGAAATACAATATAAAAATAATTAATGAAGAGGAATTTTATGAAATACTTAAAAGTGAAGGAATTCTTTAATAGAATAGCAAAATTTTATGACATTATGATGCGTGAAGTGGATTATAAGGAATGGGCTTTTTATATTGAGGAAATTATTAAAAAGTTTTCAAATGGAAATAAAATTTTAGATTTGGCTTGTGGGACAGGAAATATCACAGAATTTTTAAAAAATAAAAAATATAATGTTTTTGGATTAGATATATCTTTCAATATGCTAAAACTTGCAAAGAAAAAAAACGTTAATAATTTAGTAAATGGAACATTTTTCAAGTTGCCTTTTAAGGATAATTCCTTTGATGTAGTTTTATCAACATTTGATAGCTTAAATAATGTTGAAAGTTTGAATGACTTAAAAAATGTTTTTAGTGAAGTTTATAGAGTCTTGAAGAATAATGGTTTATGGACATTTGATTTAAATACAATTTTTGTTTTTATTGATTATTGGAATAACCACTTTAAGATGGACATTTTAGATGATTTAGTTATTATATGGAAAAGTAATTACATTATTCCGAATTCTTGTCTTTTGAAAATTTATGTTTTTGAAAAAATTGATAATGATATTTATAAAAAATATGAAGGAGAATTATTAGAATTTGGCTTTAAATTGGAAGATGTTAAAAATGCCTTAAAAGAAGTTAATTTTAAGGAAATTAAAATTTATGAACATTTATCTTTTAGAAAAGGCCATGAAAAAAATTATAGAGTTCAATTTGTTGCTATAAAGAATGCTTTGCTTAGTAAATAGTGTTAAATTTCGCCTTCCAAGGCAAAAGAATGGGTATTTTAAAATTATTTATCTTAGGGGGGATTTGATGGGGGCAAAGCTTTATAAGCCGAATCTAATTCCTATCGTTTAAAATTTTCAAACTATGAATAAAGCAGATGAATTAAGGAAAACATTTCTAGAATTTTTTAAAGAAAAAGGACATTTAGTTTATCCTTCAAGTTCATTACTTCCAAGAGGAGATAATACCTTACTTTTTACAAATGCAGGTATGAATCAATTTAAAATATATTTTTTGGGTGAGGCGGAACCACCATCAAAAAGAATTACTACTTGTCAAAAATGTTTAAGAGCAGGAGGAAAACATAATGATTTAGATAATGTTGGATTTACGAGGAGACATCACACATTCTTTGAAATGCTTGGTAATTTTTCATTTGGAGATTATTTTAAAAAGGAAGCAATTTTATGGGCTTGGGAATTATTAACGAAAGTTTTCAAAATTCCAAAAGAAAAGTTATATGTTAGTGTCTATTATAAAGATGATGAAGCATATTATATTTGGAGAGATGAAGTTTTAATAGATGAAAAAAGAATTTTTAAATTTGATGAAAAAGATAATTTTTGGGAAATGGGAGATATTGGTCCATGTGGTCCTTCAACAGAAATTCACTACGATTTAGGTGATGAAATGCTTGAATTATGGAATATTGTTTTTATGGAATTTAATAGAAAAAGTGATGGGAGTTTAGAATCGCTTCCAAAAAAGAATGTAGATACGGGAATGGGATTAGAAAGATTATTATCAGTTATTGAAGGTGTTAATAATAATTACCATACTTCATTATTTATACCAATTATTAAAGAAATTGAAAATTTAACAGGTGTTAAATATGACGAGAAAACAGGGGTTTCCCATAGAGTTATAGCGGATCATATTAGAGCATTAGTTTTTGCAATTTCTGATGGAATTTATCCAAGTAATTATTCAAGAGGTTATGTTTTGAGAAGAATTTTAAGAAGGGCTTATAAATTTGCTCAGAAATTAGATATTAATAAACCAATTTTATATAATCTTGTTGATGTTGTTTATGAAATTATGAAAAATGCTTATCCTGAAATTTCAAAAAATTTAAAAACTATTAAAGAAATTATTAAAAATGAAGAAGAAAAATACATTCAAGCAATTGGAAAGAACATTATTTATTTAACAGAAGTTATTGAAAAGTCAAATGAAATAATAAAAGGTGAAGATATATTTAAACTTTATGATACTTATGGAATTCCTTTGGATTTAATCGAAGAATACGCAAAAGATAAAAATTTAAAACTTGACTTAGAAGGTTATGATAGATTATTAGATGAAAGAAAAAGACAAACAAAAGAAAAAAGAAATATCATGCTTATTGAAAATTGGGATTATATTGATAATAATTATAAATCAACCAAATTTATAGGTTATGATTTTATGGAATATAAAACAAAAGTTGCCAAATATAAGATTGAAAATGATAAAATTTATATTGTTTTGTTTGAAAGTCCTTTTTATCCTGAGGGTGGTGGTCAAGTTGGAGATAGAGGGATTTTAATTTTAGAAGATAATGAGATTGAAATTTTTGATACTAAAAAGATAGGTTCAGATATTGTTTTATTTGGAAAATTAAAAAACAATATAAAATTGAATAGATTGGAAGTTTTAGCAAAAGTTGATGAAAATTTGAGAAGAGCAAATATGAGAGCTCATACAGCAACGCATTTATTACATTCTTCATTACATAGAATTATTGGGGAGCATGCATTACAGCAAGGTTCCTTAGTTGAAAATGATAGATTGAGATTTGACTTTTCACATCCAAAAGCTTTAAGTGGTGAAGAGATTAAAGAAATTGAAAGACTTGTTAATGAGAAAATTAGAGAAAATTTGGAAGTTATTTGGGAATATAAGAACTATTTAAGTGCTATAAACGAAGGAGCAATTGCTATTTTTGAAGAAAAGTATGGAGATATTGTTAGGGTTGTTAGTATTGGAGATTTTAGTAAAGAATTATGTGGAGGAACACATGTTAAAAGAACAGGAGAAATTGGGTTTTTTAAAATTATAAAAGAAGAATCAGTTAGTAGTGGAATTAGAAGGATAAACGCTTATGTTGGAATTAGAGCTTTTGAATATATTAAAGAAAATGAGGAAATTCTTAAAAAAGTCTCAGTTTTGTTAAAATCGGATATTAAGGAAATTCCTGAAAAATTAGAAAAATTTATTTTTGAAAATAAAAACACTCAAGCTAAGTATAACGAACTACTTGATAAGTACATTAGTATTTATTCAAAAACAATTAATCTAAAAGAACTTAACGGATATAAGTGTTATTTTGAAGTTTTGAAAGGTGTTGATATAGAATTTTTAAGAAAATTAGCAGATTACTTACAAAAGGATGATATAATTATTCTCCTTTTTTCAAAATTGAAAGATAAAATTATAGCACATTTTAGAATTGGGAAACTTCTAAAAGATAAATTTAATGCTAATAATTTAATGATAGAAATCTTAGGAAAGGGTGGTGGTTCTGAAATTAAAGCAGAAGGAGGAACAGAGAATTTAAAAATTTTAGAAAGTTTAGAGGATAAAATTAAAAAGTTGTTTAACCTATAATTATGAAAAGTTTTTTAAAACTATTAGTTTTATGGGGAGTAAAGCCCCTCGATGCCGAAAAATGGGTATTTATAAGCCGAAGGCTTATCCTCAGGGTGGGTGGGCAAAATATAGAAAAATAAATAATTTTAGAATTATTGGACAAGGCAAAAAATAATTAAATTACTACTTTAAAATTTTCACATGAAAAAGTTAGATAAACCTATCAGGAAAGTTCCAACGATAAGATCTGGATTTGATTACATAACAATTCCTCAGATGGTTGAAAAAGCTTGTCATAATTTTCCAGATTGTATAGCTTATAGCATTGTAAGAGATAATAAAATTTATAGTTTAACTTTTGGACAGGTTTATGAATTGATAAAAAAGTTGGCAAGATTCTTAAAGGAACTTGGATATGGTGAGGGTGATCATATTGCAATTTTGTCTGAAAATAGACCTGAATGGCCCATTTCTTATTTTGCTATAAGTTGGATTGGTGGTGTTATAGTTCCCCTAGATTCAAGGCTTGATATAGAAGCAATCAAGTTTATTCTTTCATTTTCTGATACAAGTGGTATTATTGTTTCAAAAAACTTTTATTCTGATATAAAAGATATCAAGGATGATCTTCCCAAATTAAGAAATATCATTCTTATGGAGGAATTTGATGATATTTCTAAGAAGTTTTCAAGTGGTGTTAATTATGAAAACATTAATTTGGATAATTTACTTGAAATTTTATTTACATCGGGAACAACTGGATATCCGAAAGGTGTTATGCTAACTCATAAGAACATCATATCAAATGTTTGTGATGTTTATCAAATTATTGATTTTACACCAGAAGATAGGTTGTTTTCAATTTTACCAATTTATCATTCTTATGAATGTACAGTAGGAACAATTACACCATTTTATAATGGGGTAAGCGTATTTTATGCTAGGAGTTTAAAACCATCTGAAATGTTGGAAGATTTAAGAATTGCTAAACCTACATACTGGCTAAATGTTCCACTTATTTTAGAAAAATTACTAATTAGAATAAATAAACAAATTTCTGAACAAAAAGGTGTGAAAAAGATTGTTATAAACCTATTACCTAAAAAAATTCTTGGTAGCCAAATAAAAAAACAGCTTGGTCTTGAAAAGATAAGGTACATTGTATCAGGGGGAGCGGCACTTCCAAGGTGGGTAAGTGAAGGTTTGAGTGCTTATGGTTTTCCTATTATTCAAGGATATGGTCTTTCAGAAGCATCACCACTTGTTAGTGTTAATCCTCCTTCAAAACCCAAAAATGAAAGTGTTGGTATGATTATACCATCAGTTGATGTTAGAATTGTAGATGTTGATAGTGAAGGAAATGGAGAAATTTGGGTAAAAGGTCCAAATGTTATGAAAGGATATTATAAGAATGAAAGTGCTACAAAAGAGGTTTTAACAATTGATGGATGGCTAATAACGGGTGATATTGGGTATTTTGACGAAGAAGGTTATTTATACATAACAGGAAGGAAGAAATTTGTAATCGTAACAAAAGGTGGAAAGAATGTTTTTCCTGAGGAAATTGAGGAAAAACTAACAAAAAGCATATATATAGAAGAAGCACTTGTTTTCAGTCCTGATGACGAGAATATTCAAGCAATAATTTATCCGAACCTTGAAGAAGTTAGAGTAAAACTTGAAGAGATAGGACAGGAGTTTAATGACAATAATGTTTGGAATTTAATAAAGCAAGAAGTTGAAAAAGTTAATTTAACCCTTGAAGCATATAAAAGAGTTAGACATTTTGCTATAAGATATGAAGAATTTCCTAAAACTACAACAAGAAAAATAAAAAGACATTTATTTAGTGCTTTAAAGTTAAGTCCCGATATTAAGGTTTTAAAAGACTAAAAGCTTTGTTTAATTGCCTTGTTCAGTAAATAGTGTTAAGTAATTGGTAATCAATAACTTATGAAAATTTCAAAAAAGTATAGTATTTATGGGGGAATTTAAGGGGGGCGAAGTTTTAAAGCCGAAAGCTTATTCATGTGGTGGATATTTTCAGAATTATTGGACAAGGTAAAAACTAAATAATAAAGCACTTTAAAATTTTCAGCTATGCTTTACGAATATGTTAATGCTCGTGTTAGTAGCAGAAGTTCAAAATTACTTCCTTTAACTATATTTAATGAACTTTTGAATTACAAATCATTAAAAAATCTAATTGATTATTTAAAAGGAACATGGTATAATGAATATATTTCAAAAATGAAGGATGAAAATCTTGATAGTTTTTTAGATGTTCTTAAAGAAGCATTTTCAGATGAAATTGAAAAAGTTGTTAGATTTTCAGGAAAAGAGATTGGAAGAATTTTAAAAGCTTATCTTTCAAGATGGGATTTATACAATATATTGACAATTATAAGAGGAAAGTTTAGTAGGTTTAAAAACGAAGAAATTATTGAGGGAATTATGCCATTTGGGACTATAACAAAATTAGAATTAAATGAATTATTAAATGTTAATGAAGCATACGAAGTTTTGGATAAACTTGCTTCAATGGGAATAAAATTACCATTTGAAATAAGCACGCAATTAAATAAATTGTTAAGAGAAGGTGATTTAAGAAGTTCAGAGTTTTATCTATATAAAGAATTTTATAGGAAAGTTTTGTTATCACTTTCAGATATTGAAGGTATTGAACCTCTCAAAAAAATTATTGGTTTTCACATTGATTTAAGGAACATTATTTCAATATTATTGCTATTAAGTGAAGGTGTAAAAATTCCTAAGATTGAGTTTATAGGAGGTGGAAATTTGAAAAGAGAGGATTTAGAAAAGTTAGCAAATTCTGAGAATTACGAAGAAGCTTTAAATTTTCTTAAAGGAACAATTTATGGAGAAATTATAAAAGATGAAAAGAATTTAGTAAGAATTGAAAGGAAAATTGAAATTTATATTTATAAATACACTTATCATTTGAAAAATACTAATTTTCTTGACATCGGACCAGTTCTTTCATATGTTTCAAGATTAGAAGTGGAAATAATGAATTTAAGAATTATTGCTATTTCCATAGAAAGGGAAATTCCAAGAGATGAAACAGAAAATTATTTAATTTGGTTGGTTTAATTGCTAATCCAAAAGCTGGAAACGGAAAAGCAGTTGAAATTTTATCAAAGTTTGAAAAATTATTATTAAAAAATAAACTTGAACATGTTCTTGTATTCACGAAGGAAAACTTAGATAAAGTTATAAATGAGTTTGAAGAAAACAATGTAAAACATATAATTATCTTCGGAGGAGATGGAACAGTTAATAGTGTTGCAAGAAGAGTTTTATATAAGGATATAGGAATAGTTGTAATTCCTGGAGGAAGTGGTAATGATTTTTCAAAAAGTAATTGGAAAGATATAGAATTTCAAAAGCTTATTTTTTCATTAAAAGAAAATAAGATATATTACGAATTTGTTGATGTAGGATATATTGAAGAATTGGACATTTATTTTTTTAATTCTTTTGGAATAGGAATAGCAGGAGATGTAGCAAAGAATGTTAAATTCTTCAAAAATTATAAAATTTCAACAATTAAAAGTTTAGCTTTTGATTACAAAACTTTTCAAATAAAAGTTAATGAAATTTATAGTGGAAAGGCAATTTCTTTTCATATTGGGATAAATAAAATTGAGGGGCATGGTATTAAGATGTTTCCAAATGCTAAAAATAACGATAATTTACTAGATTTTGTAATTTTTAAAGATGTTCCTTATATTCAAACATTTATTAAAATTTTAAAAGTTTTAAAAGGGAAACACATTTATGACAAGTATGTAATTTATAGTCAATCTGATGAAATTTACTTTGAGATAGATAAACAACTTTACGGGCATTACGATGGAGAAGTTCTTAAAATAAATGAAGGAAATTATAGGGTTTTTTGTTTAAGTAAATCTCTTAAAATTATAAAATGGAATTAATTTTTACAATTATTATCGTTTTAACATTAAGTTTTATTTTTTATTTTTTAAAATTTCCATTAATTTTAGCTTATATTCTTGCAGGTGCTTTTTCATACAAGTTTTTTCAATTTGATTATGAAATTGTTGAAATAATTAATAATTTAGCAATGTCTATCGTTTTATTTTTTATTGGTTTTGAGTTCTCGTATAGTAAAATAAAAAATTATATAAATCAGGGAATTCTTAACTTCACTATAACACTTCTTATTATTAGTTCTTTTGGATTTATTTTTTCGTACTCTATTTCAAAAAATATTGTTGATAGTCTAATTTTTTCATTTCTTATATTTCCAAGTTCATCAATAATAGTTATAAGAATTCTCCAAAAAACGAATAGATTGGCAAACATTGAAGTTCCACTAATTATTATTTTCCTTGTTTTTGAAGATATTATTGTTCCTTTGTTTATAGGAATTCTAATTAGCAAGTCATTCTTTTCAATAGCTTATATACTGATTATGATTATTTCAATTTTCATAAATTTGAAATTTAGAACAAACATAAAAAAATTTTTAAGGTTTCTCATAAGTTTAGATAAGGAAGTTTTTATTATTTCATTATTTTCAATTATTTTTATTTTTAATTTTATTTTAAATTCACCAATTGGTTCTTTCTTTCTAGGGATAGTTGTTTCTGGAATTTACGAGGATTATTTCGAAAATGAACTTTCATTACTAAGAGAAATTATTATTATTATTTTCTTTTTTGTTTTTGGAAATTACTTATCATCAATTTTAAAATTCTTTGAAATTAAAAGCATTATTATTGGTTCTATTTTATTTTTTGTGATAACTATTTTAAAATCTACTTATTTTGTTCATTTTAGTGATTTTAAAACATTTATTAGATCATCACTTACAATAACTCCAAGGGGTGAATTTTCAATATACTTAGCATACTTTTTATCAAATTATGAACTTAAAACAATATCAATCTCTTTCATAGTTATCTCAATTATTTTGGGTTCAATAATGTCTTTCTATTCAAAAAATATAAAATGAAATTATTTTTTCTAAGGAGTATTTATAAAAGGGGGCTTCGCTCCCCAATACTGAAAAGATTGACTTAATGGAATGATTATCTGTTTTGTGCAATAAATAGTGTTAAATAGTTTAAAATTTCAGACTTTTGGAAGTAATTATAAGAATTTCAATAATCCTTCTAACAAGTGTTGGTTTATTTGTAATTTTAAGATCATTTTTCTTGTTTATTTTTAGAAGCTCATTTTATATTGATATATTGAAAAGAATTTTTGGATTGGAGAGTCTCCTAGCAATAACATCTTTTTTAACATATTTGTTCTTTCATTTTTCTCAATTTAAATATAGTTTAATTCTTGAAAAGATAAATGCTTCAATTTTTGTTTTTTCCTTATCCATAGTCATATCAAATCTAACAATTGGATTATTAAAAATTTATGCTAAGTCAAAAGATATTACTTTACCTCCTTCGGAATTTGTTTTTGATATTATAAAATTGATTTTTTATATCTTAGGATTTATAACAATTTTAAATATTTGGAACATACCTATTATACATTTTATTACAACATTTGGAATTGGAGCACTCGCTATCTCTCTTGCATTACAGGGAACACTTTCAAACTTCTTTGCTGGTTTAAACATTATTGTATCAAAAAATTTAGAAATAGGGGATTGTGTTAAACTTGAAAATGGCGAAGAAGGAATAGTAGCTGATATAACTTGGTTAAATACTATTGTTAAAAAGCCTGATGGAACATATATAATAATTCCAAATTTAAGGCTTTTTAATTCTATATTAATAAATTATAAGAATTTGAAAGATTTAAAAATAATATCAATTCCGATAAAAATTAGCTATTTTAATGACATTAAAAAAATTGAAAGCATTACCTTAGAGGTTCTTGATGAAGTTTATAAAAATTCAAATAACATTGACAAAAGCTTTAAACCATCTTTCAGATTTATTGAATTTTCTGATAACTATATTCGCTTTAATGTTTATTTTAAAGTTTTAAATTATCAAAATAGAGAGACACTAATTGATGAATTTTTAAGGAAATTAAAAGAGAAATACGACAAAGAAAATATTTTGTCTAATAAATAAGGGGGGCGAAGTTTTAAATTGTAGTTTTTGTGGGGGGTTTAATGGGGTATTTTAAAGGGGTAAGCTTAAATATAGGGTGAATTAGTTATTACTTTGTTTAGGTTGTGTTATGCTTAAAAGCTTTATGTAAAGATTTTCTATATCCTTAGGAAATGAAACTTCAAAAGTCATTTCTTCATTTCTTGAAGGATGAATAAAAGATAATTTATATGCATGAAGAGCTTGTCTATTTATTGTATTTAAAAGTTCATTTACAATTTCCTTATATACTGATGGAACTATCCTAAGAATTTTTCTTATATCTCTTCCGCTATAAACTTCATCTCCAATTATAGGATAACCTAAGTATTCCATATGAACTCTTATTTGGTGTGTTCTTCCAGTATCAAGTTTAAGCTCTAATAATGATGAAACTTCCGAAAATTTTTTTAGAACTCTATAATGTGTAATAGCCATTTTTGAATTTAATGGTGTTATTGTCATTCTTTTTCTATCAATAGGATGTCTCCCAATAGGTGCTACAATTGTTCCTTTATCTTTTATACTTGTCCCCCAAACAAAAGCTTTATAATATCTTTTCATAATTCTTCTTTGAATTTGTTCTGCTAAACTCTTAACTGAATTTTGTGTTTTGGCAATAACCATTAAACCACTTGTATCTTTATCAAGTCTATGAACAATTCCAGGTCTTGTTCTATCTGTTTGAAGTTCTATTAATTTTTTAAAAACGGCATTTACTATTGTTCCTCTAAAATGTCCCTTTGCGGGATGAACGACAATGCCGGCTGGTTTATTTATGACTATTATTTCACTATCTTCATAAACAATAGGTATTTCAATATCTTCTGGAATTATTTCTTTTTCTTCTTCAACTTCATATTCAACAAAAATGAAATCTCCTGCTTTAACTTTATATGATGGTTTATCAATTACTTTGTTATTTACTTTAACTTTACCATCTTTTATAAGCTCATTAACTTTACTTCTAGAAAGTCCTATTCCACTAATAGTTAAGTAAATATCAAGTCTTTTACCTTCACTATCTTTTTGAACTTTTCTTTCAAATGTTTTTATCATAGTTTAAAATTTTAAAGGTTAATTTGCCTTTAAAATACTCATTTTTATATATTGGTTTAATCTTAATAATTATTTCATTGACCGGAGGAAGTTAGGGTGGGTAGGGAAAATAAAGAAATAATGATTATATTGATAAATTTGGTTCAGCAGTTATACTAAAATCACTTCTATAACCCTTTTTTAATCTATAAGCACCAGCTACACCTATCATTCCTGCATTGTCAGTACAAAACTCGGGAAGGGGAAAATAAACTTCTTTTATATATTCTTTAAACTTTTCTCTTAGTCTACTATTTAAAGATACGCCAGCTACTACACTAAGTTTCTCAATTTTAAAATCTTCAATAGCTTTTAATGTTGTATTTAGTAATATATCAATAAGTGCTTCTTGATAGCTTGCACAAATATCGGATAAATGGGAATTTATAAATTTTTCATCTTTATCGTTTAAATATAATTTTAAAGCGGTTTTAATACCACTAAATGAGAAATTGTATTTACCATATTTAATCTTAGGAATACTAAATTTTATAAAATTTTTATTTCCTCCCCTTGCCAACTTATCAATATATGGACCACCAGGATAAGGTAAATTTAACATTTTTGCTCCCTTGTCAAATGCTTCTCCAACAGCGTCATCTAAGGTTTGACCTATAAGTTTGTATTTTAAGAAATCTTCAACTATTAACAGTTCAGTATGTCCACCAGATACAATTAAGCACAAAAATGGTGGTTTTAACTGTCTATTATTTATAAAAATTGAAAATATATGACCTTCAAGATGATTTATACCAATAAATGGCTTTTTCAAAGCCTGAGCTAGTGTCTTGCCAAATATTATACCAATCAAAAGTGAGCTTGCTAAACCAGGTCCATAAGTAAAAGCAATCCCTTCAATTTCATTTAAACTAACTGCACTTAGAGCTTTTTTTGTAAGCTTATCAATATATAAAACATGTTCTCTTGCAGCGATTTCAGGGACAACACCACCAAATTCGCTATGAGCTAATTGTTGTCTTGTTAATTGAATAATAACATCAAAGTCATTAACAATTGCAACAGATGTTTCATCACAAGATGTTTCAAATGCTAAAACTTTCATAATGTTTTTATACTGATAATTAAACCATCACCAGTTGGGATAAATGAACTTATAAAATCATTATCTGAAAAGATTAATTTATTGAATTCCCTAATAGCTCTTGTTTCTTCTGAATTATCATTTTTATCTAAAACCTTATTATGCCATAATGTATTATCTGAAATAAAAACACCTCCAACTTTTAATTTTCTCTTTGCTAGACCTACTATTTTAGGATATTGTTTTTTATCAGCATCATTAAAAATTAAATCAAACTCCATTTTTATCTCACTTAGTAAATCCAATCCATCACCGATATATGTTTCTAATTTACTTTCAAGACCAACGACCCTAAAAAATTCTCTTGCTAACTCAAGATTTTGCGATTTATAGTCAGTAAGATATATTTTTTCAAGATAATGATTGTATAATGCTATCCACATAGCAGAATAACCAAAACCTGAGCCAATTTCAAAAATGTATCTTGACTTACTTAATACTGATATTAAGGATAAAAATCTTGCAGATAATCTGTTTAATATAGGAAAATTCATTTTTTTACCATAGTTTTCCATTTCAATAATAATTGGATGAATTGGTTGATTACTTTCAAGTTCAAGAAGATAATCTAAAAGATTCATTTTGAAAATTTTAAAGCAGAAGGCATAATAATAATAATTTGTCCAATAATTCTAAAATTATTTATTTTATTATGTTTTTCCCACCCACCCTGAAAATAAGCCTAAGGCTTTAAAATGCCCATTTTTCGGTATCGAGTGGCGAAGCCCCCCATTAAAACCCCCTAAAATAAATAATTTCAGTGTTCTTCTTAAAAACCATTGATAATCAGCAACTTAACACTATTTATTGGACAAAGTAAATAATAATCAAATTATACTTTATACTTTTCAAACTTTATGTTAAAGTATAAGCGAATTTTACTTAAAATAAGTGGAGAACTTTTAGGAAATAATAATTCGGGTTTTTCAAGAGATTTTTTAGATTTTATAACTGATGAAATATATTATCTTAAAAAGAATTATCCAATAGATATTGCACTCGTTGTAGGTGGTGGGAATATAATAAGAGGGAATGATGCTCAAAAATATGGAATAGATAAAACAACTGCTGATTATATGGGAATGATAGCAACAGTTTTAAATGCACTTGCATTACAGAGTATCCTTGAATCAAAAAGTCTTGAAACAAGAGTTATGACATCAATTGAGATTAAAAGTGTAGCAGAACCTTATATAAGAAGAAAGGCAATCAGACATCTTGAAAAAGGAAGAATTGTAATTTTTGCAGGTGGAACGGGTAGCCCTTTCTTTTCAACTGATACTGCTGGTGCTTTAAGAGCTATTGAAATAAAAGCTGATGTCTTATTGAAAGGGACAAAAGTTGATGGTGTTTATACAAAGGATCCTTTTAAATTTTCAGATGCTCAAAAATACGATCTCTTAGATTATAGTTATTTCCTTTCAAAAGATTTAAAAGTAATGGATGCAACAGCTGTCGCTTTATGTAGAGAAAATCGTTTGCCTGTTATTGTTTTTAACATTACAAAAAGTGGATTAATAGAAAAAATAATAAAAGGTGAAAATGTAGGAACAATTATTACATCAAGTCATACGGGTCAACTACAATTTTAACATTGTAATTTTTTACTTTTTTTAATACTTCTTTAATTTTTCTATAACTCTTACTTCTTAAAATAATTCTCCATCTATAATAATTTTTTACCTTTTCAATTGGTGCAGGAGCAGGTCCGAGAATCTCAATGTCTTCATTTTTAATTTTTTCATATATTTCACTTATTAAATCAATTGCTTTGGTTTTATCTTTTGATTTAGCTTCAACAATTGCTAATTTATAAAATGGTGGAAATTTCATCTCCTTTCTTTTTTTAATCTCATAATTTAGAAAACCTTCATAATCTATATTTTTTACAAAGTTGAATATTTGATTTTCAGGTTCATATGTTTGAATATAAACCAAACCTCCTGTCCTAATTCTTCCAATAAATTGAATAAGAAGTTGAACATTTCTTTCATAATTTCTAAAATCAGGAACTAATAATCCTAAATCAGCATTTGGAACGATTGAAAGTTTGACATCTTTCAAATCAAATCCCTTTGCAATAATTTGTGTTCCAATAATAATCTTAGGATAATTTGAATGAATTTTTCTTATTATTAACTCTAAATTTTTTCTATTTTTTATACTATCTCTATCAATTCTTATAATTTCATAATTTGAAAAGACATTTTTTAATTCTTCTTCTAATCTTTGTGTTCCAAATCCAACAACTTCTAATTTATAAGAAGAACACTTAGGGCAAAATTCAAAGACTTTATATCTTCTTCCACAAATATGACATTCCAAATAATTACCTTTAATTGATTTATGAAAAACCAAATTAATTGAACAATAATTACATTTAAAAATATATCCGCAATCAGAACAAATTAAAACAGGAGAATAACCTCTTCTATTAAGAAAAATCATAACACTATTATTTTTCTCAAGTGTCTGTTTAATTTCGCTTAATAATTTAGAAGAAGGAAATATATTTTTCTTTAAATCTACAACCTCAACTGATGGATAAACATAATTTTTAACCCTACTTTTTAACTTTAAAAATTCATATTTTCCTCTTAAAACATTAAAATAACTTTCAATTGATGGTGTAGCAGATGAAAGGATTAATGTTGAACTATATAGTTCTGACATTACGACTGCTAAATCCCTGGCATTATAATATGGTTTCTTTTCCTCTTGTTTATAAGAACTTTCATGTTCTTCATCTACAATTATTAAACCTAAATTTTGGACTGGTAAGAATAATGCAGATCTTGGACCAATTACTATTTTTTTATTTCCTTTTCTAATTTCATTCCATAAATAAGTTCTTTGGGAAGGTGTAAATGAACTATGATAAATTGCTACAATATCTCCAAATTTTTCGTAAAATATTCTTGCTATGTGAGGTGAAAGTGAAATTTCAGGAACTAAAACAATAACACCTTTATTTTCTTTCAAAACTATTTGACTTAACCAAACAAAGATATTAGTTTTTCCACTGCCTGTTGGACCAAATAGTAAATACTTTTTTCCATTTAAAATTTTTGATAATGTTAATGCTTGTTCTATATTTGGTTTTTGAGGTAATTTTACAGGATAAGACAAATCAATTAAATTTTTAATTTCAATAGATGATATTTTTTTAATTTTTCTTTTTTTTATAATAATGCCTTTTTCAATAAGTTTTTCAATTACAAGGATTTGAGAAGGCTTAAATTTTGAAAGTCTTATATAATTCTTATCTTTTATCTTTTCAATAATTTTTTTTTCAAGTTCGGATAATGGACCATTATATTTTAAAAAACCCTTTTTTGAGAACTTAACATAATCCTTTTCCATAGAAAAACTATTTGGAGGAAAAAAAAGTTTTAAAGAATGATACAATTCACAAAAATAATAATCACTTATCCATTTAGCAATTTTTATTGAAGTTTCATCAATTGAATAATTTTCCTTGCTAATAATTTCATTATAAGAACTTTCTTCATCACCTTCTAAATTTTCAATAACTACGCCTCTAACAATTTTATTTTTAACCTTAACATTTACTAAATCTCCTATGTTCGCATTTATATCATTTTTAAAAGTTAATTCTTTTTCTATACCAAAGACGCAAACTTTTGAAAGTTTCATTTTTTAACCTTCTTTATGTTTCTTATATGTTCTTCATAAGTTCTTGAAAATAAATGTCTTCCATCTTTATTGGCAACAAAAAATAAATAATTTGTCTCTTTTGGTTTTAGAACAGATAAAATTGAACTTAAAGATGGAGAACAAATTGGTGTTGGAGGCAATCCTAAATATAAATATGTATTGTAAGGACTATCATATTTTAATGCTTCTTCATTTAACCAATAAGTATTTGTTTTTAAAATATATGCTAAGGTAGGATTTGCTTGAAGAGGCATATTCTTTTTTAATCTATTTAAATAAACACTTGCAATTAATGGTTTTTCATCTTCATATAATGCCTCTTTTTCAACAATTGAAGCAAGAATTATAATATCATAAAATTTTAATTTTGAATTGTTGAATAAGCTATCAAAAGGTTTAATTTTATCAAAGAATGTTTGAACGAGTTTCTCAATAATGAATTTTTCATTTTCTCCCTCAAAAAAAACATAAGTTTCTGGAAATAAAAAACCCTCAAGACTTTTTAAGTTTTTTAATTTTTCAAATTTTTTTGAAAGCTCATTTATAAATAAACTGTCATTAACAAGTGACAAAAAATTTTTTTCATTAATTTTCAAATTTTCTTTTAATAATTTTGCTATTTGAAAACTATTTAATCCTTCAAAAATAGTAATTTTAACTTCCAAGGGTTTTGGTTTCTGAGTTAAAATTTCAATAAATGCTAAAATTTCTCCTTGATTATAAACAAAGCGATAAATACCACTTCTTATATTTTTATCTTTTCCTGAAATTTTTATTAATGCTTTGAAAAATAATTCAAACCTTATAACTTTATTTTCTTTTAATTTTTTTGAAAAGTCATTCAATGTTTCACCTTTTCTAAAAGGTAAATAAACAACTTTATTTTTATTTGAAAGTGGAAATAAAAATGCTAAAATAAATAAGAATATAACGAAAAAAACAAAAAATCTCATTTCAAAATTGTGCTAACTACATAACATTCGATAAATTTATCTTTCAAATTATTTCCACTTTTTGGTTTTATTGAAATTAATTGTTTCTCTAATTTTAAAACCTGACTGATGTTTTCTTTCATTTTGTCAATATAAGGTGTTAATTTTGGTTCTTTTAGTATAACAACAGCATCTATACTAATAATTTTATAGTTTTTTAAGTTATCAGAAAATTCTTTAAGTAAGTTTAAACTATAAGCATTTTCATATTTTTCATTTTCAGGAAAAATTTCACCTATGTTTTTATTTAAAATAATTCCACTTAAACTATCAATAATTGCATGTATAAGAACATCTCCATCAGAATGACCATAAGCTCCAAAATTAGATGGAATTTCAACACCACCAATAATAAGTTTTCTATTTTCAATAAGTGGATGAATATCATATCCAAAACCAACTTTTATATTCTTCATTAAAATATGTTCTAAAATTTTAATGTCATCTTTAAATGTAATTTTAAAGTTTTCAAAACTTCCTTTAATATATTTAATATCATTTGAAATGAATGTTTTATAGTAGAATGCATCATCTGTTCCAACTATATTATTTTCAAAAGCTTTTTCATAAGCAATTTTAATCAATTCTTTTTTAAATCCTTGGGGTGTTTGTATTAACATTAAATTCTCTCTGTTTATTTCATTTCCAAATTTATCTCTTACAGTATCTCTGACTTCAATAAATGGAATAACTGCATTATTTCCCTTCAAAAGTTCTTCTTTAACTCTTAAAATTAGTTCCCTACTTAAATTTGGCCTGCTTGCATCGTGAATTAAAACGAAATCACCAATTGAATTTATAATCCCATTATAACTTGAATTTGCCCTCGTTTCTCCACCATAAACAATTTTTACATTTTTTAGTTCTAAATTGAAATTTCTTGGAATAACTAAAATTATTTCATCTACTAAGTCTTCAAATGCCTTTATTGAAAATTCATAAATTGGAATATCAAAAACTTTTAAAAATTGTTTATATCCTCCAAATCTTAAACCTTTTCCTCCTGCTAAAATTATTGCTGAAAATTTCATAATGATGATAATTTTATATTATTTGATAAAAACCAATCTATTGTTATTTTTAAACCTTCTTCAATTTTAACTTTTGGCTCCCAATTTAATATATTTTTAGCTTTCGTTATATCCGCTTTCGTTTCATATAAATCCGCTTTATTAAATGGTTCATATTTTATCCTCAATTTTTTATTTAGAATTTTCTCAATAATTTTTATAACATCTATTAATTTGTTATCCTCATCATTACCAAGATTAATAATTTCAAAACCTTCCAATTGATAAGCAAGATAAGTTCCTAAGGCAATATCATCAATATAAGTAAAGCTTCTCCTTTGATTACCATCACCATATATTATAATTTCATTATCGTTTATTGCCCAATAAATAAATCTAAAAATGCTCATATCTGGTCTTCCAGCAGGTCCATAAACTGTAAAATACCTCAAAACAGTAGCAGATACCCCATATAAGTAATGAAAAGTCCAAATTAAATTTTCAGCGGATTTTTTACTTACAGCATAAGGAGAAAGCATATTATCGCATTTCATATCTTCCCTAAATGGTGGTTTTTGTCCAGCATATATTGATGATGTTGAAGCTAAGATAATTTTTCTAACATTAAATTCAATCATAAGTTCCAAAAGATTTAATGTTCCAATAACATTTACTTCAAAATAATCTTTTGGATTTAATAAGCTATTCCTAACACCAGCTTTTGCTGAAAGATTTATAATACCTTCAAAGTTATAAACTTTGAATATATTTCTTAAAGTTTGTTTATCTCTAATATCTGAAAGAATAAATTCAAAATTTTCATAATTTTTTAAATAGTTTATGCGATATTCTTTTAAGGATAAATCATAATAAGGGTCAAAATTATCAATGCCTATAACATTGTAATTATTTTTCAAAAAATATTCACAAACCTTATATCCAATAAATCCAGCACAACCTGTTATGAGAATTTTTTTCAATATAAAAATTTTAAAGGTTATTATTATTTCTTCTTTCTCCTAAGGCTTAATTACTAAACAAAACAATTTTTGATTATTTGTTTAGAATTTGTTAAGAAGTAAAATTATAATTTAAAATATGATGAGAATCAATAATGGAAATTTAGAGGAAATTTTACAAATCTTTGCTTTATCAAGAAAATCCACTTTATTCAACTTATATAAAAATAAAAAGTTTGTAGGCTATCTCTATCTTGATAATAATGGATTTGTAATAGCTGAGTATGAATGTTATAGGGATTACGAGGCACTTGATAATATAATTTTGGAACAAAGACTCTTAGAAATTGAAATTATACTTGAACCAATATTAAAGGAGGAATTTAACAGATGTTTAAGAATTAATATATATGACTATTTTTTAAATAAATGGTTTGCTTTTAAATAATGTTAAGTAATTGACTATCAACAACTGACTTAATGGGGGACTTCGCCCCCAAGGCATAAAATGGGTTATTTTCAAGCGGAAGGCTTGATCTTAGGGTGGGCGGGTAAAACAAAGAACTAATCGTAATTTCAGAACTATTGGACAAGGCACAAGGCAACAAACTATTGCTTTATAATTTTCAAACTTACGAAAATGTCATTAAAATCTGATAGTTGGATTGAAGAAATGTGTATAAAATATAAAATGATTGAGCCATTCGAAAGGAATTTAATTAGAAAAGGAGTAATTTCTTATGGATTATCATCATATGGTTATGATATTAGAGTTGCTGATGAATATTTAATTTTTACAAATGTTTATTCAGCAATTGTTGATCCTAAGAATTTTGATAACAGATCATTTATATATCATAAGGGTGATTATTGTATAATACCACCAAATTCTTTTGTTTTAGCAAGGAGTGTTGAGTATTTTAGAATTCCAAGAAAGGTTCTTGGTATATGTATTGGTAAAAGCACTTATGCAAGATGTGGAATAATAGTTAATGTAACACCAATAGAACCAGAATGGCAAGGTTATTTAACTATTGAAATTTCAAATACAACACCACTTCCTGCTAAAATTTATTCAAATGAAGGAATTGCCCAAATTATTTTTATTGAAGCTGATGAAGAAACAAGAATGTCTTATGCTGATAGGAAAGGAAAATATCAATTTCAAAGGGGAGTTACACCACCAAAAGTGGAGGATGAGGAAAATGGATAAGGATAAAGAGAAAGTTATTGAATCAACAATAAAACAACTTGAAAAAAATTATGGTAAAGGTATTGTAATGAGACTAAGTGATAAAGCAAAAGTTCAAGTTCCAACAATTCCAACAGGCTCAATAAGTCTTGATTATGCTCTTGGTATTGGTGGTTATCCAAGAGGAAGAATTATTGAAATATATGGACAAGAAGCATCTGGTAAAACAACCTTAGCCCTTATGGCTATGGCAGAAACTCAAAAATTAGGAGGTTCAGTTTTATTCATTGATGTTGAACATGCATTTGATCCAAATTACGCTAAAATTATAGGTGTTGATATTGAAGATAAGAAGTTATTAATTTCTCAACCTGAATATGGAGAACAAGCTCTTGGCATTATGGAAGATGCAATAAGAGGAGGAGCAATTGACTTAATTGTTGTAGATTCTGTTGCTGCTCTTGTAACAAAAGCTGAACTTGAAGGTGAAATGGAAGACCAAGGAATTGGTGGGCAAGCAAGACTAATGAGTAAGGCTTTAAGAAAATTAACAGGTGTTATAAGTAAGACAGGAACTATTGCTATCTTTATAAATCAAGTTAGAGAGAAAATTAGTCAAAATGTTTATCAGGGACCACCTGAAACCACACCTGGTGGAAGAGCATTAAAATTCTTTTCGTCAATAAGACTTGAAGTAAGAAAAGGTGAAGTAATAAAAGGTCCAAATGCTGAAATCATAGGACATATAATAAAAGTCAAAGTAGTTAAAAATAAGCTTGCCCCACCTTATAAAACTGCTCAATTTGAATTAATTTATGGTAAAGGAATAAATAGAATTGGTGAAATTTTTGATTTAGCGGTTGAACTTGGAATTATAAAGAGAGCAGGTTCTTGGTACTCTTACAATAGTGAGCAGTTAGCACAAGGAAAGGAAAAATCCATTGATTATTTAAAAGAAAATCCAGAATTATTAAGTAAAATAGAAACCGAAGTTAGAGAAAAGTTAAAAGAATATAAACCACAAGGGGGAGAAAATGGAAGTGAGGAAACACCAGAGTAACATAATTTATAGTAAAAGAGTAAAAGCAGGAAAAAGGATGTATTTTTTTGACATAAGAGAAGATTCAAAAGGACAAAACTTCATATGTATTTCTGAGTCAAGAAAAGCTAAGGAAGGTTTTTTAAAACAAACAATTGTTATTTATCCTGAAGATATAGAAAAGTTCTCTAAGGCCTTTGAGGAGGTGAAAAATAGTCTCAAATAAATTAAAACTTTCAATTGTTATTCCAGTTTATAATGAAAAAAATTATATTGAATTAGTTATTAGAAATGTAAAAGAAGTGGATTTAGGTTATGAATTAGATAGAGAGATTATTGTTGTTGATGATGGTTCTACTGATGGAACAAGAGAGATTTTGAAAAAATTAGAAAATAGTGAAGAATTTAAAGGTATTCTTAAAGTTATTTTTCATGAAAAGAATCAAGGAAAAGGTGGAGCATTAAATACTGGATTTAATTATGTTAGTGGAGATATTATCGTTATTCAAGATGCAGATTTGGAATATGACCCAAGAGATTGGAAAGAAATGTTAAGATTAATAATTGAAAAGAATGCGGATGTTGTTTATGGTTCAAGGTTTTATGGAGCAAGTCATAGAATTTTATATTTTTATCATTTTTTTGGAAATAAACTAATAACCTATTTAATTAACATTCTATTTAATATGACATTTTCAGATATTGAGGTTTGTTATAAAATGCTAAAAAGAGAAATTCTTGAAAAAATAAAACCGTTTAAAAGTAAGGATTTTGGATTTGAGGTTGAAATTACTGCTAAAATATCAAAATTAGCAAATAAAGAAGGAATAAGAGTATATGAAACACAAATAAATTATTATGGTAGAACATATAAAGAAGGTAAAAAAATTACTTGGAAGGATGGCTTAAAGGCACTTTGGTATATTTTAAAATTTAGATTTATTAATTAAACTATGAAAAAGTTTTTATTTGAAGCTTTCAAAATTTTAATAAGTATTACTCTTATTTACTTAATTTTCAAAAATATGGATATTAAGACATTTTTAAACCATATAAAATCAATAAATTTACCAATTTATTTTCTTGCTATTATTTTTGGATTTATCGGATATTTTTTTTCAGCGGTAAGATGGTTTGTTTTTATAAAGGCATATAAATTAAATGTAAGTTTTTTTGAAGCAAATAAGTATGTTTTTGTTAGCTTGTTTTTAGGTTTAATTCTTCCATCAGGGGCAGGTGTTGATTTAGTTAGATTTTTTTATGCACAAAGGAATAATTTAGATAGAAGGGCAGAAGTTTTATCATCAATTTTTGTAGATAGATTCGTTGGTGTGATTGCATTAGTTTGTTTAGCATTGCTTGGTATTTATTTTGGCGTTGAAAAAATTAGGCAGGTTGCTAAGGAGCTAATTTGGATAATGTTGTTTCTTATCGGATTTTTTATATTTATGCTAACTCCTTTATTTGAAAAAATCATTTTGTCTTTATTTGGTAATATAAAAAGGTTTAGAATTGGTGAAAGAATCCAGAAACTCTTAAATTCATTTTCATTATATAAAGATAATAAACTTGTTGTAATATCTTCATTTTTTATTTCAATAATTATGCAAATTTTTTTTGGAACATCCGTATTTTTTATTTCAAGAGCGCTTGGCTTTAATTTAAATTTTATAGAAGTAATTTTAATAACATCTGCAATAAACTTCATAACAATGATTCCTATAAGTTTTAGCGGGGTTGGTATAAGAGAAGGAGGGTTTATTTTCTTCTTAGCGGATAAGGTTGGATTTGAAGGGGCAGTCGCAATTTCTATATTGTATTATTTTAGTGGAATTCTTTCATTTTCTCCAATTGGTTTATTAGTATTTATTTTGGAACCTGTTAAATGGACATTAAGAAAAGAGGAGTTATGAAAAAATTAGGAATTATCGGAGCAACAGGTTCTATTGGTATTCAAACAATTGAAGTTATTAGAAAATTTAAAAATTTATATAAAATTGAGTTTTTAGTAAGTTATTCTAATTATAAAAAGCTTTTTGAAATCGCAAATGAATTTAATGTTAAAAAAGTTGGAATAATAAGAGATGATATTGAAGTTAAAAATGAAAACTTTATTATCTATAAGGGTAAAGATGAAATACTAAATTTAATTGAAGAAATTGATTTATTATTTGTATCAACTACAGGTATTTTTTCAATTTTTCCTGTATTAAAGGCAATTGAAAAAAATATAAATATTGCTCTTGCGAATAAGGAAGTTCTTGTTTCATTCGGTAAAATTGTAAATGAAAAATTAAAGACATCAAATTCTATAATAATTCCTGTTGATTCAGAACATTCTGCAATATTTCAACTAATAAATCCATATAAAAATGATTTTATTAGAATAATTCTAACCGCTTCTGGTGGTCCGTTTTTGAATTTATCAATTGAAGAAATGGAAAATGTATCAATAGAAATGGCATTAAATCATCCAACTTGGAAAATGGGGAAAAAAATTACAATTGATTCTGCAACACTTTTTAATAAATCACTTGAAATTATTGAAGCTTATTATTTATTTGGAACAAAAAATATAGATGTTATAATTCATCCACAAAGTATTGTTCATTCATTTGTTCAACTAAAAGATGGTTCATTATTAGCACATCTTGGTTTTCCTGATATGAGAATTCCAATAGCATATGCTTTAAGTTATCCAGATAGACTTGAAACACCATCAATAATAACTCATCCTTATGACTTTGATAAATTAACATTTTTAAAACCTGATTTTGAAAAATTCCCATCTTTAAAAATTGCTTACTTTTGTCTTGAAAAATGTTCCTATTATCCAACTATTATGAATGCATCAAATGAAATTGCAGTTTATAGTTTCCTTGAAGGGAAAATTAATTTTAGAGATATTTTTGTAGTTGTTGAAGAAACATTAAATAGAATAGAAAAGGAGAAACTAAGAGATGAAACACTTGAAGATTTATTATATGTTGATTATCTATCTCGTATTATTGCTAATTCTATCGTGTCAGAAATATCAAAAAAAAGATAAAATTATTATTAAAAATGAAAATATTTGCGATAGTTCATTTATTGATGGCATTTATTATAAAAATAAGTTTTTTATTTTAACCTTAGATTGCGGAATTTTTGAATATGATGAGAATTTCAAAAAAATGAAATTTTATAATCTAAAAGGTATTTTTTCAATTAGTAATGATAGTTTGTTTTTGCTTTCAGATAAAATTTATCTTTATAACAATGAAAATTTTGTAGTTTTCAAAAATATAAATAACGCTATTGGTTATATTAGTGAATTTTACATTTTTAGAAATAAGGTTATTTTTCTTGAAGATACTTTTGAAATTCAAGATATTGAAGCATTTAAATTTTATAAAGGTAAGCTTTTTATTGGAACAAATGGATATGGATTATATATAATTGATAAAAGAAAAATAAGGCATTTCATTGTTGGGAATTTACCCTCAAATTTCATAAAAGCGATTTCAATTTACAAGGATACTATTATTATTGGATTTTCAGAACCATTTTCAAAAAGCAAAATTGGATTTTTCTATAATAATAAAATTTTAAAAGTTTATGAATTTTCGGATGATTATATTATTGATATTTGTTCAGATAATTCAATATATATTGGAACTTCAGATGGACTTTTTAAATATGAAAATTCCGAATTTCACAAAATTTATGATAAATACATATCAAAAATTTTAGTTTGTAATAATGATGAATTAATTTTTATTTCAGATGGTAGAATAATAAGAAAAAAACCTTGAAATAAAGAGATTTCATAATATCTTGGCTTAATAGGGAAATTAATATGAAACATATTCATAATGAGCACTTAGAATGTGTATAATTAATAGCTTATCTTTTTCTATATCTTTTCACTTCCTTTTTTAATGCTTAAATGGGGGGCTTTAAACCCCCCAATTGGGGATATGAGAATTAGATAAATCTTTTGATATTTTTTGATATTTTA
>Ga0197143_1000607_pt1 | contig 37084 bp, 28 predicted proteins | sample GBS70_MetaG_FD_148603 | JGI IMG/M metagenome (GOLD analysis project Ga0197143, IMG submission 148603) | Sediment microbial communities from Great Boiling Springs, Gerlach, Nevada, United States - GBS 70_MetaG | ecosystem: Environmental > Aquatic > Thermal springs > Hot (42-90C) > Sediment... | reverse complement strand
GTGATTGGGCAGTCAAGTTGCCGTCATAGTCCAGCCGTTCATAAATGGAGCGAATTCGTTGGCTCGTTTTGGCGCGTTGTTTCCATTCCTTTTCCGCCTTCCTCAGCCAGTCAGCCAAGCCAGTTTTGCCTTTGCGGATGGCATCGTTGGCGGAGATGAGTTTTCGGTTCATCAAAGGCAGGACGACGAGGGAAAGTTGACGGTAGCCGAAGGGAAGCATGTCGTCGGAAAGGAGGGTAGCGAACAAAAACTCCGCTTCCACGCTCCCTTGCAACCGAATGCCCTTCCAAGGCGCTTTCGCTTGCGGTTCAATTTTCGGGTCTGTCTCCAATTGCGGTCGCCTTTGGTCTATCACCCTTGCCTTCGGATCGGGTCGGACAAACCAAAGGCAGCGGGGATAAATCGTTGCGCCATTGATAATGTGCTCAAAATACGGGCTTTGTCCCAGCGCTGTCGGTGGTGTGAAAGTCGTTTCAACGAAGGAAAGGGTTTTCTGGGCTTGTTGCCATGAAGCGTTGTGGGTCGGAAGTTCGCCTGAAATTTGCAGCATCGGGATTTCGCGTCTGACGCCGCTCCTACCCAATTTTTGCCAGAGAACGACGCAAGCGGGGACATTGAAAAGTGGCGTCACTTGCTCGCAGTCAATGAGCAACTTTGCTGTGGTGACGAAGCGTTTGCGGAACTCGGCGTGCTGCTTTGCGCCCGTCAGGATACTTCGTGGCATGACGAACGCCAAAGTGCCACCGTCGGCAAGGTAATGTTCGGCGCAAAAGGCAAAGAACAAAGTCGCCAACTCCATTTGCGTGAACAAGTGGTCTTCGTTTTTTGACAGCAACTTGTATCGGCTCAGCACCAAATCACGCACTCGCTCTTGATAATCCCGCCGTTGAATGTAGCGATAGGAGAGCCAAGGTGGGTTGCCGACGACGAAAGCGAATTTGCGATGGGCAAGCAAAGCGGGTCGGTAAGCGTTTTTGAGGATGAAGCGCCAAACGGTGTCAGTGGCAGGTGGTTGCATGAGCCAACGCATCAGCCGCAAGTTGCTCCGCCAATAGCCCAAATGCTCAAGGGGGATGTCCAATTCAGCCAACCGAGCGGAGAAGCCGTTTCTCGCATCAAAATCGCTGATTTGCGGGTCGGCAAACTCCAGCAAAGCGTCAATAGCGTCATTGAGAAGGTCAGGACGCATCGCCAGTTCGGCAGGAAGGTGAAAGGCTTGAGGGAGGTTTGGGATAGGCTTTTTGCCCGCCATCTTTGCCAAATTCTTCAAGCCAACAGGGACGGTAAGGATTTGCTGCCGTCCGAAATTTTCAGGCAAGTTGAGGCTATCTGCCATGTAGATGGGCACAGAGAAACGCTTGCCGTAAGCGCGCAAGTCATCACCTAACGCCAAAACGAAGTTGGTGCGGGCGATGGTGACAGCCAAAGGATGGACATCTATGCCCGCCAAATGTGAAGCGCAAAACTCTACCAAGTCAGCGCCTTGAAAACCTGCTTCCCGAAGCAAACGGATAGCAATGAACAGGAAAGTGCCTGAACCGCAAGCAGGGTCAAGGAGGGACGGGACGAGGGGCGTGGGACGAGGGACGAGCGAAGATGGGAAACCTGCTTGGCGCAAAGTGAGTTCGGCGAGCCAATCGGGAGTGTAAAATTCGCCGAGGTCGTGACGAGTTTCAGGGTCAACGAGTTCCTGATACAGACCCTTGAGCAAATCTTCGTTGATGGCGGCAAGGTCGTAAGCAGCAGTCAAACGAGTTGCAAGGGAACGGAGCAAAGTTTCGGCATCGGCATCGCCCTTTACCCAAGCAAAGAAGTCGTCGGTGACGAAGTTGTCCAAACCCATTCGCTCAAAAGTTTCGCCCGTTATAAGCCCCGCTAATTCGTCGGTGTTGGGCGCTCTGCGTTCCAGTGCCACAAAGGCGAGGACACGAGCAAAGAGCGCCAAGTAAGTGTGGCGCAAAAACAAGTCTTCGTCGCCAACGGCGCTGCCATAGACGATGGAAAGCAAACTTTGCCATTCGGCAAATTTCGTCTGCACTGACGGGTCGTTTTTCGCTTTTTGCCAAGCGTTGCGCAATAGTCTGAGGCTATGCCAAAAAGTTGGGCTGCGTTCGCCAAAACGCAAGGTGATGTCATTTGCTGTCGGCACAAGGTGCTTTTCGTGGAAGAGGTAGCAATCCAGCCAGAGGCGACATTCATCGGCTTTTTCAGCGTCCAACTTCAGTTCGTCCACTTTCGCCAATTCGCCGTCCCGCAAGGCGTAAACTTCAAGCGTTTCGCCGTCGGTGAGGATTCCGAAGAAGCGGTCGGGATGCTCTTGGTTGCTCAGGTAACGGGTCAGTTGACTTTTGCCTTCTGCTCGTTTGGTGTCATCCAGTCGGCGCTCAAACTCAAAAATCAAGTCGCCGTAAAGGGCATCGGCGAAGCCACCACGAACCCTGAGGGCAGGGATGTGCTTTTCCAGCATGAAAGGTTCAGCGAGGCTTAATCGCGGGAAAGCCGTTCGCAAAAATTGCAGGAAAGCGTCACGGATGCTGTCTTCCGACGCACCTTGCCGCCGCAAACTTGTCAGCGTCTCCAAGTAACCCTGCAAAGTTTCTGCAAACTCACCCATGCCACTCACCGCTTGAAATTTTGCGCCCTGCAGCAGTTTTCGGCTCATTGCGCCTAAAGGCTACGGAGGAAATCTTTCAGGTCACCGAAGGCAGGGTGATTCCAATCCCAGTAGCCTGCTTGTGCCGACTCTCCCAAGCGTTTATCTGGCTCAGGTTTGGAAGTTAGGTAAGCCAAAACTTTTGCCTTGGGCAAACTTTTCGGCAGAGGCAAACCTTGCCGCTGTAGACAGCAAAAGAATTTGTCCACACATTTCATCACAGGCGTTCCTGCTACTGCCTTCAAGCATACATCTTCCAACGAACCTGGGTTTTGGGCATTGGGCAGAATCATCACAGAGACACGGGGATGCCCAGAGGCAGGCGTCATCGGTTGAGTTGGGACTGGCAACCCAACCTTTTGCAAAGCGTCGCAAACTGATTGAAAGGTGGCTTTAGGGTTATCGTCGGCATCAAGGACAATTCCCAAGGCGATAACTTTTGAAAAGCCGGGGTCGCTTGCTACGCCTCTCAATGCATTGCGCAAATTTGCCTTTCCACCGATCTGGCGGAATTGGATGTCACCTAACCCCAAGTGTTGACGAAGAGCGTCAAAGAAAAGTTCATCGTCCTTACCTTCCACAAGCACCAACTTGGGGCAACTTATTTCCTGAGCCAATCCTACCTGACCTCCCAATCCTGTTCCAAAACAAACTCCAACAACTCTCGGTCATAGGCGACGGCTCGGATTTCCCCTTCAGGGTCAAACTCCAGCCGAAAGAGGCGGAAGTCGTAAAGGTCGCTTTCAGAAAAAGCCTGATGGGCAGCGATAAGGCATTCTCGGCTGTGGGTCGTCGCAAAGATTTGGGTGTTCATCTCTCGCGCCACCTGAGCGATGGCTTGCCAAACTTTGGGCAACACCGAATAGTGGAAACCTGTTTCAATTTCGTCCACCAGCACGATGCCATTCGGTGCGTTGGCGATGTTCAAAATTAGGTCGGTCAGGCGAATCATCCCTTCTCCCATCAACTGCAAAGGGAGCATGCGTTTCATGTCTTCCAAAGAGCCGTAAAGGAGCGGTTGCCCACTCACAGAAACTTCTGCCACATCTTCCAAGCGTGGTTCTATGGACTGCAACGATTTGAGAAGCAAATCCTTCTTGCCTTCAATTTGCAGACGACCGAATCGTTCCGCTCGCTCTATGAGGTTAGCGCTAATGCGGGCGCTTTGAAAAATGGCTGGGAAGGTCGGAGGCGGTGCTAAGGTCATGTGCATGCCTTGTGGCGTGACGATAAGGTAGTGTTTGCTGATTTTGCCGTTCTCCTCGCAAGCCAACTCCAAAACTTTTGCGAATTCTGAAGTGACTGTCAGTTGCCTTGATGGTTGTCCTGCCGATGCCATATGTGTGTCCTGCGGCAAAGGTTGTCCTCCGTTTTGCCTACGAGTGACGGAATGGACGATCTCCGAGAGTTCGCTTGGCTCGCTCACTTGACGGATTCTAACCGTGCGTCGCTTGCCGTCTTCATATCGCCCTTCAAGGACTAATTCCGATCGGGTGTCAAAGTTACGGAAAATGCCTTCCCAAGGTGCTTCTTCCCATCCACTCCATCTGAAGGAAATGACTTCAATGCCCCGAAAGGCGCTGACGCGCAAAGTCAATTCGGGATTATAAGCCCCCGCATGAATGAATAAGGCTTCCAAAAGGGCGGTCTTGCCTACATTGTTCCGACCGATGAAGAGATTGAAGCGCGCCAGACCCTCTAATTTCAGTTCACGGAAGCAACGGAAATGATAGATGGTGAAGGATTTATACATGGCACAGCACCCCTCCTTCGGCGCTTAGGCAAGTTTGTCCGTTGGCGCCTTAAGTTTAGCATCGGATACCTTGCAACCCACCAGCCTTTGGAGTTGCTTTGCGTTTTGGACGGCGAAGGCGTTGGCGTCGTTGTTGAAGTAAGCGAAGACGGTCAGCCCGTCTCGCCACCACCAAGCGATGCGTTCCGCCCACCAAAAAAGTTCGTCGTCGGGAAAGCAGCCCGCATAAAGCCCGTCCCAACCGTGAAAGCGCAGGTAAACGAGGGGCGCCGTTACGATGTCTGCCAGCGCTTTCGGGAAGGGCGGGGCGATGGGGACGCAATGGGCGACACCCCGTTGCTCCAACACTCGCCGAACCTCTCTGTCCTGCCACCAAGATGGGTGGCGAAACTCTACGGCATGGGCGCAGTGGCGGGGGAGTTGCCGAAGGAATTCATCCAGCCGCTCTGCGTCCGCTTTCAAGTTGGGTGGCAACTGCCAGAGGACGATCGCCAATTTTTCGCCTAGCCCATCAATACTGGCAAAGAAACGCTGAAGGGCGTCGCCCACATCCCGCAGTTTCTTCAGGTGGGTGATGAAGCGGGAGGCTTTGACGGCGAAGCGAAAGTCGGACGGGGTTTGCATCGCCCAGTGGGCGAAGGTGTTGCGGGACGGCAGGCGATAGAACGAGTTGTTGACTTCCACCGTGTCAAAGTGTCGGGCGTAGAAAACGAGCCAATCAGACGGCTTGAGGTCGGTCGGATAGAAGCACCCACGCCAGTGCGGATAGACCCAACCCGAAGTGCCGATGCGCACCATCGCCGTCATCGCAATTAGCCCTCGGCGAAAATTTCCCGAAGGTAGGCAAGGCTTTCTTTGGCGATGCGTTCGGGACCTGGCGAGAAGTCAAAGACCTCCACGCTCACATAGCCGTCGTAACCGATTTCCCGAAGCGCCCTTGCCAGCGGGCGCAAGTCGGTGTCGCCCATGCCAGGACCGAGCCGATTGGCATCGTTGGCGTGGACATGACGCAAATGAGGGGCAACTTTGCGGACGGCTTCGTCCAGTGGCAATCCCTCGGCGACGGCGCTTTTGACATCCACCATCGTTTGCAAGTTGGGGTGATTGACCTCGCGGACGAAGCGAAGGGCTTCATCCAAAGTCGGGATGAAATCGGTTTCGTTGGGCAGGGCTTCTATGCAAAGGGTGATGCCCAACCGTTCGGCAAGGGGGAGAAGGTCAGCGAAGAAGCGCTTCGCCCGTTCCCACGCCGCTTCGTAAGTGTCGCCTTTGACGAGGGCGCGTTGCTTGGGCGAACCGACGACCATGATGTGCCCGCCCAAGTCGGCACAAAGGTGCAACAGGTGGCGAAAGTAATCCTGCGTCCGCTGGCGGACGGCATCGTCGGGCGTCGTCAAATGCAAGCCGGGCGGGGAGACGAGCAGCCAATGCAACCCGACGATTTCCAAGCCCAGTCGCTCCGCCAGTTGGCGCAAGCGGCGGCGCTCTTCAGGGGAAACTTGGTCGGCACTTTCGGCGAGGGTGAAGGGGGCAATTTCCACGCCCTCGTAGCCCACCTCACGGATGAAAGCAAAGGCATCCTCCACCCGCCAACCTTGAAAGACCTCGTTGCAAAGGGCAAAGCGGACAGCCATGCCGTGCCACCTCCACCTCGCCATTTTGGCACGGGAAGCGTGCTATAATCGCAGCGGCGCTATCCGAGGGGGCTGACCGAATGAGCCTGAAGGAGCGCATTGATGCCGACTATAAGGCAGCGATGAAAGTGCGGGACGCCGTGAAAGTGTCCGTCCTGCGCCTGTTGCGGTCGGCGATCCACAACGCCGAGATAGACCGCCAGCGGGCGCTGACGGACGACGAAATCTTGGGCGTCATCCAATCGGAAATTCGCAAGCGCCGTGAGTCCATTGAAGCCTTCCAGCAGGGCGGGCGGGCGGACTTAGCGGAGCGGGAGCAAGCGGAGTTAGCCATCTTGGAAGCCTACCTGCCTCAACCTCTTTCCCGTGCCGAGTTGGAAGTCCTCGTTCGGGAGACCATCCGAGAAGTGGGGGCGCTGTCGGTGCGGGACATGGGGAAGGTGATGGCGGCGCTAATGCCTAAGGTGCGAGGGCGTGCCGATGGGCGCGAGGTCAACGAACTCGTCCGCCAGTTGCTGGAAGGCGCAAGCCCGAAGGAGTGAGGACGATGGCAATCCAACCCCTCACCCGCCCCAAGATGACCGTCGCCGAGTTCTTAGCCCTCCCTGAGGACGACTCGTCGCCCGTCAAGTATGAGTTGGAGTTTGGGGAGTTGGTGGAAGTGACAAGACCCCTTTGGGATCACAACGAATTCATCCAAGAGTTAGCCAGTTACCTGCGTGCCTACCTCCGTCCCCGCCGCTTGGGGCGCGTCAGTGGGGATGTGTTGGTCGTTTTGGACGAGGTGGCGGGGGTGGTGTTGGCGCCCGACATCGTGGTGTTGCTGGCGGAGCACTTAGACCGCCTTCGGGAAGGGCGCGTTTACGGACCGCCCGATTTGGTCGTGGAAGTGTTGTCACCGACGACGGCGTTGCGGGACATGGGCGTCAAAAAGCGCCTTTATCACACCTACGGCGTGCCTTGGTATTGGCTGATTGACTTGGAGCGGCGGGTGATTGAGGAGTATCATTGGACGCCCGACGGCTATTTGCTGACGCAGGTGGTTTTGCCAGGGGAAGTGTTTCGCCCCAAGTTGTTTCCCGACTTGACGATTGACTTGCGGGTTCTTTTGGGGGAGACGGAAGAAGCGACCGAGCCACCCCAACCCAAGCGACGAAAGTCGCGGAGGTGAGCGGAAAGCCAGTGAATCCCGCAGAGCAGCAACACCTTTCCATCGCCGTGCCGATTGCTAATGCCACGCTGTTGCATCGGGTTTTGGGCGTGCGTGACGAATTGTTGCGCCTTTTGCAACGGGAGTTGGGCGTGCGGCTCATCGCCAAAGAAGGTGGGTTGGAAGTGCACGGACCTGAACCGCAGGCGCAGTGGGCGGCTGAAGTTCTTCGGCAGATGCTCGCCGTCGCCGAAAAAGGCGGCTCTCTTTCTGCCACCGATGTCCGTTACCTGCTTTCCTTAGCCAGAAAGGGACAAATTGCCGAGGCGGAAGATTTGTTCACCGAAGCCATTGTCCTAACGGAGCGGGGCAAACGAATCACGCCCAAAACTTTGGGACAGGCGCGCTATGTGGAGGCGATGAAGACGCACGATTTGGTTTTCGCCATCGGACCGGCGGGCACGGGCAAAACTTTTTTGGCGGTGGCGATGGCGGTGGCGGCGCTGAAGCAACGGCAAGTGGCGCGCCTCATCTTGGCGCGCCCGGCGGTGGAAGCGGGCGAACGCTTGGGCTTTTTGCCCGGCGACATTTACGAGAAGGTTGACCCCTACATGCGCCCCCTTTACGACGCCCTTTACGAGTTGCTGGACTATGACAAGGCGCAGCGGCTCATTGAGCGGCGGACGATTGAAGTCATCCCCCTCGCCTACATGCGGGGTCGGACTTTCAACGACGCCTTTATCGTCTTGGACGAGGCGCAAAACACGACGCCGTTGCAGATGAAGATGTTTTTGACGCGCATGGGCTTCAATGCGAAGGTCGTCGTCACGGGTGACATCACCCAAATTGACTTGCCCAAAGGCGTCCCATCGGGCTTGGTGGAAGTGCAACGCGTCCTCAAGGGTGTGGACGGCATCGCCTTCGTTTACCTGACCGAGCAAGATGTCGTCCGCCATCCTTTAGTCCAGCGCATCATCACTGCCTATGAGGAATGGGAGCGGCGAACCCTTCCCACCGATAAACCGCCTGAGGGAAACCGACGGGGTGAGGGTGATGAGCGGTAGCGAACCGACCCAACGGCGATGGCGGAAAGAACGAACCCATCCCCAACGCTTTTGGGGTTGGCTTTCGAGAACTGTCAAAGGCTTACCACCTTTCCTCTCCGCTTCCCGATTGGGTTTGTTCGTCTTGACCGTGTTCATTTTGGTCGCCGTGATGACGCCCCCTCCCTTGCTGGCGCCGTTAGCCTTTCGGGAGGGGGAGTTGTTTCCTTACGAAATCCGTGCCTTTCGGACGGTGCGCTACCTGTCAGAGGTGGAAACAGAACGAAGGCGGCAGGAGGTAGCGTCCGCCGTCCCCCGCCAATATCGCATTGACCCGTCCGTGCGTGCCCATTGGACGGCGGTGCTCAATGACTTGTTTGAAAGCGTTCGGGAATTAGGTCTTCACCCCCAACCCCTTGCCGAGAAAGTCCGCCAGTTGCGTCAGCGGTTTGGGTTAGCCCTTCCCGACCAAGTGTTCGCCACTTTGTTGCAAACTTCCCCTACCACCTTGACACTAATGCACAAGAGCCTCCTTCGGTTCCTCCATGCGGAGTGGCAGCGGGGCATCAAGCCGACGGCGGAAGACCGCAATGAGGCTTTGGAACGGGTGCGGGCAAACCTAACGCAATTGCCCTTGACGGCTGACTTGCGATGGGCTTTGATGCGATTGGCGGAAGTTGCCCTCCAACCCAACATGGTCTTTGACCCTTTCACCACCGAACGGTTGCGGGAACGGGCACGGGCATCTGTCTCGCCTGTCTGGCGCACGATTCAAGCGGGCGAACTGATTGCCCGACGGGGCGAAGTCGTGACGGCAGCCCACTTGGAAAAACTGCGAGCCCTCGGCTACAACTTTCCCGCCTTCTTGGGCACGCTCCTTCTGGCGCTGTTGCTGACGGCGGGCATCGCTGCCTTTTTGCAGATGGCACTCCCATCGGTTTTCCGTGATGATCGGTTGCTGGTGTTGCTGGCTTTGATCTGGCTGCCGAGCCTGATGGGGACACGGTTGCTGACTGGTTGGGTCGGTGCAGAAGTTGCCTTCCCCATCGTGGCGACGGCAGCGATGATGACGGCGGTATTGGTTAGTCCCTTTGTCAGCCTGTTTGCGTCGGGTGTCTTCGCCTTAGCGATCACTTTGGGCATGACGACCAATTGGCAAACTTTGCCGACCAGTGCCTTCCGCCCCTTCTTTGTGACGGTGACAGTCGGGGTCGCTGCCACTTTCCTCACCGAGAAAGCCCGAACCCGCGAGCAATTGGCGAAAGTCGGTGTCTTACTCGCTGTCGGGACGGCAGCATTGCAAATCCTTGTCGGCACGATCACAGGGGAAACGCTGCTGATGGGCTGGGGGGACTTGCAGCGGTTGCTCTTGTGGTCTGTGTTGACAGGTGCTGCCCCGCCCGCTCTGACATTGTTAGCGGTGAGCGTTTTGGAACGCCCCTTCGGCGTCACGACCGCCTTTACCCTGATGGAGTTGGCGAGCCCCCATGCCCCGCTCCTGCGGGAGTTAGCCGAGAAAGCGCCAGGCACTTACCAAAGTTCGCTGATGGTCGCCCGCCTCGCTCTGGAAGCCGCCAAACGCATCGGCGCCAACGATTTGCTCGCTTGGGTCGGCGGGCTTTACCACGACATCGGCAAACTTTCTCGTCCCGCCTACTTCGTGGAGAACTTGCCCCCAGGCAGCCTTAACCCCCACGACCGATTGAGCCCGCAGATGTCGGCGAAAGTTTTGGCGCTCCATGTCCAGCAGGGCGAGGAGTTGGCGAAGCAGCATCGCTTGCCCCAACCCATCGTGGACATCATCAAAGAACATCACGGCACTTCTGCCATGACCTACTTCTTGACGAAGGCAAGGGAGCGGGGCGAACTCATTAACGAAGCCGATTACCGCTACAGCGGTCCCAAACCCCGCAGCAAAGAGAGTGCCATCATCATGCTCGCCGACAGCGTGGAAGCCGCCGTCAAAGCCCTCAGCGACCCGACCCCCGAACAGATTGAGCGGGTCGTCTACGAAGTCGTCAGCGCCAAAATCGCTGACGGTCAACTGGATGACGCCCCCTTGACCTTGCGCGAAATTCAGGAAATCCAACGCGCCCTCATTGACACCCTCAAGAGCATCTACCACCATCGCATTGAGTATCCGAAGGTGGCGACAACCCGCCATGCCGAACCGACCAACCACCACGCTGACCATCCTGCCGCCTCTGCCCCGCCGATGGCAAAACAAACTGGCTCATAAAATTCGCCACGCCCTTCAAATGACCCTGCGGGGCGAAGGGCTTGAAGAGCCCGTGCAGGTCAGCCTCGTCTTGTGCGATGACGCCACCATCCACGCCCTCAACCGCCAATTTTTGGGGCACGACTATCCGACCGATGTCCTCAGTTTCCCGCTGAACGCACCAACGCCCGATGGCAAGCACTTGCTGGGCGAAATCGTCATCAGCGTGGAGACCGCCGAGCGCAACGCCCGCCGCTATCGGCAACCTTTGGAACGCGAACTGCTTCGCTTGGTCATTCACGGCACTTTGCATTTGCTCGGCTACGATGATACCACGCCCGAAAATCGCCGACGGATGCGCCGAAAGGAATTGGCTTACTTGCGGAAGGCGACGGGCAAGGCGTGACGGGACGGATGGCTGTGTTTTGCCATCCGTTGCCACGATCGCAAAGCGCTGTGCAGCATCGCCACAAACTGGTCGGGCTCGTCGCTGCTCTTCCAACCTTTGGGATGCAGCGCCCTTTTGCCGTCGGGTGAAAGGACGAAGGTGCGTTGCTGGAAGGTGCGGAAAAACCAGAGCGTCACGGGGTCATGCTGCATCTGTTCCCATTCCCGCCGAACCGACGCCAATGCGGGCAAATCGGGAACGGGTTGTTCTGTGACATTCACCCAGACAGGCACGAAGTGCTGCCGAACTAAGGCGATAACGCGGGCATCCGAGAGCGACCGCTCTCGCAAAACCGTTCCACCCGCTCAGCAGGGCTCTTGCGGCTTGCCTCCCGCCACCAAAACGAGCAAGAGCGGTTTGCCTGTTCGGATGGCTTCCGCTTGCGCCGTCGCAAAGTCGGTGTGCCAGCGAATTTGAAGCCAGCGGCAACTTTTCGTTTCGGGGCGCGACTGCCATCGCCCCGCCATCCCGCCGACTGCCAGCCCACAACCCAACGCCACCATCAAAGCGGCGAACCCGCAAAGGAGCGTTTGACCGATGGGTTGATGGTCATTTGCTTGAAAAGCCTCCCGCACCGCAGGGCGTGTCAGCACCCAGAGCGCCCAAAGGGCGACACCAATCTGGATGAGCCGCCAAGGGACGGCGTTGTTGAGCGCCGCAAAAACGATGGCGGTGACCAAACCCCAAAGGTGCAACGCAATGGCTGCCTTGCGGGCACTTTCTTGCCCCGCCCAAATGCCCCAACCTGTTAGCCAGTTGGCGACAAACAGCATCAAGAGCAAACCGCCCATCGTTGGCAAGATGGTGTCATTGGTCGTCGGGGCGAAAGGGGTGGTGATGGCGTAAGCCGCCAACCCGAACAGCCCCCACCAAAGATGCCAAAGCGCCGTCAGCAACATCAACCCGCTGATGATGCGGACGCTCCAAAAGCGTGGTGCGGACATGTTCGTCTCCTCCTTTCCTTCCGTCGCCGACATCGCTGCCATTTGCCTTTACAGCCCTGCCGACTGTCGGTTGCAAGCGACAAGCGCGCTGCCATCATCAACCTTCGTTTTCCGTCGTCAACATTGTGGGCGGTGTCGCTGTATCGCTTGGCACGAAGGGGGAATCCGTGATGGCGTGGGAGTTTCGCCGTGCCTTGATCGCCGTCTTTGTCCTATCCTTTTGCGGCTTGGCGTTGGAAGTGGCGCTGACGCGGGTTTTTGCCGTCGTGCTCCGCTATCATTTCGCCTTCTTCGCCATTGCGTTGGCGTTGTGCGGGTTGGGGTTAGGCAGTTACCTTGCCCACGCCCTTTCCCTCCGTTCGGTTACTGCCCGCCGTTGGGCGCTATTCGCTTTCGCCTTTCCCATCACGGCGCTTTTGGCGCTCTGGGTGCTCCTTGCCGTCGTGCTGCCGACCAATCCCAACGCTTTTTGGTTGGCGGGTGTCGTCACCCTCGTGCCCTTCCTTTGCTTAGGCGTCCTGCTGGCGACTCTCTTTGGTTCTTTTGCGGAAGTGAGTGGGCGTCTTTACGCCGCCGACTTGACAGGGGCAGCGATGGCTGCCGTCGGTGTCATCTTTTTGCTGAACGCTTTTGGCGGCTTAAACACCGTTATCGTTCTCAGCGCCATCGCTTTTCTCACCGCTGCTTTCCTCGTCGCCCCGCGTTGGTCACCCATCGCCCTCGCCCTCAGCCTCCTCACCTTTGCCTTCGCCATCGCCAACCGAACGGGGCGCTATCTGGACTTACCGCCATTGCGCCGTGCCGACCCACAAATTGCCAAACCGATGCTGCAGGAGTTGGCGACGGGGCAATCGCGCATCGTCGCCACCTTGTGGAACGCTTTCTGCCGCACCGATGTCGTGCAGGACAAGGGCGAACCTGATTTGCTGCATCTTTACACCGACGGCGAAGTGCCTGCGTTGATGGTGCGGTTGAAGGGAGGCGATTTGAGAGACGGCGCTTGGCTGATGGGAACGGTGATGGGCATCCCTTACGCCCTCTTGACCATGCCGCCTCAAAAGGGCGAACCGCCCCGACGCCTCGGTGCTGTTTTGGCGCTCGGTTCGGGCGGTGGCGTGGATGTCATCTGCGCCTTGCTGGCAGGGGCTCAACGCGTGGATGCCGTAGATGTCAACCCTGCGATGAAAGTGTTTGCCGACCGCTTCCGCGATTTCAACGGGCGCATTTATGAGCGGCAGGGCGTCCATTTCCGCATCGCTGAAGCCCGCGCCTTCGTCCGTCAGACCAATCGCCGCTACGACTTGATCGTCATGGCGCTAACCCAGACAGCGACGATGGGGCGGGCAGGTTTGGCGTTGGTGGAAAGTTTCGTCCACACGAAGGATGCCTGCCGCGACTATTGGCGCCGCTTAAGCCGTCGGGGTATGGTTGCCCTCATCACCCAAGAACCTTTTCTGGCGATGCGTTGGTGGCTGACTTGCTTGGAAGTCGTGCAGGAAGAAACGGGGAAATCGCCCGCCGACGCCGCTCACCATTTGGCTTGGTGGCAGTTGCCGCCCGACCTTTGGCGCTTCACGCCCTACCGCAACCTTGTCGTCATGGCGCGAACGCCTCTCAGCGAAAGCGACGCTTTGCTCCTGCGAACCGTCACGAAGCGATGGCGAGTGTTGCCGATGGCGGTGCCGTTTGTCGGGGCGGAAGAGCCGATGGCATCGGTGTTGCGGGACGAATTTTCCGCCGCCGATGTGATTGCTGACATCCGTTGGCGGCATGGCGTAGATGTGCGCCCTGTGACGGATGATGCGCCCTTCTTCGTGGACTTATCGCCGACGGTGCCGCCATTGCTGTGGCAATTTGCAGCCTTCGCCGCCGCTTTGGTCATCGCTTTGGCGATGTTGGTGGGATGGCAACGACGGTCTGTCGCCGACGCCCTTCGTCCCTCGTCTTCTGTCCCGCGTCCCATTTGGGTGCTGACGGGCTTTGTCGCCTTGTTGGGTGTCGGGTTCATGCTCGTAGAAATCGGCTTGTTGCAGCGCTCCATTTTGCTTTTGGGCAGCCCGACCCACACCGTCGCCCTTTTCGTTTGCGCCTTGCTTTTGGGGGGAGCGGCAGGCAGTTGGTTCACTCAAGGCACACCGGATGCGCAAATTGCTGAGCGTGCCCAAATGGCGGTCATCGTCGTCGCCGCCTTGACTTCTCTGCTCGGTTGGCTCATCGGTCCCCTCGTCCAAGCCCTTCACGGGTTGCCTCTGTTTGTGCGGGCGATGGCACTGTTTCTGTTGGCATTCGGCATCGGCGTTCCGATGGGCATGCCTTTTCCGCTGGCGATGCGTTGGGCGCAAGGGCAAAAAGTGAGCGTGCCTTACCTTTGGGGCGTCAACGGGGTGATGTCCGTCGTCGGTTCGGTCAGTGCCGTCATGTTCGGAAAGTTGATGGGTTACAGTCGCGCCGTGATTTTGGGGGCAGCGTGTTATTTGCTGGCGGCAGCGTTGCTGCAACTGTGGCGGCGTCACTCCGACTGAACCCGCCAACGGTGATAAGATAGCGTCAGGCAAAACAGCATCAAGGACAGCCACTGCGCTTCCGTCAGCCCGTTGACGACTTTCGCCGTCGCCCCTGCCCGCACGAATTCCACGAGAAAACGCAAAAGCGAATAACCCATCAGCCACATGGCAAAGACAGCACCCTCGTAAGGGGCGCGGGTTCGGTAACGGACAAGCCACGCAAAGAGCAACGCCAATCCCGCAGCCTCGTAAAGTTGGGCGGGATGGCTGGGCAAGGTGTCAATGCCCAAGACGGGATTGTGGAAGGTGACGCCGATGGGCAAAGTCGTCGGGACGCCGTAGCAACAACCGTTCAGGAAGCAACCGATGCGCCCAAAGATGTGCCCCAGCGTCAAACTGGGCGCTAATGCGTCTGCCACTTTGGCAAAAGCGACACCATAGCGCCGACAAACCCACCAAACGCCCATCGCCCCACCCAAAACGGCGCCGTGAAATGACAACCCGCCATCCGCCCAAATCATGGCGATGGCAGGCAGGTTCGTTCGGTAAACCGACCAATTCAAAGCGACATAGAGCAACCGCGCCCCGACGACGCCCAAGGCGATAGCGGCGAGGGCGACATCGGAAAGCAAGTCGTCGCTGAACTTTCGGCGACGAAATTCGCCCCTTGCCCACCACAGCCCTGCGATCACTCCCAACGCCACCATCACGCCGTAACTGCGGATGGGGATCGGACCGAGCCGACACAAAATCGGGTGCAAAAGCATCACCGCCTCAATTTTTCAACGGCTAACTGCCCCTCTCGTTCCCAGCCTTCGTATTTGCCTTGTCCGCGCCTTAGACCTTTTTGGGCGATGAACTCGTCCAGCGTTTTTAGGGCGCAGGCGACCATGAACCGATGGCGCAACTCTTTGGGGCGCACCTTGCGCTCCAAAGGTGGCAGCAACCCAAAGTTGATGTTCATCGGGGCAAAGTGCTTGGGGTCAGCCGTCGTGATGTAGTGGGCTAATGCGCCGATGGCGGTTTCGCGAGGGAAGACCAAAAGCGGTTCACCCCGCAATAGGCGTGCCGCATTGAGCCCCGCCACCAAGCCTGCCGCCGCCGACTCAATGTAGCCCTCTACTCCTGTCAGTTGCCCCGCAAAGAACAAATCGTCGCGCCCTTTGAACTGGTAAGTCGGGCGCAGGGCGATGGGGGCGTTGATGTAAGTGTTGCGATGGATGTAGCCGTAGCGCAAAAACTCCGCCCGCTCCAAGCTAGGGATGAGGCGAAAGACCCGCTGTTGCTCGCCCCACTTGAGGGTCGTCTGGAAGCCGACCATGTTGAACATCGTCATCTCGGCATTTTCGGGACGCAGTTGGACGACGGCGAAAGGGCGTTGACCCGTGCGGGGGTCAATCAAACCTGTCGGGCGCAACGGTCCGTAAGCGAGGGTCAGATAACCTCGCCGCGCCATCTCCTCAATGGGCAGGCAGCCCTCAAAGAAAATTGCCTTCTCAAAGTCGTGGGGCTCGTGTCGCTCGGCATTGACCAATGCCTCCCAAAAGCGCCGATACTCATCCTCGTTCATCGGGCAATTCAGGTAGGCAGGTTCATCTCGGTAACGGGAGCCCCAAAAGCATTTGTCGTAGTCAATCGTCTCGGCGTCCACGATGGGCGAAACGGCGTCGTAAAAGTAAAGGAAGTCAGCGCCGATGAGTTGGCGGATTTCCTCGGCAAGGGCATCGTGCGTCAGGGGTCCCGTGGCGATGATGACGGGACCGACTTTTGGGATTTTCGTGACGGCTTCCCGAACGATGGTGATGAGCGGATGCTGTTGAATTGCCTCGGTGACAAGCGCCGCAAATTTTTCTCGGTCAACGGTCAATGCCCCACCACCGGGCAGCGCCGCTTGGTCGGCACAGCGGATGATAAGAGAGTTGAGCCTGCGCATCTCTTCCTTGAGCAAGCCAGCGGGCTTGTCAATCAAGTCGCTGCGCAGGCTGTTGCTGCAGACGAGTTCCGCCAACTTGTCGGTTTTGTGGGCGGGCGTCATCACCTGCGGACGCATCTCAAACAAAAGGACGGGCACACCCATGTTGGCGGCTTGCCACGCCGCCTCGCAACCTGCCAATCCGCCACCGACGATGATGACAGTTTCGCCCAACTCGCTTTTCATCGGCAATCACCTTCGGGCAAATTTCAGGACGCTCCTCCCTCGTCCCTCGCCCCTCGCCCCTCGTCCCGTCCCTCCAGCGCTTCCACCCGCTGCGCCAATTGTCGCAAGAGGCGCAAAGCATCGGGCAACTCCGAAAGCGCCGCTTCTATGCGCAGCCATTGGGAATGCGGGCGGGCGGGATAGCCGCCCCACTGGCTCTTAGGCGGGGCGTCGCCCACCAACCCCGTTTTGGCGGCAAGGCGCGCTTCATCGCCGATGCGCCGATGGTCAGCGACCCCGACTTGCCCGCCCATCAGCACCCCGTTGCCCACTTGGACGCCCCCCGCCAACCCGACTTGCCCCGCCAAAAGGCAATGGGCACCCAGATGACAGTTGTGAGCGATTTGGACGAGGTTGTCAATTTTCGTCCCCTGCCCGATGCGCGTCTCGCCCAAAGTCGCCCGATCAATGCAAGCGTGTGCCCCGACTTCCACTTCGTCTTCCAAAACGACCGTGCCGATTTGGGGGATGCGCCGATGGCGCTCACCGTCCCAAACGAACCCAAACCCTTCCCGCCCGATGACAGCACCCGCATGGATGATGACGCGGTTGCCCACAAAAACGCCATCATGCAAGACCGCAAAGGGATGGATGCGACAATATGCGCCAATGACCACATTCCGCCCGATGTAAGCGTGGGGGAAAATGACCGTGCCATCGCCGATGACGCTTCCCTCACCAATGACGGCGAAATCGCCGACGAACACCCCTTCGCCCAACCGAACGCCATCGGCGATGCTCGCTTTGGGGCTGATGAAGGCAGGGAAAGTGGGAGCGGGAAAGAGGCGCTCCAAAAGCAACGCCATCGCCAAGCGGGGATTGTCAACGAGCAAGCAAGGCTTCTCCGCCCGCTGAAAAGTTGGGCTGGTGACGACGGCGGACGCCGCGCTGGCAAAGGCTTGTTCGGCGAAAGTTTTCGTCCAAGCGAAGACCAAATCGCCTTCCCTCGCCTGCTCCACTTCACTGACGCCCGTGATGAGCGTTTGTCCATCGCCGACGACTTTTCCGCCGACCCACTCCGCCAGAAGGCTTAACGGCAAAGGTTTTTGCAAGGGGACGCCCAAAGTGGCTCACCTCTTTGCCATCGGCAGGTTGCTGACCGCTGTGCCGTCCCGCAAGGTTCGTCATGGGCTTTCCGATGCCCACCATTGTCGCCACGCCGTCAGCACTTCACTCGTTTTGTCAAGGGCGGATGGGGATGGCTCAAAGGTGACTTGCCAACCCCGCTGTTTGCCGTAAGCGCGGGCAAAGGCTTGGGCGAGCGCCCGAAGGGAAGCCCAGCGTAATCCTTCCGCTTCACGCCGAACTTGGCTCGTCAAAAAGCCAACAGTCACCCGCTCGTTCAACGAAACCGTCGTCGCCATTGGCGTTATGGACGGCGGTGCTATCAAGGTGGCGATTTGGTCAGCATCGGTCAAGGGAGAAGGGGGCGGCGGGGGTGAAGGCAATTCGGGCAAAGGCAAGGGCGGGGGTGAAGGGGATGGGGGCGGACGCCATAGCGCGTCCAACTCCTTCAATCGCTGCTGCAACTTCATCCGCTCGGCGGGCGAAAGGCGGTCGGCAAAAGTTAAGCGCAAGTTGATGCGTGCCCGTTCAAAGGCTTGCTCTTGAAAACGCTCCGCAAGGAACGAAAGGCTTTCCGTCGCTGGCGAAGAGAAGGGAGCGGCAAGGCGCAAGGCAAAGGGAAGTTGGGGTGGGGTCGCCGCGAGACGATGTTCTTGCCCCAAAGACCCTTCCCACTCCCGTTGCCATCGGGCGATGTCGGACAATTTCCCCTCTGGTGCGAGGAAAGGCGTAGGTTGCAAAGTCATCGTCCATCCGCCGATTTCTAAAGAGGGCAGCGACTGGCGAACAGCGAGGGGCGAGAAAGGGGGCACGGCAGCAAGCAAGCGGTCTATGTCCACGAAGACTTTGGATTGCGCCGATAAAGGGTTGAGGGCAATCGCCGTCAGCCCCAAAACCCAGAGGCAGCGAGGGGCGAAGGGTGAGTAGCGGATAGGGAGGGGAGAAAATGTTCCGCCGTTCCGTCCCTTGTCTCGCGTCCCTCGTCCCGTCACTGGGAAGTTCGCCCCCCTGTTTTCTCGCCCTTATCGCCCTCTTTCTCCGACGGCGCGGCGTTCAGTTCCGTCAGGACAGCATCGGTGATGTCCACTATTTGACCCCGCACGAAATAGATGGCGCTTCGGTCTAAAACAAGGTCAAGGCTTTGTTTGGTGGCGACAGCGTTGATGGCTTGACGGAAGCGCTCGTCCATGACCCTGCTCAATTCTCCTTCCACCCGCCGCAATTCGTCTTCCATCATTTCTCGCAACCTGTTGACATCATCCCGACCTTCTTTCCAAAGGCGGGTTAACTCTTCCAACTTTGCTCGCTCGGCAGCCGACAGTTGGGTTGGTGGGATTTGCTGTAGGCGCTGCAATTCTGCTTCCCGTTCCAACTCTATGCGACGCAGTTCTTGAAGGCGCTGCTCCTCTTGACGGGAGCGTTGGGGTTTGCTGAGCAACCGACGCAAATCCGCCCATTCCAAGCCCGTCAGCATCAAATAGTTTTGGCGCAAGTTGACCAACTCGGCGTAGGCGCGCCGCCGTTCCTCGTAGTCGCGGCGCAAATCAGCAAAGGACGCTTCCCGCCCTAAGCGGGGGATGTCCACGATGCCGACTTTTAAGCCGCTGGTGTCGGAGATGACCCGTTGGCTTCCGAGAAGCACCAAAGTGATGAACAACCCTGCCAAAACTATCCATCGCCAACGCATCGCCCTCACCTCGTCATCCTGTCAATGACCAATGGCACAATGCCCAATGAGGCAATGACTGATGGTGGGATGGGCAATTATTTGCCGCTGTTAAGGATTGCCAAGACTTGCTCGGTAATGTCCAGAGTCGGCTCGGCATAGAGCACGGCGTCTTCATCGCTGGCGAGGACGAGTTTCAAGTTGAGTTGCTGGGCGACTTGCTTAGCGGCGTCGCGAATGCGTTGGTAGTGCATTTGTGTGATGCGGCGGTTGATCTCATCCAACTCCGCCCGAAACTTCTCAAACAGTTCCTTCAGTTTGGCTTGGTTGGTGCGTTGCAGGTTTTGCAAGTATTCCAGACGCTTGCGCTCTTCGTCGGAGAGTTGCCCTTTCAGGCGCAGGCGGTCAATTTCGGCGCGCCGTTCGTCGGTCAATTTGCGCAATTCTTCCAAGCGCTTGCGTTCGGCATCGGTCAGTTTCCCGTCCATTTCCTTCCGCTCCAAAGCATCCAGTTCGTCCCACTCCTTTGGCTCCAGCAACTCGCGGGCGTCCAACATCTGCTGACGGCGTTGGGTGGTCTGGCGGAAGCGGGCGTCATCTTCCTGCAACGCTTTGTAGCCGTCAAGGAGTTTTTGCATGTCCACCAAGCCCAAAGTCACGGGCTGCGGGGTGGGGGCAAAAGTCATCGCCCGCCACGCCGTGACAGCCAAGACGAAGACAATCAAGCAAACGATGGGAAGCCAATGCCGACGCATGACCATCCCTCCTTGCAATGACCAATGGGGCAATAGCCAATGCCCCCAATGTCCCATGACGCAATGACCGATGGGGCAATGTCCAATGCCCCGATGAGACGGCAGCGACTTTCAATGGCGATTGGTTAGAAGGCAGCGCCCACGCTGAAATGGGTTCGGCTTCCTTCTTCACCAAAGCCGAAATCAAAGCGCAACGGTCCGAACGGCGTGATGAAACGGACGCCAAACCCGTAGCCGACCCTCAAGCGGGGCGTGCTTCGGCGGGTGGGAACAGGCGCTCGCAAATCCAGCGAATTAGGTCCGCCGAAGGCATCGCCGATGTCCAAGAAAAGCACCCCCTGTAGTTCTTTGCGAAACCTTCGTCGCAGTTCGGCGTTGAAGACGACCATGTTCCTGCCGACGAACCTGTCAATGGTGTAGCCTCTCAGGGTTTCCGCCCCGCCGACGAAAAAGTTTTCAAAGACGGGCGTGGCGCCAAAGGAAGTGCCCAAAAGCAAGCGGGTGGCAAAGACGGTCCTTTTGCCCTTTGGGACATAGCGGCGCCAATCCAAAGTCAGTTTGGCGAAGGTGCGCGCTCCGCCCAGCAATTTCGGCGCCAGTTCCAATTCGCCCTCAAAGTAAGTCCCGCTGGACGGGTCAAAGGGGAAATCGCGGGTATCCCAAAGGCGGCTGTAAGCGATGCCCGAAACCCAACCCTGATCAGAAGTCGGTCCCTGCACGATTTGCCCATTGAGGAGTTGGTGTTGGGCGAAGCGGACTCGCTCAAGACGCATCTTGACTTCTTGCCAAAAGTAATCGCCCTTGGGTCTTCGGGCGCTTAGCCGAAGTCCTCGCCGATCCTCAGAGAACAGGACACTTTCGTCCAGCGTCCCACCTCCCGTCAGGGCGACAGCCGTCGTCGGCTCTCGGAAGAAACTTCGGTCAAAAATGTTCAAAGCGATGCCCGTCCGCTTACTGTCCACCCAAGGGCGGTAGTAGTAGAAGTCAAAGCCCTTGCGGTCAAAGAACTCCACCATCAGACGCAAGTGTTGCGCCGTTCCGCGAAAGTTGGTGTCCTGAACAGCCACCCTGCCGACGATTTCGTTGCGGGAACTGTAACTCAAGCCCACATTCGCCAAGCTTGTCCGCTTCTCTTTCAACCGATAAGTCACTTCCACGCCGGGGTTGCCTGTCGTAGGGTCATCAGCAGGCTTGATGTCCACATTGACATCTTCAAAGATGTCCAGCAAAAAAAGTCTCCGTCGGTCTTCTTCAATGGTTCGGCGGGTGAAGAGTTGCCCTGGGCGAAGGTTGATTTCCCGCCAGACGGTTTTTTCCTTCGTCTTGGGCTTGTTGCCCAAATCCACCTTGACGCTGACGACCCTCGCTTCCAAGACGGGGATGACGATAGTGCCATCGGGACGGATGTCGGGGACGCCGATTTGGGCGAAGAAACCGCTGTCTTGGTAAAACTCTTCCAAGCGATCCAAATCCCGTTGGAGGGTGCGGGTGTTCAGGATTTTCCCGACCTCCGTGCGCATCAAGGCTTGCAACTTCTCCGACGGGATAGCGGTGTTGCCCTCAAAGACGATGGCTTTGACGACGGGGTTTTCAAAGACCCGAACGATGACGATGATGCGCCCCTCGGGCGTCAGCATCGGCAGGACGACGGGGGCTTTGGCAAAAAAGCCCATGTCGTAGATGGCTTGAAGGTCTTGCCTCAATCGCTCCGCCGAGAAGGGGCGACCAGACTTGGTGTCCATGACCAGCAGGATGGATTCGGCGGGCACATTTTGATTGCCTTCAATGCGCACCTCGGCGACTTCCCGCCCTTCCAACTCCTGCGCCCCCACCCACGAAGGGAGCAAGAGCAGACTGACAAGTAATAGCCCAAGCCGGCAGACCATTCCTTTCCGACCTCCAAAGGTTTGGGGTCCCGTCCTTGTCCATCAGGTTAGACCGAAGACGCTTTGCTTTTGTCACCGCTCCAAAAAAGGGCGCAATTTTTTCCGCAAAGCAGACCTTGCCCGAAAAAGGCGGGATTTGACCGCCTCCACCGAGCAACCCAAGATTTGGGCGATCTCCTTGTAACTGAGCCCTTCAAGGTCACAAAGCACCAATGCCACCCGTTGCTCTTCGGGCAACTCGTCAATGGCTTTTTGGATGGCTTCTGCCAACTCCTTTTGCTCCAACATCCGTTCAGGCGAAAGGCGCGTGTCCTCCCACTCAAAGGGTTCGGTTTCCTCGTCCTCTTCCTCAATGTCTTCAGGCAGCACCTCCCATCGGTGTTCCCGCTCCCGCTGCAACTGCTTGATACGGTTTTTCCAAAGGTTGACGGTGATGCGATAGAGCCAAGTGAACACCTGCGACTCGCCCCGAAAGCGGTCGTAGGCTTGGAAGGCGTGCAGGAAAACTTCCTGCGTCAAGTCCAACGCCTCTTCCCGATCGCCCCCGAAAAGCCGCAGCGCCAAGTTGAACACGCCGTCATAGTGACGCTCCACAACTTCCTCAAAAGGCGGCTTATAGGCAGCCGATGCCCCGACCGACCATTGTTCCGATGACCGTCCTTTCTCTCGGCGCACAGCCCTCATCACACTCCAACTTTTCCTTGACGCCTTTCCCTAAAAGCGGATGGAAGTTTGCAGGCGGATTTCCGCCCGTTCCCGCTCCCGCTTGACCCAAGTGATGGAAGTGCGCTTGCTCAAAAAGTATTGCACCTCAATCGCTGAAGGGTCAGTGGCGGATAAGCCCTGCCGCCAAAGGACATGCAGGCGGGGCGAAAGGGGCAAGCCCAGTCGCAGCCACCGTTGCCCCGTCGTCTGCTCCCGAACAATGCTCAGTTCCGACAGCCTTAAGGCTTCGGCGATGGGCGTCGTCACGGGTGCTAACAATTCGCCCATGAAACTTTGCACCAACGCCCCCGAAAACAGTTGCTGCCAATCGGTCAGCACCTGCGACAGTTGCGCCAAACTCGCCCCAAACAACCGTTCCAACAGCGTCCGTTCGGGCAAGGGCGGAGTCGCCAGCACCGTCACCGTCGGCAAAATCCCCAACCGCTGCGACGGTTCGTCCACTGGTCCTGCCACAAGGAAGAGGATGCGATGGATGTCCATTTGCGTCTCCCCCTCCACCCGCAGCCGAGCCGTCCATTGCCAAGTTTTACTCAGCGGGTCTACGAAGGCGGTGAAGGGGAAAGACATCTCTGTCAGCGTCAGCACCGAAGCGGGCAAGCGGATAGTCCCCGTCCGTCCTTGAATTTCGCCCTCCAGACGGGGTTGTGTCAGCGTCCCTGTCAACTGTGCCGAACCCCTCAACAAAACGCTCGCTTGCGGGTTACGCAGGAAAAGTCCTTCGCCAGCCCGCAAGTTGACGGCAAATCGCAAGGCAGGCGGATATTCCCATCGCCCTGCCCCGCTCCGCCCTATCGCCAACCGAGCGATAGTGCCCTCCGAAACCGTCAAGTCGCCACTGAGAAGCGGTGCGTCGGCGTTCGCCGACGAGACAAGATGAAGCGTTCCCGTCAAATGCCCGACTGCCCCTTCCGCTTGCCAGCGGAAGCGCTCCAACCGCAGGGCGACATCCCAATTGCCCTTCGCCAGCCACTGCCAAGCGTTTTTCTTTGCCTCCTGCCAGACCCCTTCACCCCAACGCACCTGTCCTTTGGCGCTCCACCCGTTGCCGATGGCTTCTTCTATGCGCACCGTCAAAGTTCGGTCACTCAGCCGCAACCGCCAAGACCCTTGCTTGAGTGCCAAAGTCGTCCCGTTCCAACTCGTTTGCAAGTTTTGGGCTTTCAGGGTGATTTCGCCCTCGTTGGCGAAGGGGTTTTGCCAACCGCCTTCCCGCACCGTCAAAGTGCCCGATGCCATCACCGTCCCGCCGTTGAGATGGGCGATGGCTTCCACCAACCGCACCGTCGCCCCGTCAGCGACCAACCGCCAACGCACATCCCGTAAACAGAAGCGAGTAGCCAGTGGCGAGTAGCGAGTGGGTTGTTTTCTCCCGTTGGGCAAGGAGAGAGTGATGGCTGACGCTTCTCCTTCTAATGCACCTTTTAGACGGGGTTTTTCCGTCGTCCCTGTCAAGTCCCATCGCCCTTGCACCCATCCGCCCTCCACTTGCACCCCCGCCTCAGGTGGCAGCAACGCTTTGAGTGGGATGCGGGGCAAGACAAGGTGCACTTGCAGCGCCCCGCCGTCCTTCACTTGCCACTCGCCCCAAAACGATGCCGACGGCGCTTCACCGTTGAAGCGAATTTCCCCATCCCCTTCCTGAATGCGCACCCGTTCACCGTCCAAGACGAACCGACGGATGACTAATTGAGGCAACCGCCAACCTCCCCAACGCACCTCCGTCGCCTGTAAACTTCCCGTCCCTTCGGGCTGGCGTAAAGTGCCCGCCAAGCGCAATTGCCCCCGCAACATACCGTTGGGCAAGGACGGCAAATCCTTCATGCCCAACAAAAGCAAGATGCCGATGACTGTTGCCCGCCGAACTCCCGCAAAAGTCCACTCGCCCTCCAACGCCTCTTTCTCACCAATCGCCAGCCAACCCGAAACTTCCGCCCCTTCCTGCCGAAGGGTCAAAGGTCTCAGCAGCCACTTCGTCCCGTCAAAGGCAAGGTTGCCCTGCACCGACAACGGTTCTTCGCCGACGCCCCAAAGGCGTGGTGCAAAAAATTCCGACCGCCAAGCGACGACTTTGCTCCCTTCCCCTTGTCCTTCCCCCTTCGCCCAAACCTCGCCTGTGATTGGCAACCGAAGCCATTCTTGCCAACTTTCAGGCACTTTCGGCAACGCCCGCACGATTGCCCGCACCGCCTCCAACGGCACTTTGCCCGCCCGCCATGCTACCCGCCATTTGGGCATCGTCCCGTCCCACTCAATTTGCGCCACCATCCCGTCCCGTTGGACACTCCCCTGCCCTGCCACTTGCCATGCCCCATTGGGTTCATCTCGCTGGGCACGGAAGTCCACATGGACTGAACCCAGCGATGCTTCGCCGATGACGACGGACTCGCTTTTCACCGCCGCCGTCACTTGTTGGCGTCGTTCATCGCGATACACCCAAACCGTCCCTCTCACTCGCCCTCGCCATTCCAAATCGCCCATCGGCAAGCGCCACTCCCGCAATGCCGCCCGCAAAACGCTGGACGAAATCCCGTCGCTTTCTACCCGCAAAGTGAGTGGGAAAGGCTTGACCGTCCCAAATGTCCCTTCTGCGGTCAAGGTGCCTCCATCCGCTTGCGCTTTCACTCGCTGCAGTCGCAAGGTGTTCGGCTGCCAAGCCCATTCGCCCGTCACTTCCGTCAACCGCACCCCATCGCCGATGACGACGGCAGGCACTTTCGCCGTCCCTTCCACTCGGAGAGTAACAGGCAATGGCTGACTGGCGACGGACGATGGGTTTTTCGCTCTTTCCCCGTCCCTCGTCCCGCGTCCCGCGTCCCATTCCTCGTCCCCCGTCCCTCGTCCCGCGTCCCATCCCCCGTCCCCCGTCCCGCGCCCTGCGTCCCAGTAGATGCTGACCGTCCCTTCGGCGACACCTTGCAAGGGCTTGGGCAATCCCAACCGCTCGGCAAGCCGACGCAGCGACACCATTCCCCATCGTCCTTGCAAACGGCAGCGAAAGGCGACAGGTGATTGACGACTGGTCAAAGCGAAAGTCCCGCTCAACACCGCTTGACCGTCAGGCGAAAGCACATGGATGCCGTCCACTTCGCCTTGCGTTTGCCAGTGCACCAATTGACCTTGCTGCGTTTCCGCCACGAGTTGCCCTTGCGCCCGAACGCCTGCCAACTTCACTGCCCATTCGCCCACCGCCCCGTCCGCAAGGCTCAACGCCCCTTCCCATTCGCCTCGCCATCTTTCGGTCATCCTTTGGGGACTGGGGTTTTGGCGCACCAGTTGAAACCGCAACCATCCACCGACCTTCCCCTTCAACGGTAGCGACTGGCGATTGGCGACTGGCGACAGGGCAATGTTGGATTGCCTATCAGGCGCAACGACAGGCGCAACGAAACGCCACAGTCGTTCGCCATCCAAAGCGGTGAAACTGACATGCCCTTGCAAGTGCTGTCCATCCATCGCCAGTTGTCCGTTGATTTTCCCGCCCAACCATCGCCCCTGCAGCAATCGCCCGTCAAAGCGCCATTCGCCATCATCCGCCTTTCGCTCCGCCACGCCCTGCACCACCAACTTTTCCGCCTGCCACTCTTCTTCCTTCGTCGTCACTTGCACCCCTTGCAAAGTCGCTTCGCCCATCACCTTGTCAACTTGCCAACCGTTGCGCTGGCGGAGGGCAATGACCGCTGCGTTTAGCCCTTGCACTTGCTGGGCGAAGAAACGGCAGCGAGTAGCGAGTGGCGAGTGGCGAATGGGAAACTCGTCGGTGGCGATGAAGGCATCGGCGATGTCGCCAGTGAAGGCAAGGCGCAGTTCGTCGGGTGAACCTTGCGCTTGCCATCGCCCCGTGAATTTGCCCCGAACGGTCAACGAGATGGGCAACCGAAGCCGTTGAATTTCCGACAGCCAAATTCCCTTCGCTTGTCCCTTGCCTGCCACTCGCCATCGCCTCGTCTTGTCGCCCCAAGCCAGCAATTGCCCGTCCGTCAATTTGCCTTGCAACCCTTCGCCCGAAAGGTTTTGCGCCCGCAGTTGCCATTCCTGCCCGTCCGTTCGGACGGTCACTTCCACTTGCCCTTTCACATCTCGCAACGGCACTTGCCAAACCGTCGCGGATGGCACGAAGACCGTCCCCGATGCGGTGACTTGCTGTCCTTTCGCATCCCACTGAAGTTGCCAATTGGAAAGCCGCAGGGCTGACGACGCAAAGATGGCGTGGGACGGTGGCGTCAATTGCGCCAAACGCCCCCAAACGATTGCCCCTTGCGGTGCGACGAAAGCGTTCAGTTTCTCAGCCCCGAAATCCCATTGACCTTGCTGTCGCCTTTGTGCGCCCGTCATTGTCCCTTGTGGCGCTGTCCATTGCCCTTCCGTCAACCATTGCCTACCGACGCCTCGTCCCTTTGCCCGCAGCGGACCGCTGGCGAACAGTTGCAACGGCAACGCCCATCGCTGACGCAACCACGCCGAAAGGCTTGTCACTGCCGCACCGCTCAGCGCCCCTTCCACCTGCCAGACCATCGGTCGCCCCGAAAGGGCTTCGCCCTCAATGGTCGCCATTGCACCGCCTTGCCAGCGCAGTTGTGCCTTCGGGATGGCAATGCGGTTGCCGTCGGCACGCAGCGAGAAAGCGACCCGCATGGGCGCAAAGCGATCGCCTTGAACGATGCCGTCCGTCAATTGCAACGCCAAGCGCTCCAATTGAAAGCGACGCATGTGCCATCGGGCGCTCCCTTCGCCCGAAACGAACCCGCCAACCCATCGCCCTTGCAACGGCTTGCCTTGAACGGGCAGATGGAAAATTGCCCGTCCCAGCGGGAAATTGCGCACCCGCCCGTCCGCCCGTCCTTGCCTATCCTGCCAAACCGCCATCAGGCTCAGTTCTCCTTCCGTCGGTCGCTCCCAAATCGCCGAGAAGTTGACCGTGCCTTGACTCTTGCCCTCCCCTACCCTGCCGACGCCTTCCATGCGCGCTGTCAGTTGCATCCGCTGCACCGACGAAAGGCTTGTGACCGAAGCGATGGCAAGATGGCGATGGACGAACGGGAAGGCAGCAATGATGCGGTTGATGAAGGGCGCAAAACTTTGCGCTTTCCATCCCACGCCTTCGCCTGTCCATTCGGTTTCCACCCGCCAAGCCCTTCCGTGCCCTTCTACCATCGCCGTGCCGCTGAGTGAACCTTTTGTCAAGGGCAATGATGCCAGACCGAAATCGGAAGCGACAGAAGCGAGCCAAGCGACTTTCATTCGTTGCCCTTTCCATCGCACCCGCCAGCCAGTCGGATTCCCTTCGGCAGCGAGTTGCCCCTCACCCAACAACGGTTGCGGTCGCCATCGGAAGGTCACTTGCCACGCCCTCACCTGTTGCCTGTCCATCCGCAATGCCCCACGAAGGGTCACTTCTCGCAACTGCAGGGATGTGGTGCGACGGTTTTGTCGCCAATCTGCCACGAGTTGCCGACCTAAAAAAGCGAACCGAACTTGCCATCGCTTCCCCTGTTGCGCCCAATAAATTTCGCCTCCCGCAAGGTCGCCTCGTTGAACGGTCAAGCGCCCATCAAGCCAGCGGCGCAACCGTTCAGGAAACTGCTCCGCTCGCAACTCCGTGAAGTGCAAACTCCCTTCCGTCTCCCGCCACCGTTCTCCGACTCGCTCCACGATGAGGACTTTCGCCGTGCTTTTCTCCGTCCCCAACGGGACAGCGATTTTGCCCTGAAGGCGCAAAACTGAGCCGTTGGCATCCTGTCGCCATTCGCCCTCAGCGTCTAACAAGCGAAGGCGGAAGGGCGTCCCGTCAGGCAACGGAAACATCTCGTCGCCCAACTCCAGTTCGCTGCGTCGGAAAGTGACGGCGGGCAACCGTTGCCTTTTGGTCGGTCGGGCAGAAAAGAGCGGGTTGGCGTTCCAGTGCCCTTTGCGGTCGCGCCAGAGGAAGAGCCTTGCGTCGGCGACGAGCACCTGCTGAACCACCTGCGTCAATTGCTGCTGGATGGCTTGACGCCAACGGGAGGGCGAAAGCAGCAACCGCCACGACCAACGCAACCGCAACTTAGGGACGGTGAGCAAGTAACCTGTCGGTGAACGGCGGTCGGGCAAAATTTGCACCTGATGAACCGTTGCTCCCCACCAACCGACTTCCACCCGACCGATACGCACGGGCACTTTCAGTTGCTGCGTCAACTCCCGTTGCAGCATGGCTGCCAACTCCGTCGGCGTCGGCAAGTGGCGACGCACCTGCCAGACGCCAATCGCCACGATGCCCACAAAAGCGACAAGCACCGACGAGAAAGTGATGGCTCGCTGCATTGCCTGCTCACCCGCCTTTGTAACGCCCCTTTATGGACGCCTCGCCCGATAATCGCCGACCCAACGGACGAAGGGAAAGGATGCCGCAAGGGCATGAAACAACCGCTGGTCACCCGTCCAAAACTCTGCGCCCCTTGCCTCCGCCACCGCCACATACAAGCAATCAAAGAAGCCTTGCTGATGCGCCCAAGCGATCTCAAAAGCCCGCTGCGCTAACACTGGCGTAACTTCTACCAGCGAAACATTGACGCCCAAAATGTCGTCAATGGCTTGACGCGCTTCGTCAAAAGTTAACCGCCCCCGTCGCGCTGCCCGTAAAAGGGCACTGCCGACTTCTGCCACAAAGATGACCGGCGCGATCGGTTCAACAACCCCTGCTCGGATGTCTAATAGCAACTCCACTGCCTCGGCATGATAGGGCTCTTGACGGAGTTTCCATTTGAGCGCCACGCTACAATCCACGACTTGCTCTATCGCTCCAGACCAAACCATTCGTCGTATCGCTCCTCTCGTTCTTTTCGGTCTTCCGCCAAGATTTCGTCCATGCCAATGGGACGGTCAATGGGCGTTGCCAGCAACCGGTCAATGGCAGCGATGCGATCTTGCCGTTCCATCACCCGCACCTCCACGATGACACCTTCGGGCAAACGCACCCCGCCTTCCAAAACGATGACGCCCTCTTTGACGACGCCCCGATAAGTTGCCATCACGACTCACCTCCCTTTATTCGGCGTGCCTATACGCTGACACCTTCCAACGCCAAATCCGCCAAGTAGGAACTGCGAACGAACGGTCCTGCGAAGACGAAGCGGAAACCCAACTGGTAGCCGATGCGTTCCAATTCGGCGAACTCTTCAGGAGGCACATAGCGGACGACGGGCAAATGGCGCAGGGTCGGTCGGAGGTATTGCCCGATAGTCACGATATCGCAACCGACTTGGCGCAAGTCCTTGAGCACTTGCACCACTTCGTCCACCGTCTCGCCCAAGCCCAGCATCAGTCCCGATTTGGTCAACATCGTCGGTTGCAACCCTTTGACGATTTCCAGCACCCGCAAACTGCGCTCGTAACTTGCCTGCGGTCGGACAAGTTTCTGCAAGCGCGGGACAGTCTCCACATTGTGGTTGTAAACTTCGGGCTGAGATTGGACGACGAGGGCAATCAAATCGGGATGGGCTTTGAAATCGGGCGTGAGCACTTCAACGGTCGTCGTCGGGCAAAGGGTTTTGATGGCGCGCACCGTCTTAGCAAATTGCGTTGCCCCTTGATCGGGCAAATCGTCACGGGCGACGGAAGTGAGGACGGCGTGGCGCAAACCCAACCGCTTCACCATCGTTGCTACCTTCAACGGTTCAAAAGGGTCAACGGGTTCGCCCCGCCCCGTCTTGACAGCACAAAAGCCACACCGTCGGGTGCAAACATCGCCCAGCAACATGAAGGTCGCCGTGCCCCGCGAAAAGCAGTCACCGATGTTGGGGCATCGGGCACTTTGGCAAACGGTGTGGATGCCCTGCCGCTCTAACTCCCGCCGAAGCGGTTCGGCTCGGCGATGCTTCGGCTCCTTCCTGAGCCATTCAGGCAGTGGCGGATTGCCCCGCAGCGCCATCGGTGTGCCCCCTTTGGGTTTTTGGGCTGCGTCCATTTTAGCGGTGACGGCAAACGAACGAAGCCGTCAAAATCTTTGGCAGTCGCACCCTCAACCCTTGAACCCATCGGAGCGAGGTGAGGATGCGTGTCGGACGAGCGCCAAAAGGTTGGCGGAAAGGAAAAGGCGTCGCGCCGTGACTTCCTCAAAATGGCGTTGGCGACGACTGTGGCGGGCATGACCGTCCCCTTCGTCCACTCGCAAGGTTCGGGCAAATTGCGTGTCGGTGTCATCGGCTGTGGCGGGCGCGGGACGGGCGCCGCCATTGATTGCGCCAACGCCGACCCCGCCGTAGAAATTTACGCCCTCGGTGACTTGTTCGCCGATCGCTTGCAAAGTTCTTTCAATCGCCTCAAGGAACAACTGAAAGAGCGCTGCAATGTCACGCCTGACCGATGCTTTACGGGCTTTGACAACTACAAGGGCGTCATCAACAGTGGTGTGGACATCGTGATCTTGGCAGAGCCACCTGCGTTCCGCCCCATCCACTTCCGCGCTGCTGTGGAAGCGGGCAAGCATGTTTTCATGGAGAAGCCCGTCGCCGTCTGCCCTGCGGGCGTTCGGCTCATGCTGGAATACGCCCAGATTGCTCAACAGAAAAAGTTGACCGTCGTGGCGGGCACGCAACGGCGCCACGATTTCGGCTACCGCGAAACCATCCAACGCCTCCACGACGGCGCCATCGGCGACATCGTGGCGGCTTACGCCTACTGGAATCAAGGCGGGCTTTGGTCTGTTCCAAAACGCCCTGAGATGACCGATGTGGAATGGCAAATTCGCAATTGGCTTTACTTCACTTGGCTTTCGGGCGACCACATCGTGGAGCAGCATGTCCACAACTTGGATGTCCTCAACTGGGTGCTGCGGGCACATCCTGTCAAGGCGATGGGCGTCGGCGGTCGGCAAGCCCGAACGGCGCCTGTTTACGGCAACATCTACGACCACTTCGCCATTGAGTTTGAGTATCCCAACGGTGTGCGGGTTTTGAGCATGTGCCGACAGATTGACGGTTGCGCCAACCGCGTCGGTGAGTATGTCGTCGGCACCAACGGCGTCGCTAATCCCGCCGGCTGGATTCGCACCCGCAACGGCAACGAGTGGCGCTACAGTGATCAACGCCCCAACCCCTATGTGCAAGAGCATGTTCACCTCATCCAAAGTTTGCGAGGCGACGGTCCCTACCTCAACGAAGCCGCCCAAGTCGCTGAAAGCACCCTCACTGCCATCATGGGTCGGATGGCTGCCTACACAGGACAAGAAGTCACTTGGGAGCAAGCCCTCAACTCGCAGGAAAACTACCTGCAGCGGGTGGAGAACCTGAAAGAGTTCGGTCCCATGCCCGTTGACCCCGTCGCCATCCCAGGCAGGACGCGGCTGATTTGACGGCAGCGAGTGGCAAGCCGTTGTCGGAGTGGCTATTAGCCACGACTTTCCAGCCGCATCCAGCCACGACAATCAGACAAGGCTTTCAGCGGCGACAATAGCCACGACACTCAACGGCGACAGCCACGACGAGATTGCCTTTGCCGTCGCCCCATCCCACCATTCGCTACTGGCTATTCGCTACTCGCAAAGTAAGCGGTGACGCCGTAAGCGGTCGCCAACTTCTGTCCCTCTTTTTCGCCCAAAACGCATAATGCCGTCGCCAGCGGGTCGGACAGGATGCCTTTTTTAGCGATGACGGTCACCAGCACCCACTTTGTCAAGCCCAACCCCGTTCGGGGGTCAACGATGTGGGCGTAGCGGCGCCCGCCGATCTCCACAAACTGCTCCGTCGTGCCCGAAGTGGAGACGGCGCAATTAGCAAGTTCCAACACTTTTCTGGGTTTGCCCGTCGCGTCGGGCAAGGCAATTCGCCATCCCTTTCGCTTCGGTGGCGGGTCGCCCAACACGATGTCGCCACCAAATTCCACCATCGCCTGCGTGATTCCGAAACGGCGCAGCACCGCCAACGCACAATCGCCCGCATAACCTTTGGCGATCCCGCCCAAATCCAACCGCATGCCCGCAACGAGCAACCGAACGGTTCGCTCCTTCGGGTCCAACTGCACCTTTTGCCATCCGACTTTCTCCTTCGCCGCCACAAGTTCCGCTTCTGTCGGTAGTTGCTTTGTTTGCCTTGCCCGTCGCCAAAGGGCGACAAAGGGTCCGATGGTGATGTCAAAGGCGCCGCCGCTCGCCTTGGCGATTTCCAACGCCGTCTTCAAAACGACGAACAAATCGTCGCTGACTTTCACAGGCACTTCGTGGGCTTTGGCGCAAAGTTGCATCAACTCGCTGTCGGGTCGGTAGTCGCTCATGATGGCGTCCAGTTGAGCGATGCGGTCAAAGGCGGCGGTGCAAGCCCGCTTTGCCGTCGCCTCGTCGCGGGCATACAAAACGATGCGGCACTCCACGCCCATCAAGACTTTCCGAAACTCAAAGCGCCGAAGGGACGACGAAGATTGGGCGAGGGAGAGGGAGACAAGCGTGGCAAGGACAACCGCAACCTTCCCACTCACCCAAGCCTTTTCTTTGGCGTTCATTCGCTTTTCACCGTTCGCTACTTGCCGCCTCAATGCCAGCCAGCCATCATCGCCTGCCAAATAGCGAGGGCGGCGATGTTCGCCATGCCGACGGGCAACAGGACTTTCCATCCCAGTTGCATCAAGTGGTCGTAGCGGATTCTGGGCAAGGTCGCCCGTGCCCATATGAAGACGAACAACATCACCGAAAGTTTCAGCAAAAACCAGACGAGGGGTGGCAGGATGCCTGACCCGCGAACAAGGATGGGCGAAGTCCAGCCACCCAGAAAGAGCGCCGTCACCATCGCGCTGGCGGTGATGACATTGGCGTATTCGCCGAGGAAAAACATCGCAAACTTCATGCCCGTGTATTCGGTGTGGTAACCAGCGACCAATTCGCCTTCCGCTTCGGGCAAATCAAAGGGCGGTCGGTTCGTCTCGGCGAACCCGCCGACCAAAAACATCGCTAAGGCAGGCCAAGCCAGCGGCTTGAAGATCAGCCAGTTGGACAGGAAAGGGACGACGACTTCCCGCCCGAACCACCAAAAAGTCAACGGAGCGCTTTGCGCTTCCACGATGCCCCGCAAACTCAGCGTCCCCGTCATCATCACGACGACGACCACCGCCAACCCCATCCCCAGTTCGTAACTGAGCATCTGCGCCGAACTGCGCAAGCCACCCAGCAACGCATACTTGCTGTTGGACGACCAACCCGCCAAGACGATGCCGTAAACCGCCAAACTGCCCAAGCCGAGGATGTAAAGGACGCCGACATTGATGTCCACGACTTGGGCGTTCGGACCGAAAGGGATGACGGCGAAGGCGCAAAGGGCAGGCACCATCGTCATCATCGGCGCCAAAAAGTAGACGAACTTGTCCGCCCCTTTGGGAACGACCTCTTCCTTGAACAGCAACTTGATGCCGTCGGCGATGCTTTGCAGCAAGCCCGCAGGACCGACGCGGTTTGGTCCGTAGCGGTCTTGCATGAACGCGATGAAGCGTCGCTCCGCCCAAATCAAAAAGGGCACGACCGCCATGACGCAACCGACGATGATGAGCAACTTCACGATTGACCAACCGATGTCGCTCAGCGTCACCTTCGCTGCCTCCTTCCTTCGTCAAGTGCCCCCACATCTTGCGCCAGTTACGAGAGTCGTCGGGTTTGATAGCGCAACCGCTTCGTCTGTTCGGGCGTGACTTGCTCCCCCCGTTGCAAGCGTTGGGCAAGGTTGATGGTCTCTTGCGCTTTTTCCCGCTCGCCCAAGTTGAGCAAGCGGGTGGCGGCGGCTTCCAAGCGTTTCGTCGCTCCCGCCACATCGCCTTGTTGCAAATCCCGCAGCGCTCTCGTCTGCAATTCCGCCGCCGTCACCATCTCCATTGCCCGTGCGACAGCAGGATTGACGACGGCGACTTGCGTCGCATCGGTCGTGTAAGTGACGATGAGGGCAGTCGGTGGCGATTGTTGCCAACCCGTCGCTGTCCGCCAGCGCAAAAAAGTTTGCGCCAAGCGGAAAGTGCCGACAGGGCGGGGCGGCGCCAGCAACTCCACGAGCACTTGCGCCCATTGACCCGCCACCAAATCACCCAACTGGACAGCGATGGTGCGCTCGCCAATGACTTGAGCGGGTGCAGGGGTTAGCGAGGGCATGATGCGATAGGCGCGACGGACTTCCACACCTTGACTGATGGTGAGCACCAATTGCGCTTGCGGAGCACCGACTTGGCGCGCCCGCTCAAACTCCTGCGCCATCGCTTCAGGGATGCGGGAGGGGTCGGGCACCCACTCGGCGTTGCCCCCTGTTCGGTCGGCTAAACCCGTCATCAGTTCGTCATTGAATTGGGCGCCCAAGCCCAGCGTAGAAATGGCGACACCCCGCGCCGACGCTTGGGTGGCGACAGTGTAGCAATCGTTGGCGTCCTGAGCGAAGCCATCCGTCAAGACGACGATGCGGTTGACAAAGCCTTCCGTTGGCATCGCGCCCAATTGGGCGAGGGCTTCCTGCAAGCCCGCGCTTAAACGGGTCTCCTGCCCCAGTTGCAGCGTTTCCAACCGCTCCAGTTCGCGCAAGAGGGTGCGGCGTTGGCGGGCGCTGCTGAGGGGGATGACCGTCTGAGCATGAGAGGCGAAGGCGATGAGGGCAAATTCGTCGGCATCGCTGAGGCGCTCCACGACTTGGCGAAGGGCATCCTTCACAAAGTCAATCCCTCTCGGGGCGTTGAGCAGTTCAGGGACGGGAGCGCCCGAATACTCCCACACCGTCACGCCGTCTCGGACGGTTTGCCGCACAACACCCCGTCGGCGCAACTCTTCCAGTTGCTCTTGCGTCACCATCGGCAGCATCATGCTTTCGCTTTTGTCCACGACGACGAGCAACCGAAGGGGGGCAGTTGCGGCGGGGATGTCGGCGATGGTCACCAACGCCCCCACCAACCGCACCGAAGTTTGGGCAGGCAAGAAAGGTGTGCTCAGTTGGACTTCCAGACGCATCATCGTTTCGCCCTTGCAGATTTTGTCATGGCGAAGCGGGAAGTGACTTAGGTTCTCAGGGGGCTGCGTCGCAGAGTTCATCGTGGTGGAACTTATCGCCGTGATTGGTAGCCACTCCAACGGGGCAAGTTTGTGCGACCTATTGGACATGGCTTAGAAAAAGGCGAAGGGGCTTTTGCCCCTTCGCCTTCGTAAGCAAGGTAGATGGGTTTTCTGAAAGGGTCAGCGCTGCACTTGGTCTATGCGAATGCGCAGCATCGTCCCGTCCTTCGTGTAGATGAAGATGCGGACATTGACGATGCCTCTCTCACGGACGCCCAAGGGGAAGGCAGGAACGACTAACTGACCAGGCTCGGTCACGATGACACGGTAGTAGATCGGTGGGAGGGTTTCGCCTGGGTCTTCGTTGGCTCTTCCGTCGCCGTCGTTATCGCGCGGATTACCTGATGCGTCAAAGTCCACCCAATCTTCATCAAATCGCCCATCACCATCATTGTCAACCTGATAGAGATCAATGGCGTCATCGTTGGGATTAGCAGGGTCATCCCCAAAAGGCAAACGCCACCATTCAGGAGCATAACGGCAGACCCAGATGGCTGTGTTGGGTGGCAAGGCAGTGGCAGGGGTGACGGTGACGATGATGTTGCGGGTGACGCTGTTGTAATCCACAACGGCGCTGGCATTGGTCAAGGGCACATAGTAAACCGTGTCGTAGGAGTTTTCGGGACCGTCAGTGCCTTGCAAGTTGCCGTCGTTATTAGCGTCAGCGATGGCGCGAATGCGGACGGGCTGGCAAGTGTTGATGGAGCGGATTAAGGAGACAGCGACACCACCTGCATCCGTCCGCACAGCGAAGGGGTCTAAGACACCGTCGGAAACTGAAGGGATGTTTAGGTTCTCGCCAGCCCCGCCGTTGTCCGTAAAATCAGGGTTCAAGTTGACTGGGACGGGTTGGAGTTGGAAGAAAGTCCACCAGTTGGGGACGGGGTTGTTGTTGGCGTCAAAGAGGGTGGCGATGACACGGGCAGCAGTCGGTTCATTCGTCACGGTGCTGACAGCCAAGCGAGGTGGATCAGTCGTCAAGAAGACTTGGGCAGGGTTGCCTGGGTTCTGAGTGATGTTCAGTGACGCTCGCCCAATGACCGTCCCATCCTGTCGCTTCACTTCCGCCGTAATGACAAAGTTGCCTGCCTTCGTGGACGCCCAATAAGCACGCTGTTCAGTCCTAATCAAATTGCCGCTGCCATCCGCGTTGAGGTTGATGATCATCTGCCCTAACTGACCTGTCTCGCCGTTTTGTGTGGCATCGTTAGTGAACAAGCCGTTCAAGTCGGTGGAGGACAAAGTGAGGGTGACTTGTTCGTTAGCGTTCAGCCCTGTGATGTTCAGAGCGACAGTCAAAGTCGTTCGGTTGGCAGTAGCCCCCGTCGGCTGGGACGGTCCGCCTGGGTTAAGGGCGTTGCGAATGTTCTCATTGGTATCGTTGGATGTGCTGACTTTCAGGATGG
>Ga0197143_1000606_pt1 | contig 37133 bp, 36 predicted proteins | sample GBS70_MetaG_FD_148603 | JGI IMG/M metagenome (GOLD analysis project Ga0197143, IMG submission 148603) | Sediment microbial communities from Great Boiling Springs, Gerlach, Nevada, United States - GBS 70_MetaG | ecosystem: Environmental > Aquatic > Thermal springs > Hot (42-90C) > Sediment... | reverse complement strand
TAACCTGTTCTTTATTTCCTATTTCAAGAACTCTTGCGATAACAAAGGGAGAGTCAAGTTTTTTGATCACCGAGCTCCACTTATAATCCCAGAAAAGTTCTTTAAGGATTTTGAGGTTTTTGTTCTTCATTTTTTATTCCACATTCTTGAAGAAATCCATTCCAATTGTCTATTATGTTTTCTAATTTTTCTCCTGGCTTTATTTTTTCACTTTCCATAATAAAAACCTTTCCATCAACCCAGCTATTTTTTAAGCCATCGGCGATTCCCTTTACTTTATAAGATTTTGTTCCTTCAATTTCTTCTATATCAATATATGGATGAAATATGGGAGAAGGAATCTTAACAGGGGCAGCAATTATAAACAGAGGAACTATTGTGTTTGCTTCTCCGGAAGATTGGGCATAAAGACCATCTTTTATGGCGGTTAAAAGTTCGTTTATTCTTTTTTTCTTTTCATCTTCCTTGAGTTCAAATATGGCCTTAAATTTATTGCCCGCATTCTCAACTTTTATAATGCCTTTTTGGGTTTCATATTCGTTTTGATTCACCCGTTGAACCTTATCTATAGTTTTTTTCTTATTATCAGGTAAAGTTAAAGTGAGTTGATTATTTTTAAAGTCGGGCTTTTCATTCAAAATCCACTCATCCCTTCCAAATCTTTCAGCATCAATTGTGAAACTTACTTTGTAAAGGGATAGATGTTCTTCTTTGTTAAAGGGATTTGGAGTAACATTATCAAGGCCCTGGCTTATTCCTCTGTTTACCAGATCGTGATTGCAATAAAAAGCCATGTCTCCATTCCAGTCTGTTAAAGAAATTGCCTTTGTGATTCCAACGGGTGCTTTTCTCGTAATTGACATCTGGTCTCCAATTGTATACATATAGCCGAAGGCGTCAAGTTCAGGAGAAGATAAGATGTCATCTTTTGTAATATCAAATTGGACAACTTTTTGCTCACCCCTGCCAGAAACTAAAACTTTGGCAGGTTCCCAGTGAAAAGCTTTACATAAGGTTGAAAACAAATAATATCTTATTGCTGTTTTGCCAATAAAACTTACTGTCTTTCCTCCCAGTTGAAGTTTTTTGATAGAGAGTATGTTTCCACCAACCTTTTCATCCCTGTTCAGGGCTGAACCCTCAAAAATTATCGTCATTGTTATGTTCTTCATCCTTCACCTCCTTCTTTTTCTTCTTCTTTGCCCAGAATTGGGGCAAGAAAGGAAAAAATTAAGGTTTTAAAATATTTTTCATTCTCCGGTTTAAATGCTTCAACAAGTTCATCAGGAAATTTTTCTTCATTTGCCTTATAACATCTTAAAAGCATATAATAAACATTGTCTTTGTTTCCCAGACGAACCTGCTCGAGAAGACGAAAGGCGATATCGTTGATGGAGTGGGAAACATTATCAGAAACTTTGTGCCCCAAACTTTTTAAATTTTTTATCAATTTATCAATATTTACTTTCTCTTCCATATTTACCTCCCTATTTTTTCTAAAATTTTTACATAAAGTTCAGGTAAAACCCCTGCGACATTTTGAAGATAATCTGGATTGTTATATCTTACAAAATACTTTGTTATCGGGTCATTGTCAGGAATTTTTTCATTATTTTTCAACTTCAGAATTGTCTTTAAAACATAATAATTTGCTTTTTCAAGTTCAGAGAATTTTCCTCTTAAAATTAAATCAAAAATCTTCTCTTCGTTTATTCTTTCAATCATACCTGCAATTTCATAATCAAGCAAAATTTTCGTTATATCCTGCGGAAGGTCAAAATAGTCAATAATCCATTTTTTTTCTTCTTTATGCCATCTTTTTACAATTACTTCAATATTCATCATAGTCCATGCCCCAAGCAGGGCTCTTCTTTTTATTGCCCATTGTAGAAGGGAAGAACCGAGGATTTTCCTTATTTCATATTCCTTTGATTTTTGTAAAATTTCTTCGGCAAGTTTGTTTAGATCCCAAATTAACATAAAATCAGGAGCATTTATAAAGATTTCAACTTTTTCATTTTTATCTTTTTCGATAGTGACAAAAGGAATATGATGACACATAAGAATAAATTCACATTTAGAACATACAAATTCTCTTGGCTCTAACATCCAATAGGAATTAGGAAAAGTTCTCGCAGAAGCTGATAAAATATTTCCATAGGTTTGAGTCAATACTTTTTTCTTCAATTTACTTTTATTTGTATTTTCCGAATTTTCACAAATACTACAAAAAAGTTTAGAACCTTTTCTTAAAGTTTGTTTTTCCTCCAATAACGCATTTATTTTTTCTTTTATACTCTTTTCGGTTTGATTGGCATAATAATATCCTTTCGTTCCCTTTGATTTTCCCTTATAGGAAATATTTATTTTTTCTTTGGTTAAACCATCCCATTTCTCAAAAATTTCCTTACAAGTTAAGCCTTCTTTTTTAATTTCAACAAATCCATTTTGATTAATTTCATAATTTTTATCGCCAATCTCCTTCACCACCCTCAACAACCCCACCACCCCCGCATTGTAAAGCCAGTTTGAAGGGAAAAGGGTAATGGTATTTTTAACCCCTTTCATTATACCTTATTATAAACAAGTTTATTTTCATTTCAAGCCCGATAAAGCAGTCAAAAATTTATCAACATCTTCATTTCCAGAAAGAGAAAAACAGGGTCACATGAGGGGTAATCATCCATGGGAGCAGGATTCAGGAAATCCATTGCGTCTTTTCAATTTTTTAGAATCACCCATCATGATCAATTATTATTGTTCGGTAGATTTCAAATTCAGGGGCTATAAATGAGAGGCAGTTGTTTTCCCCCCTTATATCAATTTCCTCCCAGTTTCCAGCGGGGACCATCGTTTTTCCTTTTCCCTTTTCTTTTCCGCAAATCCGAACATAGAAGGGCTTCGTCTTTATAAATCCATTTTTTAAAGAATAGTCATAGTTAAGCAAATGAATGACTGTCTTTTTATCAACCTCTGTGAGCACTATTCCTACATCTTCCCCTGCACTGGTTGAAAGGATTTCGGATTTTAGAAAATCAAAATCCATTTTCTCTCCGTTCCATATCCTGAATGCTTCGGGGATGAAATAAACAGGAATTCCCCTTTCCTCTGCCCTTTTCAGAAGTTTAAACCTGTCAAAGGTCCCACATGGAGGATAGGGAACGAGGATGGTCTTTAATCCGTTTATATCTTCTGGTTCTTTTTTCACAAAATCGCCATCTCCCTCATATATGAACCTGAATGGAATGTGTCTTTTCTGAAGATAAAGAGCCATTCCGAGGGAGCCCGTATGAACCTTTCCAGAGGGAATGTATGGATAGGCGTAGCCCTTTTCAATGTATTCTTCAAGGGCGCAGGAGAAGTCGTAAAGAATTCCAGCTTCCCCTATTATCTTTCCGCTGAATATTTCAGGATTTTCAACGAGCACTTTCGTATAATTTTTTATTTTTTCAGGAGGAGCAGTTGCAGTGCCTTTTACAGTGCTTATCCCTCCTCCGAATATGTATGCCCTGTACGGGATTAAAAATCCCTCTCCTGCTGCACCAGCCTCCATAATTCTTAAAGGGAGTGTTTCATAGTTACTTATCAGGCTCATGAATTTCAGGTCAATTATGTTTGGAAACATCACAAATGGTTTTTCCTCCGAAATCGCCCTTGCGAGAAGGTATGTGCCCGTGTATTTTCCACAGGGTGGCAATTCTATGAAGTTTTCAGAAACCGAAAAATCAAGGTCATCAATGAATATCTGCTTGTTTGGGGTCAGGAAAAACAGATTTCCTCCGAATGCGATATCCCTTCCTGCATACTCACGGGCATATCTTATAAGCTCTCCAATCTGTTGCTTTCTGCTTTTGAGTTGAAAGATGACGAATTCCTTCATGAGTTTTTTATTCGGGTCGTCAAATATTCCCCTTGCGCCCTTTGAAATGAGATATTCCCTGTAATCAAAATTTTCTATCTCCTCTATCCCAAAGAGGGATTTGAGTTCTGAAGGGGTAAATTTTTCAGAAAGGTATCTTCTGAATCCTTTCATGCAGTGCTCGCAGAATCCCGCAATGTATAAATGTCCGCCAATACCCTCAATCTCATCAAAGTGTATTGCATCAACCTCTCCGTCTATATGCTCCTTTATCCTTCTTTTCAGAAACTCCTGCCATTCCGGGTTATTATGACAGGGAAGGTAAGGAGGATCGGGTTGAATCCACAGCGCCTTAACCGGATTTCCATTTATGTCCCTGCAGGCATACTTTTCAAGGTCATCGCTTCCAACCACAGAGGGACTTGCCTGCATTGTTGGAAAGTTTGAGGCGACCTTAATTCCTTCTGAATGAAGTTTTCTAACATAATCAAGTTCTTCATCGTTCAAGCCTCCGTGGTAGACCGACCAGGCGATCACAGACCCATTTATTTCCTTTAAATATTTTAGGGGTGGAGTTCCGTAAACATAAATTCTCTTCTCTTTCAGCCATTCGTTTGAAAATTTATAACCCCCATTCTCACAGGTTAAAATTCCACACATAATGAGAAAGAGGAGAATTTGTTTTCTCATACGAGCCACCTTTCAACCCATTTTCCAAAAATGAACAAAGGCCAGAGTTTCTTTCTGTGGTCCACCTTTCCGCTCATGTGTTCATCAATTATTTTTCTTATGTAGTTCTTCTTTATGTATGGTGTGTTTGAAAGGGTTTTTATGAGGTCTTCCTTTAACTCCCTTTTCAGCCATTCAGCAACAGGAATTCCAAATCCCTTCTTTCTTCTATAAATTATCTCTTTCGGAAGGTATTTTTTTAAAGCCCTTTTTAAGATGTATTTCATCTTTAGTCCCTTCATCTTCTTATCAAATGGAAGCCTTGAGACGAATTCAACGAAATCCTTATCAAGGTATGGCGCTCTTACCTCTAAGGATACAGCCATTGAAGCCCTGTCAACCTTCATGAGGATGTCTTCTGCAAGGTATGTCCTCTTGTAGATGTAAATCATCCTGTCCATAAGAGGGAGTCCTTTTCCCATTTCTTCGATTTCAGAAAACGGAGCCTCCAGATCAACTTCTTTCAGAATTTCATCCTCAAGGCACTCCCTTATTTCATCGGGTGAGAAGCCGGAAAGCCATATCTGATTTCTTACTGGAGGGGGATAGGGAATGCCCTTGATGAACTGCTTCGCCTTGAAGTCAAAACTCATATCCTTAGTTGAAACTGGCAACGCTTTAACAGCATTTTCAATAATGCCCTTTCTCAAAAAAGACGGGATTTTTTCGTAAATCAAGGAAAGCCTCATCGCCTGAAAGGTCGGATATCCGGCGAAGAGTTCATCTCCTCCGTCGCCACCCAGTGCAACTGTAACCCTTTTTCTTGTTATCTTTGAAAGCATATAAGTAGGGAGGATGGACGGGTCTGCGAATGGTTCATCAAGGAACTGGAGGACCTCTGGAAGTGTTTCAATTGCCTTTTTTATTGTGAATTTTTCAGAGTAATGGTCTGTTCCAAATTTTTTTGCAATGAGGTCCGAATAAGGAGACTCATCAAAAGATTTCTCCTCAAACCCGATGGAAAATGTTTTTATCTCCTTTGGGGGCAGGATTTCAGCCATCATTGCAACTATACTTGAGGAGTCTATTCCACCGCTAAGAAAAACCCCAAGGGGGACATCGCTTATCAACCTTCTCTCCGTCGCCTTTAAGAGGAGTTCAATTATTTTTTTCTCAATCTCTTCATCTGAAATCTCTAATTTTTCAGGAGATGGGATATCCCAGAAAAAATAGGTTTTTATTTCACCCGAGGGTTCGAGTTTGAGAATTTGTGAGGGTTTAAGTTTTTTTACGCCTTTTATTATTGAATGAGGAGGAAGTAGGTAGTCATAGAGAAGGTATTTGACGAGACCCTCGGGATTAATCTCTTTTTTTATGTAGGGATGAAGGAGAAGTGCCTTCAGTTCTGAGGCAAATAAAAATCCCTGAGGGCATTCAAAATAATAAAGGGGTTTTTTACCCATTCTATCTCTTGCAAGAATGAGCGTGTCTTTCCTTCCGTCCCAGAGCGCAATGGCGAACATTCCGTTAAATTTTTTGAAGCACTCTTCCCCCCATTCTTCGTATGAGTGAATTATAACCTCTGAATCCGTCTTTGACCTGAAGCGATGTCCTCTTTTTATTAGTTCTTCCCTTAAATCTATAAAGTTGTATATCTCACCGTTGTAAACGAGATAAATCGTATTGTCCTCGTTTGCCATGGGCTGTCTTCCGAGTGATGAGAGGTCTATGATGCTCAACCTTCTGTGAGCAAGTCCTATTTCCCATTTATTTTTTGAAAAGAGAATTACATCTCCACGGTCATCCGGGCCCCTGTGTATTAGAGAATCCCTCATCTTTTCCAGAATACCTTCGTCAAGCGGTCCTTTAAATGCTATCCATCCACATATTCCACACATCTTAAACATCATATCTCAATGAAATATATCAGGCAAGTTGACAATTGGTATTTCTTTTGATATATAAACTCCATGATTGACACCAGTCAGTTTAAGAAGGGTTTAAAGATAGAGGTTGACGGGGAGGTTTATGAAATTGTAGATTACTCATTTTTGAAGGTAGCGCAGAGGCAGGCAACTGTAAAAACAAAGCTGAGAAACATATTTACAGGAAACATAATAACAAAAACATTCGTTTCGGGAGAGAAATTTGAGGTGCCAGAATTAGAGGAAAAAAATGCTCAATTTCTATACAAGGAAGGAGAGAATCTGGTATTTATGGATTTAAACACATACGAGCAATATTCTATAAGCAAATCTGCTATTGAAGAAAAGGCAAAATTTTTAAAAGAGGGGCTTGAGGTTCGGGCAATTTTCTATAAGGGAAGGCTCTTTGACATAGGTCTTCCAATTACTGTTGAATTTGAGGTAGTGGATACGCCTCCTGGAATAAGGGGTGATACAGCAAGCGGAGGTTCAAAACCCGCTGTTTTATCTACGGGTCTGGTTATAAATGTTCCATTGTTCATTGAAAAGGGAGACATAATAAAAATTGACACAAGAACAGGGGAGTATGTGGAAAGGGTGAGGTGAAATTTTGCTTGACACAAAAGGGTTTTTCGTTTTAAAATAATTTTATGAGGAGGATTTTTATATTTTTATTGGTGCTCCCATCCTTTTCGCATGCCTTTGAAGTCAATGATTGTGTTTATGAGGGCTTAGTTTATGGATTCACTGCAAAAAATTACGCTATAATAGGTGATATCTTCCCTCCAGTTGTGGACCCAACAGCCGGGGAGTCAGTAGGCACCTATACTGGTGTTCTTCCATTTTTATATCTTAAAGACGGAGAAAAATATAAAGGAGCTGATGCGGATAACAGGTTTGCAATAAAATATCTTGGGGTTTTTTATGGAAAGGGGACGATACACCTCTATTCCTATGTGAACGATGGGATAACCGCGGAGGTGGACGGGATTAAGGTTCTTTTTACAGATGCAAGAGGAGATTCATGCTGGAAACCGGACCCAATTATTGAACCCCATTCAAAATTTTGTTCGGGCTGGTTCAAAATAGATGAGGGCTTCCACCTTCTTACCATCAAATACTTTGAAGCCGAGACAGCTGCTGTAATTAATGCTGGATGGGATTATCCTGACCCGGAAACAAAAATTATACCATTTCCAGAAGAAAGATTTCTTTCACAGGGATTGATGGTTGAGTATTATTCAGGAGAATTTGCCTCTGAAAAGTTTGTAATTGGCGGGAGGGAATACCAGTGTGACGCTGAAATTGTAGAAACTCCTTCAAAAAACTGGGGCTCTCAGGGTCCTTGCTCGGGGGTGCGGCAAGGAGACAACTGGAGTTCAAGGTGGACCGGGCATCTTCTAATAGAAAAGGATGGGAATTACAAGTTATGTGCGAAGAGCGATGAGAAAGCAAGAGTTTACATTGATGATGTACTGGTAATTGATGCCTGGGACTCACATTCGCTGAGAGAAGATTGTAACTATGGAGACTGTTCAAAGAGCCTTTATCTCAAGATGGGAGTCCATTCCCTTCATATACAGCACTACGAGGCAACAGGGGATGCATTTTTCTCTCTTGGATGGGGAAATTCGTGCGACGGAAATGTTAATACTTTTGAAGAGATTCCATCAAAATTTCTCGTCTTGATGGGAAAGAAGTGTAAAGAGCCACCAAAGCCTTTTTCAAAAAGGGTTGTTGAAGCGGTGAGAGGCGGAGGGGAAATTGGTTGCGAGATGACAGGAAAGGGATATTATGGATTGGTGTTTGTCCTTTTACCCGTTTTTTATTTAATTGTTAAAAGGAGAGGGGTTTGAAGAGGATTCTATTGACAATCTTCCTGATTTTTATCACTTCTAACGCCTATTCCTATCCATACATATATGAAAGGTGCACATATGAAGGTACATTGCCATACTGGCAGGTTGAATATTACACCATAGAGGTGCCCGGAAAAACATGCGATGTTGCGTCAGAATCAGAGGTTGAAAACCTTTCATACTGGAAGTACAGAAATAAAAAGATGATAGATTCAAGAGGAATTTCTTTTAACTGGCTTGATTCCTCACCCAATGAACTGGGGGTTCTTCAAAGGGATTGCTTTGGAATAATGGCAAGCACATTTTTATATCTTGAAAGTCCTTCCACATATACCTTCTGCGCAGATGCAGATGATGGGGTGGTTCTTTACATTGATGGAAATGCATATTCCTTCAAAAGTTCAACTTATGGAGATTGCTGGCGGATAAAGGGTGAAGGAGAATGTAGAACAGATCCCGTATTTTTATCTGCGGGTTATCACTATGTTGAAGTTAGATATTACGAATACACGGGGAATGCAAAATTCAAATTAGGAGCAAAGGAGGGAACCTCTTCTGATTGCACTGGTGCCTATCCGTTAACATTCACAAATATAATTGTCCCTGGCGTGAGAAGTGAATACTATTCGGATGCAGTTCCAGGGGGTTACAATATATATGTGGGACACAAATGGGATGACACGATTGACTTTCAATGGGGTGAGAATGCCCCTGACATAGATGGACTTTCTCCCAATTATTTTTCTACAAGGTTTGCCACATATCTTTTGATAAGAAATCCCGGAACCCACAAATTTTGCTTCCAGTACGATGATGCAATAAGGATATGGTTCAACGGAGGCAAAATCTATGAAGACTGGAAGACAGGAACTCTGAAAGAATATTCCTTACCACCTTTAGTTATGATTTCTGGACTTCATGAACTGGTGGTTGAACACTTTGAAGCAGAGGGAAATGCAACATTGAGGGTTGGATATGGAGATTACTGTGATGGAAACATTAATACTTTCACTCCTGTTCCAGAAGATATGTTCGCCTATATAAGGTTTGAATGCCTTAAACCCCCTCCGGAGGAAGGGTGTTCCGTAATCGGGGGATTAGCCGGAATCCCTGCTATTGTTGTGGGGATTTTTGTTATTCTCTTCAGACGAAAATTTCTGAAACTTAAGGTTTCAACATTTTAGTGACCATGAATTAAAGGATGGATTTATACACCTCTACATACCTTTTCACCATTTCATCCACATTGTGATTTTCAAGCACATATTTATAGGCTTTCTCTGTAAGTTCTCTTCTTAATGGCTCGTCTTCAAGAAGTTTTAATATTCCATCCGCAATGGATAAATGGTCTTTTATCGGGCACAAAATCCCTCTCCCTGCAACAATTTCCTTAAGCCCTCCCGCATCCGTGCTTACAACGGGAATTTTTCGGATAAATGCATCAAGCACGCTTGTACATAATCCCTCCCTCAAAGAGGTTATGACAAACACATCAAATTTTTTGAAGTAAGAAAACAGGTCTTCACGAAATCCCATCATCCTGAACCTTTCTGAAATTCCAAACTTCCGGACCATTTTTTCAACCCTTTTCCTCAGCGGACCATCACCGAAGTGTAAGAATGTGACATCCTTTCTTCTTTCAACGACAGTTCTGGCAGCACGAACAAGGGTCCATGGGTCTTTGAATGGAACAAGTGATGCGACTGTTCCCACAATTTTTCCATCCGGAATTTTCAGAGGTCTTTCGGTGTGGTCCTCTTCCACCTCAACTGCAGAGTATATAACAGACACAGGACATTTCACCGCCTTTTCTATACCATCTTTTATATGAAGACTTATTGCTATTACCCTGTCTGTTTTTTTATACTTCCACTTTGTAAAAAAATTTCTCTTCAAAGGAGTATCTGTTCTCCTCGTGTGAACGAGGGGAAGTCCCGTCCACATCTTTGCAATCACCGCGGTGTCCTGGTCCTTTCCCGTGTTTGTGTGGATGAGGTCATACCTATCTTTTGCCTTTACAAGATATAAAAATGCTTCTGTTCTGCTTTCTATACCGATTGCATTTAATCTCTGGGAGATGGCTTTTTTATAAAGAGGAGAATTTTTTTTGCAGAGAAGGGAAGCTTCAATTCCCATTTTCAAAAGTCCTTTTAAAAGAAGGTATGTCTGCCTTTCACCTCCTCCCCATCCTTTCATTGTGTTTACGAGAAGAACCCTCACGGATTTTGTTTCAGTGATGCTCTATGAGGAGAAACAACCCGAGAAGAAGAATAATTATTCCGGATACTGGTTTTCCGTATCTGTCCAGAAAGCTCCATTTCAATCCAAGCAAGCCCTTCAGTATAAATCCAACAATGAGCGGGGGAAGGAATAATGTGGGGAGGGAAAGAGCAATGGCGGCAAGATAAAACTCCTTCACAGATGAGGCGATTGTCAGAAAAGTAGGGGCTATGAAGAGACAGGGGTGTATACCTATTGCGACTGTAAGATAAAGTTCTTCGGAGAGATCTGCTTTTTTATGGGAATGGATCTTTTCGGCTAGTTTTTCAGGCAAAAGATAGTATATGCCAAAAAGGATGAGCAGAAATATAGCAAAAATTTCAACAGTTTTTCCAAATTTTATAGCAGTTTTCACTCTGAAGAAAACGAGAAATCCTGTGAGAAAGGAACTCCCTACATGAATCCCCATCGAGAGGAGTGTAAAAATTGCGGTTCTAAATGGTTTCCACTTTCTCACCCTTCCTGTGAGAACAAATGGAAGCCAGTGCTCTGGCATGAGCGAATGAATGATGGATACCGTAAGGGCTGATAAAATGAAGAAACTCTCCCTCATTCTTTCCAGTTGTAAACCACTTCAAGGAAGTTTTTTATGATCTTTGCAGTTGCTCCCCATATGGTTATATCTCCTATGGTAAAAAAATATACAGGATAAGGTTCACCAAGAAAATTTCCTTTTATCTCTTTTCTGAAGTTTTCTTTCTTCAACAGGTCTTCAATTTTTACAAAGATGATTTCCTCTATTTCATCCCGGTTTACCTTGAATTCCCTCGGGTAATCTATGAAGCCGACGAAGGGCTTTATCCTGTAGTAGGTAAGGGTGAAAATTTCGTTGAGTTCCCCGAGGATTTTTATTTCGTTCTTTCCAACCCCTATTTCCTCAAAGGTTTCCCTTAAAGCAGTGTCAATAAGAGATTCGTTTTCCTTTACCGTTCCTCCAGGAAAACTGATCTGTTTTTGATGCTCTTTGACTTTGTCCGTTCTCAATGTCAAAAGCATATGAGGGCTTCCTTCTTTAAGAAACAGGGGCATAATTACAGCAGACCTTTTAAAGTCTTCCATTTCCGGAAGATTTCTGGGGGAGACTGCTCTTAATTTTTCTGAAATGAACTCTGTAAATTCATCTTTTAACATTGTTATATCTTCAACAACTTCTTCGGAATTCTTATCCCGAGTAATGTGAGGGTTTTTAATGCCTTTTTGCCGCCGAGCATTACCATTTTTACATATCCCTTTCTTGCAGCATCAAGCATGGTGGTTAAAAGATTGAACTTTATCCATCGGGTTGGAGTGGGATTGAGCAGGCATTCCGAAAGCCTGTCAACATAATCTTCTATTTTTTCAGATTTCAATGAGAGAAGGTAATCTATCGCCTCTTTGCTGAATTTGAAATAAACCTCGGGCTTTTCCGGTTTTCCCTCAATTATGTAACTTCTTCCCCCCTTTTTTATGAGGGTATAAGGCTGGGGATCTCCCTCGATTTCAACCCATGCCACCGCTCCTTCCTTAAGGGGTTCAACTACTTTTCTTGTTATCTCGTTGACCTCAAAAAATTCTTGAATTTTCTTCGCATACTCTCCGAGCATTTTTTCCTCCTCATATTTCGTATATATCAACGACCTTCAATTTTTCCTTTTCAAAACTGAGCCTGCAGAGGGGGCAGGATGTCACTACAGGTTTTTCAGTTTTTCTGATTTCTTCCGCATGTTTTCTTCTCAAAAATCTTTTGAGCCCATCATCCGCTCCCCAGTTTCCTCCACAGCAGATTGCAATTTTTCTGTTGAGTTCCTTCTCGTGAATTTTCACTCCCCGCCTTTTCAGAACTTCTCTCGGAAGTTCGTATAATCCGAGAAATCTTCCGAGCTTACAGGAATCGTGGTAAAGAACCTCTCCTTCCTTTTCCGGAAAATTTTTCAAAAGTTCAATTGCAGATTTTAATTCGAGATCCATTCCTTTCTCCTCGCAATAGGTTTTCATTGCCCACAGGCAGTGGGGGTCCATAAAATAAACGGTATTTTGAGTGAATTCCTTTATAAGCTTTTCAGCCTTTTTTTCAAACTCCTTCCTCGCTCCTATCTCAAGAAGTGGTGCACCACAGCATTCATCTCCGATAATCCCTGCTAATATTCCCTTCTCCTTTAACCTTTCAATAAACCTTTTGACAGTTGAAGGATAAAGATAAAGGTAGGAACATCCGGGAAATACTTCAACCTCTCCCTCTTTTGAAAATTCCGATTTTATCGTCCTTCCCCATGGATTCCCGCTTTTTTTGAAAGCGGTGAGAATTTTTTCCATTTCCTTTGTCCTTCTTCCTTTTTCGTAGAAAGTTTCCCTCAGGTCCCTTATTGCTTCTTTTATTGGTAGGGCAGACGGACAGTTCAAAACACAGGCATGACAGTTCATGCAGGTGTATATAACATCTCCAAGTTCTTCACCGTATAAGGAGATTTTTTCTTCGATTATTCCCTGGGCTGTATATAGTTTTCCACATCCAGAAAATGTTATAAATCCCCTGTAAAGAAACGCAGGACAGATTACTTCTGATGGATGCGTTTCCGGATGGATACAACTTCTGCATTTATTACAGGTGTAGAGGTAGGAGGAGTAATCAAGGTCTCTTGAGAGCTTCATCTTATTCCTTTAGAAGTTTTTTGCCATACATCATTAAAGAGTAACCGGGATTCATAATGTTGAGAGGGTCAATTGTCCTTTTTATCTTCCTCAAAACCTCTCCATACTCTCCTGTCATGTCAAGGGTTTCGCCGAAATTCTCTTCATAAGGGGGTCTTATGGGAACCCCGCCATATTTTTTCATTGCTATTTCCATATACCTTTTTCTTACCTTTATTGCCCTTTCCCTCTCCTTCTTTGAGGATTCAGCCACGACAAAAGGTGTCATCCTTAAGAACACACACCTTGTTTGATCAACCGAATGGCTGTAATAGGCGAGTCCAACCTTCAAGGGGCTTTTTCTCAAAAATTTCAAACCCCATTTCTCAAGGTCTGAAACCCTCACAGGGTCTGTAAATGTGATTCCCATCATGGGAAAGCCCTCTCCATACGCTCCCATGAAGGTATTTGTTGGAAGGTGAAGGGCATAATGGTCGTAAAAGAACTTGTATGCACCAGGGAATTTTTCCTTTATGTAATCCGTGCATACAAACCCCCCGCATTCCTTTGCAATTCTTTCAAAGACTTTTTCATGGGCATCCATATCCTCTTTTTCTCCGCTCATTGAAGGGACAACCACATTATACGGTCTATCATCTGGAGGAGACCATGGGTCATAAACGAGAATTTCCGATGGCGCGCCGTGTCCGAACCTTTCAAGGTGGTCTATTATTGTGTAGAGGCACCAGTGCCAGACACACACATGTTGACAGAGGTTCGCTCTTGTCAGCCTCTTCATGAATTCAACAGACTTTCTGTAAGAATCAAAACCTGCGAGCGGCATTACCGGTTCGTTGAGATTGTAAATCCTTACTGCTCCCTTTGTTATTACTCCGAGGGTTCCATGGGAATTGATAAAAAGGGAAGTGATATCGGGAAAGGAATTTGTGTAGGAATGCCATGTCATATTCTTTATTGAATGGGAAAATGCCATTGACCCGGTTCTCATAATTTCTCCGTTCGGAAGGACTACTTCGAGTCCAAGAATGTCATGGAGGATGCCGCTTGAACGGTGGGAATTGACAGCAACCTGCGTGTAGTTGCCGAGAACAGAAATGGATGGAGGAAATGAGCCAACAGTGCATCTCATTCCCTTTTCCTTTAGTTTCAAGGCAAAATCTCCTATCCTTACGCCCGGTTCAAGAACCGCGTATCCCCTTTCCACATCTATTTCCAGAATCCTATCCATTCTCATGAGGTCGAGAACAATTCCACCAAAAAAGGGATATATTCCAGCCTCCTGGGTAGCGCTAGCGGAGGGCGTAATTGGAATTCTGTATTTATTTGCCAGTTTCACTATCTTCTGGATCTCATCTACCGAAGATGGAAGAACCACAAAATCGGGCAAAAATTTGGGATAAACCATGCCTGTCCCTGAATAGGGATAAACGGTTTCGGGAGTATGAAGGATATTTTTTTCGCCCACTATCTTTTGAAGTTCCCTTTTGATTCTCTCTTTTTCTTCCTTTGACAATTTTATCCTTTTGTTAATCATTTTTTAACCTTTGTACCCGTTATGAGAAGGGAGATTTTGAGGTTTATCTTTTCTATATTCGATTCTCCATCTAAAAAAAGTGAAAAGGTCAAATACCTGCCTTCTTTAAGAAAGGGGAAGAGGTCAGCTTCCGAAAGGGAAAAGGAGTTTTCTTCATACCACCAGATTCTAAGGGATTCCTCCTCGTCCACTACTTTTAACTCTGCAGAACTTACAGAAACTTCACCTTCAAAGGCAATGCTTTCAATTTCAATCCTCTTTATTTCGTCTATTTCTTTGATTTTATCGCTCAAAAAAAGGTCAACTGAAGAATAAAAAATCTCTTCCTCTTTATTTTTTTCAAATGTAAGGACGAAATCTTCACTTACATGTTTTACATTGTTATTTACCACTTCGCATTGAAATATAAGGAGAAGAAGGATGAAAAGCTTTTTGAAATAACCCCTCATAATTTTCAAACGTCCCCGACGGGATTTGAACCCGTGCTCCGGGCTCGAAAGGCCCGTGTCCTTGACCGGACTAGACGACGGGGACAAAAAATGAGCCGTGCAGGAATCGAACCTGCGACCACCGGCTTAAAAGGCCGATGCTCTACCGACTGAGCTAACGGCTCATTTGAATGATATTTTATTATATTAAAAATTTAAGTCAAAGTAAAGTCACATCTGCAGGCTCGAAAATATAGGGAGTTATTATAATTTTGTGTAAGAATTGATGATATAAATATAGGTAAAGAAAGAAGGAGGAAGAAAGGTCCTGCACCCAAAAGGGACAGGAGAAAATACCTATGAAAGGAGGTTGTCATGAAGTATGAAGCCTTAAAAGAGTTTATAGAAAAGAGGACACAAAAATCAGAAAAAAAGTAACTCCGAAGCCCTTGTCTCAACACTCCTCAGAGAGGTCCTGAACCTCATAATGAAAGCAGAGGGAGGTTCATGTCCCCAGACATAAAAATGAAAAAATTTATTTATAAAACTTACACAAAATTATTGAAAAGTGCCAAACCATAACCATTTTCCCTTGATTTTACTGATAAAATCGTCCTGATTTACCAGCACATCCCCTTTGTCCGAAAAGATAAAAATGAGACATTCACGAACCAGGCATTCTATGTGCAGTACACATTTGTTTGATTCCTTTTCTGAAAGGTGTAAATTAAGAACAGGGCTGAAAATGGATGTAAACACTATAAAAAGATTTCTAAAGAAATATAAAAAAGGGAAGATTTCGGAGGCGGAGTTCATAGAGAACTTAAAAAACGTATTCCTCCTCAGGAACGGAAGGCTTACCCTTGACATGCACAGGGCTTTGAGGCACGGGTTTCCCGAGGTAATAATGGGGGAAGGAAAGGAATTCGAAGATCTGAGAAAAGCCATTTCTCATATGGAAAAAATCTACCCCGATGTCCTGGTGACAAGAGTTGACCCGGTTACAGGAAGGAAGTTGAAAAAAATTTTTAAAAATTTTCAATACAGCGAGAGGGGAAGATGTTTTTATAAACATACCTCCAAAAGAATAACGGGGAAGGGTAAGATCCTTATCATTTCAGCCGGTGCAAGCGATGACCGGGTGGTTGAAGAAGCTTACATCACAGCGAAGGTTATGGGAAACGAGGTGGAGAAAATAACGGATGTGGGGGTAGCCGGGATTCACCGGCTTTTTTCATTTTACGATAAGATAAAATCTGCAAGGGTTCTGATAGTTGTGGCGGGAATGGAGGGAGCGCTTCCTTCGGTGGTGGGGGGACTTGTTGATAAACCAGTAATAGCAGTTCCCACCAGCAGGGGCTACGGAGCAGGAAGAGGAGGGATCGCCGCGCTTCTCGGGATGTTGAATTCCTGTTCTCCCAATGTGGTTGTTGTGAATATAGATAATGGATTCGGAGCAGCATATGTGGCATCACTTATCAACAGGCTATAAAATTTCTTGATTTATGAAAAATGATGATTATATTGAGTAATGATAAAATTCAAAAAAGGAGGTGAAAAAATGAAAGTGAAACCGTTGAGGGATAAGATTTTAATTAAAAGGATTGAAGAGGATGAAAAAACAAAGGGCGGAATAATTCTTCCGGATACCGCTAAGGAGAAACCAATGATAGGGATTGTTATGGCTGTCGGGAAGGGGAAGCTTCTTGAAGACGGAAAGATTCAGCCTCCAGAAGTAAAGGTGAACGATAAGGTCCTCTTTCCAAAATATGCGGGTACAGAAGTGAAAATAGATGGTGAAGAGCATCTAATTGTTTCCGAAGACGAAATCCTGGCAATTATTGAAGATTAAAAATTAGAAAGGAGGTGATGCCATGGCGAAGGAACTAATATTTTCTGAGAAGGCAAGAGAAAAAATCACAAGAGGGGTAGACATTATAGCAAATGCTGTGAAGGCAACACTTGGTCCAAGAGGAAGAAATGTCATAATAGAGAAAACATTTGGTTCGCCGGTTGTTACAAAAGATGGAGTTACTGTAGCAAAAGAAGTAGAACTTGACGATAAATTTGAAAATATGGGAGCACAGCTCATAAAGGAGGTGGCAAGCAAAACGTCAGATGTAGCGGGAGACGGAACAACAACTGCGGCAGTTCTTGCGCAGGCAATATATAAGGAAGGGCTCAAACTTGTAGCCGCGGGACACAATCCTATGGACATAAAGAGGGGAATAGAAAAGGCTGTTGTGCTGGTGGTGGAGGAACTCGAAAAGTTGAAGAAAGAGACGAAGGATAAGAAGGAAATTCAGCAGGTAGGAACCATTTCTGCAAATAATGACCCCTCCATCGGTGCCATCATAGCGGAGGCTATGGAAAAAGTGGGAAAGGAAGGAGTAATTACTGTTGAGGAGGCAAAGGGACTGGAGACCACACTTGAACTTGTTGAGGGAATGCAGTTCGATAGAGGATATCTCTCTCCCTATTTCATCACCGATCCGGAAAAGATGGAATGCGTGCTTGAGGATGCTTACATTCTCTGCCACGAGAAAAAGATAAGCAATATGAAAGAACTTCTTCCCTTACTCGAAAAAATTGCAAGGGAAGGAAAACCGCTCCTCATCATAGCTGAGGATGTAGAAGGAGAGGCACTCGCCACGCTGGTTGTGAATAAGGTTCGTGGAGTGCTCAAGTGCTGCGCTGTGAAAGCCCCCGGTTTTGGCGAGAGAAGGAAGGCTATGCTCGAAGATATTGCCATTCTCACAGGCGGAAAGATGATAGCGGAAGAACTCGGTATAAAGCTTGAAAGCGTGCAGTTGAGCGACCTCGGAAGGGCTGGAAAAGTGATTGTAGATAAAGAACATACAACCATTGTGGACGGACGCGGAAATAAAAAGGATATAGAGGGAAGGATAGCTCAGATAAGGAAACAGATAGAAGAGACTACTTCAGATTATGACAGAGAGAAACTTCAAGAAAGACTTGCCAAGCTTGTGGGTGGAGTCGCGGTGATCCATGTGGGAGCTCCAACTGAGCCAGCGATGAAGGAGAAGAAGGCAAGGGTTGAGGATGCTCTTCACGCTACCAAGGCTGCTGTAGAAGAAGGGATTGTATGCGGAGGCGGTGTTGCCTATATCAGAGCCTCAAAAGTCCTCGACGATCCCGAAAGGGCGCTTGAGGAGTTGAAGAAGAAGCATGAAAAAGAAATAGAGGAGAAGAAGAAAACAGGAGCTCCACCAGAGGAGTGCCGTATGCCTTATCCCGATGAATTCTACGCAATCAGAGGAGATGAGATTTTCGGGGTCCAGATTGTCAAAAAAGCTCTGGAGGAGCCTGCTAAGTGGATTGCTCAGAATGCGGGATATGATGGCAGTATAGTAGTTGAAAAGATCAAGCAGGGAGAAGGGAATTTTGGATTCAACGCGCTGACCGAGAAGTTTGAGGACCTCGTTGAGGCTGGTGTTATTGACCCAAAGAAGGTGGTAAGGGTTGCCCTTCAGAATGCAGCGGATGTTGCTTCGCTCCTCCTCACCACCGAGGTAATGATAGCTGAAAAGCCGAAGAAGGAGGAAAAGTTCCCTCACTCACCCCCTGACTACGAAATGTAAGAATTTCTGAGGAGGGGAGGGAAATTTTATCTTTTAAAAGAAAAAACAAAAAGAAAAGCGTTTTTAGGATGCGATTGAGGGGGAGAGGAAGGGAAATCTTTTATATCTTCTCATGCGAAGGTTTTCGAAGAAGCAAAAACAGAACCGTCTCGTTGTGTCTACGGGTAAATTCTTCAGAAATTTTTGAGTTCCTTTTTGTTTTTCACATTTGATTTCTTCCGGAAATTGTTAAATATAAAATCTTCCGATGAATCAATCAAAATATGTAAATTTGAGGGGAGGGTTGAATTTTAAAAAAAATTAAGGGAAAATTTAAAACATGGAGTTTCAAAATATAAGAACACTGGGGGAGCTCAAAAAAAGCGGGTACAGAACAAAAAAGATAAAGGAGGAAATAAGGTTAAATCTTATCAAAAAAATTGAAGCGGGAGAAGAAATCTTCTATGACATAATAGGATATGAGGAAACAGTTTTGCCCTACCTCATAAATGCGCTTCTTTCAGGGCATAACATAATCTTTCTTGGAGAAAGAGGTCAGGCTAAATCAAGGTTGATAAGAAGAATTGTCAATCTTCTGGACGAGTACATACCAATCGTTGAGGGGTGTGAGATAAACGACGACCCGTTTAATCCAGTCTGCCCGAGGTGTAAAAGGCTTCTGGCGGAAAAAGGAGATTCTCTGCCAATTGAATGGCTTCCAAGACATAAGAGATATGGAGAGAAACTTGCTACGCCCGATACGACAGTGAGCGACCTAATAGGCGAAATAGACCCTGTAAAGGTTTCAGAGGGAAGACGGCTCGGAGATCCCGAAACGATCCACTATGGGTTGATACCGAGAACGAACAGGGGGATTTTTGCAATAAACGAACTCCCAGACCTTCCGGAAAGAATTCAGGTGAGTTTGTTTAATCTCCTGGAGGAAGGAGATATGCAGATAAAAGGTTACAAGCTTTATCTTCCTATGGATATCCTTGTGCTCGCTTCAGCCAATCCGGAGGACTATACCAACAGGGGTCGAATAGTAACTCCTTTGAAAGATAGATTTGATGCCCAGATAAGAACCCATTACCCCGTAAATGTAGAGACCGAAATAAAGATAATGGAACAGGAAGCGAAAGTGAAGATACCGGAAGGGTATGAATTGAAATTTCCCTATTTCATGAAAGAAATAATTGCTAATATCACCTTTGAAGCGAGAAAAAGTCCGGAAATAAATCAAAGGTCGGGTGTGAGTGTGAGGATGAGTATTGCCAATTATGAAGCGGTGATAACAAATGCTTTTAAAAGGGCTTTGAGGCTTAAAGAAAGAGAATTTGCTCCCAGAATTTCCGACCTTCATGCCATAATGCCGTGTACAGTAGGGAAAATTGAAATAGAGTACACCGGGGAAGAGGTGAACGAGACCTTCCTTGTTCAAAAGTTTATAAAAAATTCAGTAAAAAAGGTGTTTGACTCTTATCTGAGTGCGGACCTGTTTAAAAATGTAGTTCTCATCTTTGAGAAGGGATTCACCTTTATGGTTTCCGATGAAACGCCTCTTTCCGTGTATACGGAATTTCTGTCAAGGCTGGACGGGACAAAAGAGATATTGATGGAGAAACTTCATATTGAAGATTCTCCATCGGAACTTGCTGCGGGGACGGAATTTATGCTCGAAGGACTTTACGTCCACAGAAAGATATCAAAGGAAGTGGTAAAAAGTGGATATGTGTTTAAAATATGAAATACATCTATAAATCCAGAACAAAATTTCCAGAGGGTCTAGAGGAGTATAAAAAGGAGGAGATATTTAAAAAGTTCAGCGAGGAATTGTTTGAGAAGGGAAATGTGGAATCTGCGATAGATGAAATTGTGAGAAAGGGGATAAAGTTTTCCTCTTCCGAAATGATAAAAGGGACTGATGATATTTCCAGAGCGCTGGAGGAATTGAGAAATTCCATTATGAACAAGTTCAACATAAGGGATTTTTTGAGGAAATTAAGGGATGAGATATCTGAAATAGCAAGAAAAATGGGGAGGGAAGATATAATTGAAAGGTTGAAGGAAGGGGATTCGATAAAATCTGCGATCTCGGATATGGAAAATAAACCATCTCCAAAAGAAATGAAGACTCATATAGAAAGGAAGGAAGGTTATGAGAAAATAGAAAATTTTAAGAAAAAATATCCTTTCCTTTTTAACAAGGGAGAGGTGCCCGAATACGAAGAACTTCTTGAGTATATAGACAAAATAGAAAATTTGAATTCCATGATAGAAGCCCTGAGATCAGGAGACCTTGAGAAGGTAGACATGGAAAAATTGAAAAAATTGGTGGGGAAGAGATTTGAAGAGGACCTCAGGCTTCTCAAAGAGATGAAAGATTTTATAAAGAGTCCCTCAATTACGAGAGAGGAAGGAGGGATTTTAAAACTTACTCCCAGAGCCATAAGGAAAATCGGTGAAAACGCCCTGAAGGACATCTTTTCTGTTCTGAAAAATTCAAGGGTGGGAGAACACCTTTCCTCCTGGAGGGGTGGGATTGAGACAAGGTATGAAGAATCAAGACCTTATGAGGACGACGATTTCTCAGAAATAAATATCCCGGGGACACTCTTCCGGTCGTTCAAAAGAAGGATGATAAGAGGGGGACCTCTTTTGGTTCCGGAGGATTTTCTGGTCTATGAAAGAGACAGAAATGTGAGGACGTCTTTAGCCCTTCTTCTTGATATGAGCTGGTCTATGTCCTGGAATAACAAATTTATCGCTGCAAAAAAAGTGGCATGTGCCCTGAGCCATCTTATAAAGACAAAATTTCCCAAAGATAACCTTTACATCATAGGTTTTTTTACCACAGCAGTGCTCCTTAAAGAGGACGAACTATTGTATACGGAGTTGAATCCTGCGGAGCCATTTACGAATATTCAGCATGCTCTTCAACTTGCTCAAAAAGTGCTTTCCTCCGACCCGAATTACAACAAACAGATAATCCTCATTACCGACGGACAGCCTACAGCCTATTGTTACAAAGGAATGATCCACATAGAATGGCCGGTATTTGGGATAAGTCCCAACGCCGTGAGGGAGACGATAAAGGAAGTGAAAGCGGTCACGAAAAAGGGTATAAAGATAAACACATTTATGGTGGATGACAATCCCTATCTCGTGAGGCTGGTAGATGAAATTGTCCGGATCAATGGGGGAAGGGTGTTTTATACAACCCCCAATGAACTCGGAAAATACCTGCTGGTGGATTACATTTCAAAGAAGAAAAAAGTTATTGTTTGAAAAAACTTTCAGAGAGAGTATAAATTTAAGGTATGGAAATTAAAGAATATAATCCCGGAGAAATTGAAAGCAAGTGGCAGCGGAAGTGGGAGGAAGACAGGATTTTTCATGTTAAGGAAGAGGGGAAGAAATTTTATTTGTTAGAGATGTTTCCCTATCCATCGGGAAAAATTCATATGGGACATGTGAGAAACTATACCATTGGAGATGCGATAGCAAGATATCTTTTCATGAACGGATACAATGTCCTTCACCCAATGGGATGGGATGCATTTGGACTTCCTGCGGAGAATGCTGCTATAAAGCATGGCATGCATCCTGCGGTGTGGACAAAAAATAATATAGAACATATGAGGAGGCAGTTGAAATCCCTTGGTTTTTCCTATGATTGGTCAAGGGAAATTTCCACCTGCGAACCCTCTTATTATAAATGGGAACAGAAAATCTTTATTGAGATGTTCAAGAGGGGACTGGCCTATAGAAAAAAGGGAATTGTGAACTGGTGTCCCGAGTGTGCGACGGTGCTCGCCAACGAACAGGTAGAGGGTGGAGTTTGCTGGAGGTGCGGTTCTCCTGTGACCTTCAAGGAACTGGAACAGTGGTATTTCAAGATTACAGCATACGCTGAAGAACTCCTACAGGGATTAAAAACTCTAAAAGGAAAATGGCCTGAAAGGGTTCTTATTATGCAGGAAAACTGGATAGGCAGGTCTGAAGGCGCAGAGTGTACATTTCCCCTTGAAAACGGTGAGGGTTCTATCACTGTTTTTACTACAAGACTGGACACCATTTACGGAGCTACATTTATGAGCCTTGCCCCGGAGCATCCGTTAGCGATTCGGCTTGCTGAGGGTACTCCCTATGAAAGCGCTGTTAGAAACTTTGTAGAACAGACCCTCAGGAAGAGGCTTGTGGAGAAAGAAACTACCGAAAAAGAAGGTGTGTGGACCGGAAAATATTGCATAAATCCGTTCACAGGATGGAAAATGCCAATCTATGTTGCTAACTTCGTGCTCATGGAATACGGGACAGGGGCTGTTATGGCAGTTCCTGCGCATGACCAGAGAGACTTTGAATTTGCGAAGAAATACGGACTTCCGATAAAAGTGGTTGTTAATCCGATCGGTAAATCTCTGAAAGAAAACGAGCTGGAAAGAGCCTTTGAAGAGGATGGAATTCTTGTCAATTCCGGTCCCTTTTCCGGACTTCCCAGCGCGGTGGCAAGGGAAAAGATTGCAGAATTCATAATAGAAAAAGGCTGGGGAAGAAAGGTCGTGAATTATAAAATAAAAGATTGGGGAATTTCGAGACAGAGGTACTGGGGAGCTCCTATTCCTGTTGTGTATTGCAAAGAGTGTGGAATTCAACCGGTAAGGGAAGAGGACCTCCCTGTGGTTCTTCCAGAAAAGGTGAAAATAAGTGGAAAGGGCGAATCTCCTCTGAAAAGCGTTCCCGAATTCGTAAAAACAACCTGCCCTGAATGCGGTGGTTATGCTGAAAGGGAAACGGATACAATGGACACATTCGTTGAATCCTCATGGTACTTTTTGAGATACGCCTCTCCCCATGAAGATAAGGCTCCCTTTGACCGAAAGAAGGTGGAATACTGGCTCCCTGTTGACCTCTACATAGGGGGGATTGAACACGCAGTGCTTCACCTTCTCTATGCGAGATTTTTTGTTAAGGTTCTGAGAGATCTTGGTTACATAGAATTTGACGAACCATTTTTGAATTTATTGACCCAGGGAATGGTTATAAAAGAAGGAAGGAAAATGAGCAAATCTTACGGGAATGTGGTGGAACCCGATGAAATAATTGAAAAATATGGAGCGGATACAGCGAGGGTGTTCATTCTCTTTGCCTCTCCTCCTGAAAAGGATCTGGAGTGGAGCGATCGCGGAGTGGAGGGGTGTTTCAGATTTATAAACAGAATATGGAGGACTTTCTACAATATAATAAACCTTCTCAAATCTTCAAAAGAAGTGGAGAGGGATGAAAGACATGCGATTCTGAAGCACCTACATCAAACCATAAAGAGGATCACAGACGAGTTTAACACAAGATATCATTTCAACACCGCAATAAGCGGGATCATGGAATTTTTGAACGCTCTTGTATCCTTTATGGAGGAAAAAAACGGAAAGTTTGACCCTCGAGATATCTTTGCGCTCAAAGAGGTTGCCTATTACCTTCCCATAATTCTTTCTCCTTTTGCACCACATGTGGCGGAAGAAATGTGGTCCAGCCTTAAAGAGGTTGATGAAAGGGCAAAGGCATACCTTTATGTTTCAACACATCCCTGGCCCTCCTATAATCCGGACATCATAGTGGAGGAGTATGTGAATATTCCCGTTCAGGTAGACGGAAAGTTGAGAGCACTTATAACAGTAAAAAAGGATGAAGACGAAGAGGAGGTTTTCAAAATCGCAATTTCAGATCCGAAGATTCAGAAACATCTTGCGGGAAGGAAAATTTTGAGAAGGATATATCTGAAGAACAAAATTCTGAACATTGTAACAGGAGGATGAGATGAGCATAAAAAAAGAACTTCTGGAAATTCTTGCATGTCCGAAGTGCAAGGAAGATGTAGAACTTTCAAAGAATGGTGATTCACTGATATGCAGGAAATGCAATTTGAAATATCCGATAAAGGATGGAATACCGGTCATGCTAATTGAAGAAGCCCAGCCTCTAAAAGGGGATGAGTAGTTGTTAATGCACGAGGTTTTCTATCTCCTTTTCTCCTTTATATTTTTAATTACCTCCTTCATCCTTCTCGTTGTGAGGAAATGGAGCCTTCTACTACGGGGTGTGATTTTTTCCTGGGTGGTCTCCGGGATGCTGGTCGGAGCACTCTATTTCAGGTTATTCTCCATCCCACCGATTCTCAAAGAATTTGCCTTTCCTCCACCAGAGGAAGAAAAATGTAAATCAAAACCTATTCCGAAACTCTCTTCCGACAGGGAGGTAAACAAAATTTTTCTTTTGAAACATGTGCTTGAGATCGAGGATACGGAAAAGTTTTTGGAGAGTCTCGATCCCATCCTGAAGGAGAGACTTCTTTTCTCTTTAGAACCCTATGTAGAAAACATGGATATATGCGGGGCGAGGGAATTTCTGAGTTCCACTTTTGGATTATTTCCTGCAACTCCGTTCATGTTGAAGACCGGTGAATATATAGAGCCTCAAATTATTTTAAAATGGCTGAAAAAGGCAGAGGGGTTCATTTTTGAGAACAAACTTCTTTTATCTCCCGCAAAACTTGTTGAGATGTTTCCTCAGGAGTTGACAGGGGGTTTTGAAATATCGGAAAAGAGGATTATAATATACTTAAAGAAAAGGTGAGAAGATGCCCATATTTGATTTCAAATGCAAAAAATGTGAAAGGGAGTTTGAGTTCTTCCTCATGAAAAAAGATGAGGTTGTAGTATGTCCTTTCTGCGGGGGAGAGGAAGTGGAAAGGCTTATTTCTTCTTTCAGACTCGGGGGTTCAGCACGCGAAGGAGAAGGGTCATCTGGAGCCTGTGCAACATGTTCTTCAAAAAATTGCTCAAGTTGCAAGTAGTTTTTTTCCTTTCCTGTGCCCACCTTCCGGATAAAGAGCCACCGAAGGGATTTGAGGAACTTTTAGTTTTTGTTTCTTCCCTTTACACAATAATGGGAAAATATGATGTGAGGAAATTCTACATAAGAGAAAACATAAGGAAGTTCTTTTGCACAGAAGAAGACATGGACGGATTTATATTTGAAAAGAACTACGAGCTTTCAAAATTCAAGATAAAAGATGGGAGAGTTCTTGAGTTCTCAATTGAAGACATAGAAGAATACAATGAAAGCACAAGTGTTAAAGTTGCTTATAAAGTAAAGGAGTTTTTTCCTCTTTTGAAAAGGGTCATTCACACAACTGATGAATGGATAAGGACCGATGAGGGATGGTGTTTGATATTTAGAAAGAAAATAAGATCAGGAGGGTGAAATGTTAAAGGCTGCGGTTCTTCTCCTGTTTTTATCTACCCTTTCTGCAAGGGATATAGTTGATAAGGCGTACAACAGGGATGTGCCCAAAAGCAGTATGGCGAAGTCAAAGATGATAATAATCAACGAGAAGGGTGAAGCGAGGGAAAGAGAGATACTAACGTACACTGCGGAGATAAAGGGGATAAGGAAGAGTCTGATAAAATTCCTTGAACCTGCGGATGTAAAAGACACATCATTTCTTCACATTGAAAATCCAAAGGGAGAAGATGAGCAATTCCTTTACATTCCCGCGATCAAGAAGACAAGGAGAATTGCAGGTTCTCAGAGGAGTTCCTCTTTCATGGGTTCAGATTTTTCCTACTCAGATTTTGAAAAAAGGGATGTGGATGCCGGCGAGCATTCTCTTGTGAGAGAAGAAAATTACAATGGACAGGATGTTTATGTGGTGGAGAGTCTCCCGAAGGACGAACCCGATTACTCAAAATTTGTGCAGTGGATAAGAAAGGACAACTTTGTTCCTGTGAGAATAGACTTCTATGACAAAAAGGGAAACCTTATAAAAAGGCTTGAGGTGGAGAAACTGGAGAACATAGATGGCTACTGGATATCTACCAGAACAGTGATGCAAAGTTTGACGAAAAACAAAAAGACAATCATTGAGATAATTGAGATAAAGAACAATGTTGACATACCCGAAAAATACTTCCTGCCCCAGAACCTCGGGAAGATTTGAGGAATTGACCTTATTCCTCCACAAACATAAGAAGAGAAAAACCGGCAGGAATTTCTACTCGGATATAACCATCCTTCGCTTTCCCCTTTTCTGAACCCGTCAGGGGGTCAAGGAGTATTCCTTTTCTGCCATTTCCGATAAAGAAAACCTCTTTTTGAAGTTCCTTCGTTCCATTGAACAGGAGGAACAATTCGCCATTCTGAACAACTCTGTGGGTTATGTCAAAAGGCTGGTATCTGTTTTCGGGGAGAATTGGCGGTTTAATGCCTGATTCCAGAAGAGCATGAACTACTTCATCCGGGGTTGATACTTTTTTAACCTTACCTTTAATCTCATTCACAAGGTTTTGGACTAAAGAATCCCTTTCCTGAAAATCATGATATCCAGTAGCCCTTTGAGGAAGTTCTCCAAGAACCACAACCGGAATCCCCGCTTCTACAATTTCTTTCACCTTACTTATCACTTCCGGGTAAACAGCGTCTAAATTATCCATCAAAAGGGCTGAGTATTCCTGAAAACCGACCACTATCTTTCCATTTTTGATTTCAGCAGATACGAGATGGAACGGGGCTATTCTGTCATAGGTAATTCCGGACCTCTGAAGCATTTTCGTCATCTCCGAGTCATGGACTTCTCCTCTGAACCCGAAGACAAGTTTGTCTTTAAAGTCAATGGGATTGTACAACCAGGCGAGTTGGGCAGCACTTTTGCCCCTTGACATGGCGTAGGAAAGCCTTGCTATGTATTCGTTAATTTTCTTTATGTCCTTCCACACGGGACTGCTTTCATCAGTCCATGTTGTGAAGGAAAAACCGAGAGATTCGGGTCTGTCAAAGGGATACCACCTCCTTCCCTTTCTATAATAGAGGTATGGGTAGCCATGATAGTAGATTCTGTTGACCCCTGCTGAAAATGCCCTTCCTGCAAGGTAGTAAAAATCTTCTTCTTTTAATTTTCGGGGATTCTCAGAGGCAGACACAAATGTTTCTGACGAAACAAATCTCTTTCCAGAAATATGAGCGGATGATGATGCCAGTTTCATAAAATCATAGCTTCCGCCCGCATAGAGTTCTTCGGTCTCGGGTATGTCCACCATCGAGTATCCCTCCAGAAAGTTCTGATAACCTCCATGGTTCTGAATTCTAAGGGTCAGTCCATTTTTATGAACCCAATCCAGAAGGGGCTTTAAAAACTCGTCCCTGAACAGTTTGCTCCTTACTTCTTCGTAATCCTCCCTCACCCTTTCACCTACCTCTCCATAAGAGTATTTGAGGGAGCCTTTAAAAATTGTGTCAAGCCATTTTATCTCGCCGAATTTCTTAAAAAGGAGAGGAATAAATGGCTTGAGGTCGTAGCCCATTTCTTTTTGAAATTTTTCAAGAAATCCATCCGTCCACGGAAGGATAGAAAATAGTTCAAAGCTGTCAATGAACAGTGAGTCAAAGGGATCTCCTATGTAATCCTTTAGATGTTCAACAAGTTTTTCGCCGAATCCGTTTATCATTTCTTGAATCCCTTTCCTGTTCAGGTGGTCGTGGACAAAACTCTCTGTATAGGTTCCAGGATAGGCATGACAGAAGACGAGTTGATTTGTGAAATTTTCGTAGATTCCAAATATGAACCACTTTCCATCCGGAACCTCCCATTGAAGGACCCCATTGGAAAAATTTTCGGACACATCTATCAATTCTGTGATTTCGTAAGGGGTCCCGCCTTTCTTTCCTGCAATCGCTGCAAGAAGTTTGAAATTTCTATCAAATTCTCCTGCGGTCTTTGAAATGTCCTGGACGAGATTGAGAAGTTCAAAGTAATCTGGTTTTTCAGGAAGTGGAAGCGGAGAATTGAAACTTGAAGGTCCTTCAACCTCAACCACTGACATGACAAGCTGTTTAGCCTTTCCCTCTTTTATGAAAGGTCCTCCTGTGGGCCAGCTGCTTCCAAAGGTGATATCAACTCTTAAATTGAGCTCTTTTGCGATTTTCAAAGTGGTTCTCAATTTCTTAAAGAATTCATCGGTTCCTACTGTCATAATATTAGGGTCCCTTGATATATCTTCCTCATCAAGCCCGAATATGAACGGCTGGATTTCAACCCCTCCGAATCCGTTTTCTTTAAAGAGTTTTAGTTCCCTCCTTATCTCCTTTTCCTCAACACTTCCTCCCGGCCACCACCATCTGAAGTATGGACGATAGCGCTCAGGGGGAGACTTCCAGAGTTCCATCTGAAAAATTTCAGGATTTTCAATCGGTTCTTCCTTTCCACAGGAGAGGAGGATAAAAACTATCAGAAAATGAAAGGTCTTGCTCCCTTTCCTTTTCAGAGCTTTTTCCCTGTTATAACTCTGTAGCAATCAATAACCGATTCATGTCCTATATCCCCGCCCGCTCCCTCGGCACATGTCCAGTCCCCTGTGAAAAAGAGGTTTTCCACATTTGAAATTTTGTAATCCGGTCTCTTCTCAGCGTACTGTTCGATATTCACTTCAGCCCCGTCAACCATTTTTAAATGGGAAACCCTCTTCCATTCTGTGGCCGAGTTTATATCCGGAAAGAGTTTAGAGATTGCTCTTTCCAGTTCATCGCTCCTCTTCTTTGCTTTTTCCGGAGACTCCATATCTTCAACAGCAGTGGGATAAAAAAATGTGAGAATGCTTTTTCCTTTCGGTGCGAGGTGAGGTGCGAGATTTGAGGTGAATATGCCGAAGGAAAGGGGATTCCAGATGTACCACAGTCCACTGGTATCCGAAATTTTCTTTGAGAGGCAGTAATCTATCGAAACACCCGCAGTGGGTCTTATATTTTTAAGTTTTTTAAGTTCTTCACTGCTAAAAACATTTTCATCAATCATTCCCTTAAGGAAATCCTGTGGATGGACCGCACATATCACATTTCTTCCTTCAATAAATCCGTCTTTTGTTTCCACGCCCGTTGCCCTTTTATCTTTAATTACTATCTTTTCCACCTTTACTCCGGTTCTGACCTCTCCGGTTTGATTTATTACATCCACGAGGGTATTGAGAATGTACTTCCATCCCCTTTCAGGATACATGACGGATTTTCCTGCTTTCAACACCTTTGCGACATTTCTTATGAGTTCTCCGGCTGAAGACTTTTCAACAAATGGACATACAAGCATTGAACCGCTTACGAGTTTGAAGTATTTTCTCAATCCCCCCTTTATGTTCATCTCATCCATCCACTTTTGAATAGAAACATTAAGCCATTTCTCAGGAGAAAGCTTTCTTATTTTCAACATCATTCCGATAGCGCTCAATTTTTCTCTTGCTGAGAGCATGTCCGTTTTTATAAAGCCCGATGGTCCTGTGGGAAAGAGCTTTATGCTTCCGTCCTCGTCCATGAAGTACGATTTTCCTATGTCAACAAATTTCAATTCCCTTTTTATCTTTCTAAAAACCTTCGCAGTGGCACTCTTCGGGCCATATCTTATGAGGTGGATTCCGTTGTCTAAGATGAATCCGTCTTTTTCAAGCACAAAGGCTCTTCCTCCAACATGGTTATTCTTTTCCAGCACAAGCACGCGGAATCCATCGCTTGCAAGGAGGGCTGAAAGTTGAAGTCCTGTAATTCCACCGCCTACCGTTATGAAATCGTATTTTTCACTCATGTTATTCTTTTATCAGATTTTTTCCTTTCAATCAAATCTACAGAGCCCGGACTTACCCATTTGTCCTTTCGAGAGATACGTGCTTCGGCGGATTTCTGTTTAAGATTTATTTCAGTACTCCTTTTTTATAAGGATGGCATTTTCAGGACATGCCTCAAGGCAGAGGTTGCAAAAGGTACATTCATCTTCATTTTCCGGGACAACTGAAACCCTTTCTTCCTTTAATTCAAATATGTTTACAGGACATACCTCAACGCACTTCTTGCAGCCATCTTTACAGTTTTCCTTTATAATTATAGTTACAAAGGTTCCCATTAAAGGACCTCCTTTAATACCCGAGGGATTTCTGAATAGTTTTCAACTACAATACACCCTGCAGATTTGAAGAGTTTGATTTTTTCTTCAGTGGTTCCATAACCCGGTCTTACAATGACCGATGCGTGTCCGAATCTCATTCCGGGCATTTTATCTACAAATCTTCCTCCAAAGAAAACAACGACCTTTTTTGTGAATTTTTCTTTTATGTATTCAGCAGCAGCCTCTTCCTTTTTTCCACCGGGTTCGCAAAAAAGCACCACTGCCTGTGTTTCCTCGTCTTCCTGGAAAAGGGGTAGAAGGTCGGTGTATATGGTGCCTACCACCGGGTCCCCTCCTATACCAACAACGGTCGATTGCCCGATCCCCTGTCTGGTTAAAATATTTGCCAGTTCTGTGCACATCCCTCCGCTTCTTGATATTATTCCCACGGGTCCCTTTTTGTAAGCCTTTTGCGGATTGCTTCCTCCAAGATATCCCAGTCTCGTTTCTTCCGGGCATATGATTCCCGGTGAATTGGGACCAATAATCCTTGCACCTTTTGATTCCGCATAAGCCAGCATCTCTATAACATCGGACTTTGGTATCCTTTCGGTTAACACGATAATGAGTTTTATTCCTGCTTCCACTGCCTCCATCACAGCATCCTTTGCGAAAAGCGGAGGAACGGATACAACTGATGCATCTCCACCGCATTTTTCCACAGCCTCAATCATTGTGTCAAAAACCGGTATTCCGTGAACCTTCTGACCACCTTTTCCCGGTGTCACACCGGCTACCACCTTTGTTCCGTAGGCGAGCATTTCCTGAGACATTGTCGCTGCTTCCCTTCCTGTTATCCCTTGAATTATTACCCTCGTGTTTCGGTCCGCAAGGATTGCCATTTAAGCCTCCTTTTTCAAAAGTTCCACTATGTATTTTGCAGCCTCATCCATTGTCTGCTCTCTTGTGAAGTATTTTATTCCGTATTTTTCAAGGATTTTAAAACCTTCTTCCTCCCAGGAGCCTGGAACCCTGAACACGACAGGAAATTTTGACGGGTCAATTCCCTTTGCAAGCATTCCTTTTATAACCCCTCTTGCCACGAGGTCAACCCTCGTATTTGAAAGGACATTTGTTATCACTGCTACTCCCTTTATTCCCTTCTTGCTCAGAAGAAGTTCCGTTAGTTTTTGAACCTTCTTCACTGTTGGATTTCCGCCTATCTCACAGTAATTTGCAGGCTTTCCACCATATCTCAAAATTGCATCAAAGACGGTCAAACTTGCTCCTCCGCCCCCTATTATCAATGCTATATCTCCGTCAAATTCAACAACCCTTCCAGCAACCCCCCTGTGGTCGAGCTGGTCTATCTCCCTCGCCTTTATCTCCAGTTCAGTAGGTTCTCTCTCCTTTTCCTCCCTGACCGGTAGATTGAATTTCTCAAGGTTTCCCTTTTGTCTTGTCAGCGCATCATCGTCTATCTCAATTCTTGAATCCGCGCAGAAGAACTTTTTTTCTTTTGTCAGAATTAAAGGATTTATTTCAGCCATTGTGGCGTCCATCTTTATGTAAAGGTCATAGAGTTTTACAGCAATATCAGAGATATCGAGGAGGGTTTTTCCTTTGAAATCAGCCTTTGCAAAGAATCCCTTCGCCAGAAAGCTTTTCAATCCCGTGAACGGGTCAATGTGAAGTCTCAACACCCTTCCGCTCTTCGCAATTTCTTCTACATCCACTCCTCCTTCTGTGAAAAGGAGGCAGTTTCGCTTTGCAAGTTCGTCGATTGTGATACCCAGATAAAATTCCTTTTCCACATCCAATTTTTTCTCAAGGAGAATTGCCCTTGTCGGTCTTCCCAGGAATCCCTCTTTGAAAAATTTTTTGCCGAAGTCAAGGAGTTCATTTTCATCATTTATTACTTTTACTCCTCCTGCCCTTCCCCTTCCTCCCTTTAAGACCTGAACCTTCGCCACGAGAGGAAAGCCGATTTTTTTCCCCTTTTCCAGCAGGTCCTCTTCCCTTTCTACAAGTTCGCCATCAGGGACTGGCAGTCCCCATTCTTTAAAAAGCCTTTTTCCTTCAAACTCGTAAAGCCTCATTTTTATCTCCTTTCTGCAAGTCTTTTTATTCTGAGAGCCTGCTCATAATGGAGTCTCTCGATCATTTCACCATCTATGGAGATAACGCCAATTCCCTTTTTCATAGCCGGTTCGTACTGAGAGATCACCCTCTCCGCCCATTGAATTTCTTCCTCTGAGGGAGAAAAAATTTTGTTGATAGTCTCTATCTGCGACGGATGAATTACCTGTTTTCCATCGAATCCCATTTCCTTTGCAAGGAGGCAATCTCTTTCAAGACCCTCAAGGTCTTTTATGTTGAAGAACGGGGCGTCAATCACATCGAGGTTCTTTGTCCTTCCCCCTGCTATGACCAGGCTCATTAAAGGTTGAAGTATGTCTTTTTTGTTCTTACACCTCATTTCCTTTGATAGATCTGCTGAGCCGAGAAGGAGTGCTGATAATTTTTCGGAGGCTCCGCATATCTCCCTTATTCTCAAAACAGAAGAGGGGGTTTCAATCATGAGATGGATTTTGATCTCCTTTTTTATGCCCTTCTCTTTCGAAATTTTTTCAACCATCCCTTCAAAATTTTTCACATCCTCTTCCGAAAGCACTTTTGGAAGGAGGACCGCGTCAATTTTATCGGAGAGGGTGTTTTTGAGGTCTTCTTCCGTAAGTCCGCTCTGAAGCCCGTTTACCCTCACTACAATTTCTTTTTCACCGAAAGATAGTTCGTTCAACAGATTTTTGAGGATTTCTCTCGCATTCTCTTTCTGGTCAGGTGCTACGGCATCTTCAAGGTCAAGAATTATCGCATCAGCCTTGAGTTCAACAGATTTTCTGATCATCTTTTCGGATATTGCGGGAACATAAAGCATGCTTCTCCTTATCTTCATATCACTCCCTCTTTCCTTAGCCTTTTTATTTTTTCATCATCCATACCCAGGAGGCTTTTTAAAATTTCCTCGGTGTGTTCACCATGATGAGGGGGAAACGAAAGGTCTTTCGTATCAACTCCTTCCATTCTCAAGGGGTTTCCTAAGACCTTCAGCCCGTTTATTTCTTCCACCATCCTCCGGTGCTTCACCTGTGCATCGTTGAGCGCCTCTGCCACATTATGAACCGGAGCGCAGGGAATTTCTGCTCTTTCAAAAATTTTCAGCCATTCTTCGGTAGTCTTTTCCTGCAACTTCTTCTCAAGGATGGGAAGAAGTTCTGATTTGTTTTTCAACCTGTTTTCATTTGACGAGAATTTTTCGTGATTTTTGAGCCAGGGGAGTTCGATGGCGTCAGCGAATTTTTCCCAGAACTTTTCCGTAAGGATAGCAATAACGATGTAAGAATCCTTTGTTTTGAAAGCCTGGTAAGGGACTATTGTCTGATGAGATGACCCTACCCTTCCAGGAATTTTTCCGTCTACAAAGTAGTACTGAGCTACATAGGTCAAAAGGGATATGTTGCAGTCAAGAAGTGAGAGGTCTATTCTTGTTCCCTTACCGGTTTTCTCTCTCAGATACAGGGCGGAGGAGATTGCTATAACTCCGAAAAGACCTCCCGCGAGGTCTCCCATTGGTATTCCCATTCTCACCGGTGGAAGTCCCTCATATCCTGTGATGCTCATCGCACCTGAAAGCGCTTGTATGTTCAGATCAAAGGCTGGCTGGTGAGCCCTCGGACCATCCATTCCAAAAGATGAGATTGAGCACGAGATAATTCTCGGGTTTATTTTTGAGATCCTCTCATAATCTATCTTTAATTTTTTGGGAACATCCGGTCTGAAGTTATCAAGCACCACATCGGACTTTTTCACAAGTTCGTAAAAGATTCTTAATCCCTCTTCCTTTTTCAGATTTAAAGTCATTCCCTTTTTGTTCCTGTTCACACTTATGAAATAGGCACTCATCCCTTTCCACACGGGTCCCATGTTTCTTGTTGGGTCGGGTTCATCGGGTGGTTCTATCTTTATCACCTCTGCTCCAAGGTCAGACAGAATGAGGCTGCAGTATGGACCTGCAAGAACTCTTGTGAGGTCAAGAACCCTTATTCCGGTAAAGACATTTATTCTCATCTATACCCTTATTTTTCTTTCTTTTTATTAAAAATCAATTATTTTTTACACACAAAGCCGTGGAATGGAAAACCCTTTTTCCTCGTCTGTTTTTTGGAGAAAAAATCCACATTTTTCAAAATTTAAGTTCCACAGAATTGAGCACTTTTTGGATGCATAAAAAATGTTCAATCCTTGAAGAAATAATGGTATCTCAACACCTTTTCCACCTTTTCCACATAGTTTTCCACAGGTTATCCACAGGAAATGTGGATAAGTGGGTTTTTTGAACTTTTTCATTTTATCCCCACAGGGCTCTCTATTTCTTCTAATGGCGAGAATGCGACCAGGGGCGGAACAATGATTAAAGAAAAACTTCGGGAGACTATACAAATATGGTTAGAGTAAGTAGATCTGGGATTTTTGTTAAATAAAGAAGGTTATATTTTTGAACGGAGGGGAAGTATGCAAGGCAGTTCCTTCCGTCTTGAAAGAGATGGATTTTCTGAAAAAGAAAACACAAAACAAAGAAAAAATCTTTTTTCTCTTGACCCCCTAATAATAGGGAATGGAAATATAACAAAATTAATTACACTATTAAAATTCAACTTTAGTCTGCTAAAACTTCCTCACATCTTATTTTACTATTTTTATGAATAAGTTAAAAATTTTTTGAAGCATTTACCTATTTAGTGGTGCGAACCATGGCGAAGGAGAATAATAGTGATGAGTCTCAGCGTTTGTTTATGGGGGTCAATTTTCAATAATTTTAGAGTCTTCTTTCTATAAAGGGTTTTATGTTTCCATTTAGAAGCGGGAAATTTTTCAATAAGGTATTTCCCAGGATGAGTCAATCAAATGTGAGTAAGGGTCAGTACAAAAAACCCTTGAAAAAGTAGGGCTATTTTTTGAGAGTTTTTTGGAAGGGATTTTTGATTTTTTGACAAAGGGGAATAAAAATTGGGACAAAGTTTTTGATTTTTTGCTTTGTTGAATAATTAATTTTCCATTGTGGGAGTTCTCAGATTGAAAGATGAGAAAAAATCCAGAAAGAAAAAACCAGAAATAAATCCAGAACAAAACCCCTTAAATTAAACCAGAGGTTTTTCAGAAAGCATACATCTTTTTCTTGAATATGTGAATTCAAAATTCAAAAGGATGGATTTTGATGTTCACAGGGAAGTTCCACTTGTTGGTATCGTTGGAGGGCACTTTTCAATAATTTTGTGTAAGTTTTATATATAATTTTTTCATTTTTTATCTCATAGGACTGGAAGGTATGCTGGAAGAGGAGGTGGAGGCTCTGCAGGTTGGCTTTGAAATAGGGTTCTGGACGAAGCCATTTTTTGGAACGGAGATTTTTGATGAAGATAGCCCATTTTGCGAAGAGTATTTTTTCAAGTTCTTTGTGGAGGTTTTCTGAGGCATTTGTTGATTTCAGCCTTGACCTTATTTCTTTCGGGAAGATAGTAAAGTTAGTGTAGAGGTCTAATTTTGATTTTATTTCTTCGGCGAAATGTGGGTGATGGGATTTGATAGATTCTGAAAAGTTTTTTCAATTTGTGTTATTTTTCTATAATCTCTTTTAGGGCTTCATACTTCATGTTGACTTCCTTCACAGGTATTTTGTCCTGTTCCCCTTTTGGGAGAGGGCTTTTTTCTCCTTCTTATCATCATTTCATCCTCCTTTTTACGTAATCATAATTACAGTGTATATAATATATCTCATCTTACACAAAATTATATTAACTCCCGCCTTTCCCCGGATTAATCCCCCTCTTTGGGAAAGGAGTGGCAGGTATCACTTATGAATCGGACAATGCGAATACAAGCACTTGAAGAATCAAAAAATAAATGAGAAAATTAAATCAAGATGGTAAAAAAGTGTAAAATTTGATGAGGAGTAAAAAATGCAAATAAAAGGTCCTCTCACAAGGTTGTTAGTAATATCTAATAGAGTACCCTTTAATTTTAATGCAATAGAAAAAGAGGGCAGGCTGGAGCTTCGAGAGAGCGCTGGTGGGTTAATTTCGGTGATAACTGCTTACTTTGAATTGTTGCTTCTGATGCAGGAGGATTACCGCTTCGGATGATTACCGGGGCGACTGGTTCTCTTGTTGAACCGAATGACATCGAGGGATGTGCTAAAAAACACTTCAACTTCTAAAAGCCCCGAGCTTGCAAGAGCAATGGGAGAAAATGATAGGGCTCATGGTAAGGAGAATTTTTTGATTGCAAAAAGTATGTGAAGATATTTGGAACTGATATATGAGATAATTTATGATTAAAAGGAAGAGAGATGAAACCGCCATTTATAAATATAAAATACAGGATAAAAAGTTC
>Ga0197143_1000605_pt1 | contig 37178 bp, 25 predicted proteins | sample GBS70_MetaG_FD_148603 | JGI IMG/M metagenome (GOLD analysis project Ga0197143, IMG submission 148603) | Sediment microbial communities from Great Boiling Springs, Gerlach, Nevada, United States - GBS 70_MetaG | ecosystem: Environmental > Aquatic > Thermal springs > Hot (42-90C) > Sediment... | reverse complement strand
CTTTATCTCAGCACAAGGAAGTCCAAAATAGGTAGGAGAACCAACAATAATTCCATCTGCCTCAAGTAAATCCTCTAATTTTGTATCCTCAACTTTCTTTAATATTACTTCACCACCTTCTTCTTTTACTCCTTCTGCTACACTTTTTGCCATAATTTCTGTATTTCCAGTCCTTGAATAATAAATAATTAAAACCTTAACCATAGATACCTCCTTTGAATTTTATTATTTTATCATAACTTTTGAAAATATAAAAATGTGAAATAATGGCTTTCCAATTCTTTATGGTTCAACAATCTTCCCAGCCCACCTCTGAGGTGGGAGAAAGGGTAAAAAGAGGGGGAGGGTGAAAACCCTCCCCTTTTAATTACTTTAATGCCATGGATTCAATTGCTTTTTTGAATTGTTTTAAATCCCAGTAAGAAGGTGCTAGTTCAAAGAAACTTGGGTCAATTATATATAGCATAAGTGTTTGATAGATGTATGGCTCAATTCCTATATAGTGTATAGCATTTCCAGTTGCTCTAAACCATATTTCACTTTCACCACCACCATTAACTCTGCCATTGAATATAATAAGTCCTGGTGGAATTCCCCAATCAGTTCTCACTGAAAGCATATCTTTTGGAGTTACAATTCCATCTATAGCAACTGAAACAAGATTATACATATCAGATGCATATACATAAAGGTCTCCAGTAATATTAACTTCTAATGGATCAAACCAATTAGTTCCTGTTTCAATTCCTATTGTTCCATCACCTGCATAAAGTCCACTTGTTTTACCTGCAATTATATCATATGGAGTTGTAGCATCATTATCCAGGTTATCAAAGATGCTTCCACCAAGAGCATAGAGATAGACAGAACCAGTTGCTTGGACAAGTCCACTTATTATCATATCCTCAGTTGTCTTTATATTTACATCACCATCCGCAGCAACTGCAAATCCGAGTGAGGTAATATCTTCAAGATTAATGTCTCCTGTATTTTCTATGTAAATATCACCTGCTTCTGCACCTGCCTGCAAATTGGATACCCTTGTTTCAATAGGATCAATCTGTCCATTATAACTGCCAATCCCTCCTCCTGCAAGCATTATAAGGTCAGTTGCTACGATATTCATATCACCCTGGTTGTTGTCATATATTGACCCACCTGCTTCCATATCTACAAGATTCTCTGCCTCAACATAACCAATCTGTATATCATTACCTGCTGTAAGATACGCACTGTTTCCTGCGATTACCTCTGAGTCAAGGATTGTGATATTATTTCCCGCTGAGATTACTACAATTGCATCAGAAACAATCAATGATGGGTCAATTATTACATCTCCCGTCCTTGCTCCTATAGTTGTATTACCAAAGGAGTAAGTAGAGGTATCTGTGATAGTTACATTTTCCTCAGCATAGATATCAAGGTAGTTATTATCTGCTGTTATTTCAGAAGAGTTGATAGTTACATCTCCGTCCCAACCATATATCTTGATATACTTTCCGGCATAGAGTTCACTGGTAATGATATTAACACTATTATCTGCCTCAATTACAATTTCTCCATTATATGCATTAACTATGCTGTCCTGAATATTTACCTCGTTTGTTTCCCATAAGTAAGTTCCATCCTCACTGATTATCTCTGATAGAGTTATTTTTATATAATCTCCCTCAATATAAACGGAACCCCTGTCAGCACTAATTTTTCCTATAATATCAACTCCTTCATCCCCTTGAATTGTCACATCTTCACCCTCTGATATTATCCAAGTGGAATTATAAACCCTAATGCTGCCTTCTGCATATAAGTTAATTTCATCCCAAGCAATTACATCTGTTGCACCATTCTGTCCGAGGTAGATATCACCGTTGGCATCAAGCGTTATATTCCCACCCCAGGACCAGGCAGCTGCTATATCATTCCCTGAAGCCCCTGCGTTTATGTCCACTGAAGCAATCAAGGTTATATCTCCGGTTGCATAGACACCATGTCCATTTGTCCCGGGTATATTTATTGAACCATCAACATCTATAAACACACTGCCATTGTTGTTATAGACACCCCAACGAGCAAAATCGAAACCATGATAAGGCGGTCTTTTAATCGGTGTTATTCCTGCAAAATTATCAATTGTAAGGTCTCCTGCATTATCTATATTGATGTTTCCTGATGTAGAGTTATATGCATTAAGATTAGAGACCTCTGTTTCAAGGATAGTATTTGAACCTATACCTGTTGCAGCAGAAAGTATTAAGTTTGTTCCAGTTATATCTATTTCAGTATCAATAGTTTGCTCTTCTATACTTCCACCTGTTGTTATACTTACTGTATACCCGTTAATCTCATCAAGAAGGATGTTTCCGGTAGCAGTTATTGTGACATTTCCTGTTCCTGCATCTATTTTGCTGTCTGGATTCTGGGTAAGTGAAACAACTGTCATATCTATGTTGCCACCTGAAGAAATTATATCTGCTCCATTGTTCTGGGTAACTGCTCCTGCAAAAATCATTATTGGACCACCATTGGATACTATATCCTGGTTAGCATTTAGAAGTGTTAATGCTCCACCATTTGTATTGAGCCAGATTGGTCCACCGTTGGTTACTGAGACACCATCTGTAACTCCAACAGTTGTAATTGTTAAATTATTTGTCTCATTGATGTATATCTGACCATTAGTTGTTATTGCCGCCATATTACCAACAGAGGTATCTATCGGGTTTGTTACTGTTCCTATTCCATTTGCTGCTATAAATTCAACCGCTGATGCCTGTATATCCTCTCCTCCTGTATCTCCTCCATCAATTATTACATCTCCTGAATTAAGATAAACGGTTGAACTTGTTATTAACTGGCCTATTGTTATATCTCCTCCTGCATCTATATCTATTATTCCTACACCGCTATTTACAACCGCACCATCAGCCATTACATATGGACCAGCAGCAGTTGCCCTGAAGTTCCCACCGCCTGTTGTTATATCTCCTGCTGGGTTTTGTATAATTGCTCCTGTATTTGCTGTTAAGGTTATATCTCCACCTGCAGAAGATATCGAGGCATCTATCGTCAGGTTGGAATTAACAGTAATGATAATATCTCCTGAACCAAAGTTCCTTACTGCTTCTCCCCAGCCAGCAAGATTTCCAAGTGTAAGGTCGCCTGTATTTTCTATCTCTATATTTCCTGTTGCTGTTGTGCTTGTTACTCTGGCTGTAAGATTTGTAACTTTTGTCTCAATTGCATCTCCTGAACCAATTCCTGTCTCTGCTGATAGTATTAGGTCTGTTCCTATTATGTTAAGATTAGGTCCATTGTTGTCTGTGATTGCTCCAAGTGCAACCTCTATATAAACATCTCCAAGCCCTGCATCTACAAGATTAAGTGCAAGTCCATTGTCTTCTGTTATTGTTATGTCTGCATTGTTTGTACTTGCTGTTAGAGTGTTTACATTTGTATTAATATTAATTGCATCTGCTCCATTGACTACTAATTCATCTCCTGTTATCTTTGTTCCTGTATTGCTTGTTAATGTTCCTGCAAGTAAGGTAAGGGTTATATCTCCAGATACAGCATTCACATCATTTAATGTTAATCCATTTTCCTCTGTAATGTTGATATTTGTATTTGTTGTTGTCGCTGTTAGTGTATTTATATTAGTAATCAAACTTATTCCATTTGGTGCCGTTGCTTCTAAAAGGTCTCCAGAAACAAGTCCAGAACCAGATATAATGTTCTGTGCAGTGAGTATTATATCATCAGTTGCTGTTAAGTTGCCATTCACTGTAATATCACTACCTGCACCATTTGCTGTTAATGTAATATCTCCATCTGTATTGACATTATTAACATCTATATTTCCTCCTGCAGTTATTATTATATTACCATTTGCAGTTGTAACATTTGTAAGTGCTATTCCACTTACCTCATCAATGATTATATTGCCCGCTCCAGAAACCGAAGCAGTCAGTGTATTTATATTTGTATCAAGGTCAATTCCAGAAACTGCATTTATTGTAAGTATATCTGCGGTTATATTATTTGTTGCTCCATTGTTATCTATTATTGCTCCACCTGATGTAAGGACTACATCACCAGAAGTTGTTATAGTAGATACAGCAATATTTCCACCGGCACTAAGTTCTATATCACCATTTGTGCTTGTAATAGATGTGTCAGAATCCATTGTTATATACTGGTCTGCATCAAGGGTTATCTTGCCATTGACTGACTGGACAGAACCATTAATTACACCATTATATAACCTTATATATCCATTTGCTCCTGTTGCAGTTAGTGTAATTGTTCCTGAACCAGTTGTAGAAATCACATTTTTAATCTGGAAGTCATTTACACTTGTTATCTCTATATTTCCACCACTTGCTGTTACTGGTTCCTCTATTGTTACAGGATTTGCACTTATTATCTTTATATCTCCACCAGAAGCATTATTGACAACTCCAGAACCATATGTATAAATTCCAGAAGATGTTCCTGTATTTGTTATCTCTATATTCCCACTTGTTGTATTTGTTGCCTGAATATATGTTACATCACTTGCATTAAGGTTTATACCATTTGCCGCTTGAAGTATAAGTGTTGTGTTATTTCCAGTTGAACTATCATCGCCAACAACACCACTTGACTGAACGATTGCACCTGTTGCTGTCAGATATATCGTATTCCCATTCCCTACATAAACACTTCCTGATACATCTATTGTCCCATCAGCATTGATATTTATATCTCCATCATAGGTTGAAACTCCAGCAAGGTTAATTTGATTAAGTTCTGCAATATAGACACCACCTGTTGTATCTCCAGAGCCAGCATACGCTTCAAGAACTCCTGCATCTGTTGAGATAGGTGTAGCAGAAGTTCCAATATCAACTCCAGAAAGTATAATGTAAGGAGCAATGAGAGTTCCTACAGCATTTACTACTGAACCAGTCCCTGTTGAATTATTATTTGCAACTGTTGAGTCATCAGCAAGGATTGTTATGATTCCTGTTGCCTGTATATTTGCTCCTATATTTACATCTGTCCCTGCATAAAGATATATAGATCCACCGGAGGATGTAATTGTCGCATTATTTGTTATAGAACCATTATCTACTCCAGCACTATCATTGGCAACAAGGGTTATGTCTCCAGTAGCAAAGACAGGTGAGTTGACTATAATTGGGCTATTTTCAACTATATATACACTTCCTCCATTATTCTGCACACCTGTAAGGAAAGGTATAGGAGAAGTAGTTATGGTTAGTTCTGCAACTGGGGCTGTATTTGTAAGTACAATATCTCCAGATGTTGAGTTTTCGGCAGTAAGTAGAGATACCCTTAAATTGTCTATTGAGATACCATCTGCTGCTGCCATAACAAGTTGATTTGCAGTTATATCATATCCACCTGTCTCATCATCTGTTTCTGAGATTGAACCAGTAGAGGTAAGCAGATAGACAGAAGAAACAGCAGTATCTGCAACAATCTGGGAGAGTGTTATACCTTCTCCACCAGAACCAAGCATACCACCCACAAGATATACATCTCCTACTCCAACATCTATCACAGAAGCATCAGTTCCATCATCTGCCATCGTATATGCACCACTTCCATCACTATCAGAATCAAAGTTTCCTGTATATGTTCCACCAGAGGTTGTTATATCTCCTAAAACAGTATGGGTAATACTTCCAGTCGCTGTTATCGTAAGGTCTCCACCACCTGTATTTATAGGAGCATTTATATTTACATCTGAATGTGCAGTTATATTTACATCTCCACCTGCTAAATTATTTATACCGTTGACATCTATTCCAGGCACTCCAACATAACCACTTCCATCAAATACAGTTATGTCTCCAACATTGTCTATGTTTATCTCTCCTGAAGTGCTGTTATATGCGGCAATATTGATTGAATCTGCCACTGTGTAGATATCTATTCCTTCTGCTGCTATAAGTACAAGATTTGAAACATTGGAAAGAGTTATAGGAGACCCAGAAGAACCTCCAGAAAGTGCGCCAGTTCCATCATTATCAAAGTCAGCCCAGAGTATAAGGGTTCCATCCGGATTATTAAAGGTTATATTTGCCATGGTAAGTGTTAAAGAGCCACCTGTTGCAAGTTGGAGTATATCCTCATTTGTCACAATATCATTTGAAAGTATGAGGTTATTTGTTGCAAGTAAATATAAGTCATAGTATATACCAGTTGGATTTCCAGCATCATCTACATTGAATATATCACTGTTGATTGTTATATCTCCAGATGAACCAATGGTAAGTGAGGAAATTGAACTTGTTGAATTATTTGGATAAACACCATTTGGATAAACTATATAGGCAGATTCAAAATCACCAAGGAAGTTAAGATAGATATTAGAGCCAGCATCTCCAGTAAGAGTAATAGTATTTGAACCAAGATTTGTCGGGTCTATATCAATAAATCCAGGTCTTATTCCACTTTGACTATCTGTTGCTCCAATATTTAGTGCTGCTGTAAGATTGAGTTCCCCAGCAGTTATATAGGTTGAATCATCTTCATCATCAAGTATTGAAGCAGAATTTGAAGTAAGAGAAACTGTGCCTGCTCCTGCATTAATATCTGTTATTGTTATATCTCCATCTGCTGTTATACTTATATTACCATCTCCACCAATATCCGCTGTCTTAATATAGGTTCCACTTGCCATTGTATAAACACCATTTCCAGCAACCGCTACATAATCACCTGCACCAAAACCTGAACTTTCTGTATTTATGTAAGAATTCTGATAGATTCCGGTTGTTGCAGTAAGTGTTAAGTCGCCACCTGTTGTTTCTATCGGATCTGTTATTGTTATTGTTGAAGAAGTTGATATATTCACATCTCCACCATTAACACTAACAGATAAACCATCATTAATAATTAAATTATCAGCAAGTATAAGGTCTCCTGTATTTGCTATATTAACATCTCCTGTGTAATTCAGAATATCAAGATAGGATACAGTTGTTTCAATCGCATTTGTACTTCCTATTCCTTCAGTTGCTGCCATGAAAAGTGAATTTCCAGTTATATCATTATCATCTGTTGTATCATTGTCAATGATTGCTCCACCACTTGTTGCAACTACTAAATTTCCTGTCCCAGCATCTATACTTGTAATTAAAATATCCTGTCCTGTTGAAGGTGGCGAATCAATAAATACCCATATATCTCCACCACCTGAAGTGATTGTTGCAGAACCATTTTGAACTATACTACCAACCCTATCATTATCAACATCAAGGTCTGCCTCAATACCAATCATACCACCATTTGAAGATATTGTTGAACCACTTTGTTGTATTATATCTCCTTCTGCACCAATAAATATGACTCCTCCATTAGATGATACTAATGCACCAGTGGTTAATGTTATTGAAGGATTACCTCCAAAACCATAAGAAAGCGCTTTAATAATTACATCTCCATCACTGTTATTTATTATCCCATGGACATTCAAAGAACCATCATTAAATATAAGAATATCTCCAATTGTAGTTGAGGCATTTATTGAAGCAATACTCATCATTGAAGTTGTATCTGAGCCAAGATAAATACCTTCTGCTGCTGTTGCAACAAGTGCTTCAGTTCCAGAACCAATAAATCCACCTGCCTGATCAATCATTCCTGTATTATTTGTATTTATATCAGCAGTTAATGTAACATATCCACCACCAGCAGAGATTGTTCCGTTATTTATAAGGATATCTTTGTTGGCTTTAAGTATAACATCCCCACTTGCTGACTGAACATCCGCTAAAACTATCAAGTCATCATCCCCTGCGCCACCTGCTATAAGTGTAATATCTCCATCTGCATATACAGCACCATTTACAGTTAAAGGAGAAGTTGTTGAAATAGTAACTTTACCACCTGGATTGTTTATAGAATATCCCCAGGAGTTAATGTCAGTAAGTGTTAATCCACCAGTATTTTCTATATTGATATCTCCTGAAGAAGTAGCAAATTCACCTATCTGAAGGTTGGAAACTTGTGTATAAAGATTAATACCGCCTGAAAGAAGATTGTTCCATCCGCCATCTATTACAAGGTCTGTTGCAATTATAGAAGTTGTGCCATTATCCACAACTGAGGCATCACCATCAAAATAAATATAAACCCCACCTCCTCTCACATCATTAAGTGTGCTTGCTTCTGACAAATAGATGTCAACAACATTTGTTCCTGCATCTATTGTAGAACCAGTATTCTGAACAAAGGCACCTATTCCATTCCAATCAAAATCAGATTCAAGGTAGATATATCCATTATTTGAAGTAATATCTGCATTAATAGTAAGTCCATTATCAGCATAGAGATATATATCTCCTCCACTTGTAGTTACATTTCCATCTACTGTCATACTTCCAACTGCATATACATCTATATAACCAGAACCATCATTTGTAAGTGCATTGATTGTAATATCTGTATAATTGTCTATTGCTATATTTCCTGTTGCTGAAATATCTGTAACGGCAGCGAGTAATGAATTAACAGATGTCTCTATATACCACCAACCACCTGCTCCATCTCCTTCAATACCATCTACCGCCTCCATAAAAAGATTATCAGCAACTATATCCGATACACCTAATGCATCAGCAGTATCAACAATTACACCATCTACTGCTTTAAGCCAAACATCACCTGTTGTATCAATACTTGCTCCAGTTGCTCCATTTGATAAGTAAATATTGTCTGCTATAAATGTAAGATTTTGAGAAAGTCCTGTAAATGTTCCATCATCAAAGGTAAGGTCATTTCCATCAACTCCAATACCAATTTCAGAACCAGCAACGGATAAGCCGGTAAAATCAGAGGAGTTTAATGAACCACCTATAAACCTTAGATATGCATCTCCTGAGTTTGTTGTAATAGAAAAGAGAGGTGAGTTTATTATATCTATGTCAAGATAACCTGTAGGTATTGTTCCTGGTCCGGTGTTTGCTCCTATATCAACATCTGCGGTTAAAGTAACTGTTCCTGTTGCACCTGCCTGTAAAACAGTTGCTTCATCACCATCATCAAGTATTGAACCAAGAGGTGTCGCACCGGTATTGTCTGCAGTAATTGTTATGTTTCTACCTGCTATTATTGAAGAGACAATTATATCTCCAGAATCACTTGAACTTGCTGTTAAGATTGCATCCTGTCCAGCAGATATTGAACCAGTTGAACTCATTATTATGGACTGGTTATCAACATTTACTCCATTTGCTATCAAGGTTATATCAAAGGCACCTGTATTTGTTATAGAAGAGTTTACCTCAATATATCCATCAGAATTACTTGCAGTTAAGGTAATATTAGCATCACCAGCAGATATTGGAGCATCTATTATTAAAGGTGAAGATGCTGAAATATTAACTTCTCCATTACTTGTAGTTATTCCTGAATATATATCAATTGTTCCTATTGTAAGGCCACCTGCTGTATCTGTAAGATAAACACCACTATTAGAAGTATCAACAACAGCAAGTATATTTGCATCTATCTCTATTATATCTAAAACACCTACACCAGAACCTGACTCTATAATAAGTTCATTTGCAACAATATCTGCTTCTACATCAGAAATATTTTCTTCAACTGCTCCTGCTGAAATAATTCCAACTCTTCCTCCTGTTTCAACATAGGCAACATAGACATCTCCATTACCAGCAGTTATATAAATCATTCCGTTATTACCAGCGATGACATTGTTTGCTAATATATTACCCGGTCCCTCGTTAGTAATAAAAATATCACCATCATTTGTTGAGGCAGTTATATCAATATTACCTGATATCTTTTGTGTAAAAGCAATATCTCCTGTGCCAGTTGAATTTAACACAGCAGTTGCACCAACCCCAACATTATAGATTGTAATATTGCCTGTTGCATTTGCTATGATATCAGAAGAGGCAGTACCAATGGATATATCTGTTCCTGCAGTAAGCGTTACTTTATTTGCTGTTATGTCTGCGTCTAAATCCCCATCCTCTAATATACTTCCAAAGTTAGAAGAAATAAGTGCCTCTCCTGTTGTTATTATATTATCAATTGTTATATTATTTTCTGCTGTAAAGGTTATATTTCCTGAACCTGTGTTTATTGTGGTTCCTGTTAACTGGGTTATTGTATCTGCCCCTGTAATCTGTAATATACCGCCAGAAGTATTAATATTAGCACCATAAAGACCCACATCTCCTGTATTAGAAATAAGCGTAATAGAACCACCGCCTGTTGCAACCTGCCAAAGATATATATCCGTTGCAGAGATTTGAACATTACCTGCTGTTCCACCTGTTCCCGGTGTTGTATTAATTGGTCCAATCTCAATATTATTATAAGTTGCAGTGATTGTTACATCTCCTGCATTCCCACCAGCAAAGGTTGAATATGCTAAAACACCATTATTACCAATAAAGGAATTCCCTGTCCCAGTTAGTAGTATATCAATATCTCCTGCATTCCCTGAAGAGGAAGAAGTATATATTTCCAATATATTAGCAACCTGGCCTAAAATACTAACATTTCCTGAATCACCTGTTGTAGAAGAAGTAGAAATATTCTCTGCGGTTATATTTGCATCATCTGAACCAAGTGCCTGTAAAATAATGTCTCCACCATTTGTATAAAGAGAACCGAGTGTTAGATGACCACCATAGTCACTATCATAACCATAAGAAGAAATCTGAATATTCCCACCCTGTGTTATTATTGAATCATTTATATCCTGAAACTCTATACTTCCATTTAGGACCTCCATCTTAAATGTCTGTCCTGGACCTGTTTGAAGAAAGAGAACATCATCTGTAAGGTCTTCCATTATAATGAGTTTTTCTGCCTGAAGAGTAATATTACCAACCCAAGATTCTAATTCACTCTCATATACCTCATTCTGATCCTCAAAATATCCAATATCACCATCAAATCCAGAAGAACCTGTTCCATCTTTAATTGTTAAAACAACTGGGTCTATTAATACAGAACCATTTTCTCCATTTACTGCTAAAACATTAAAACTTCCGCCAAGATACAGGTTTTTACCAGCACTTATCTCTATAAAACCACCATCTCCTGAAACTTCTCCTCCTTTTGCTAATAATTGGGCATTTCTTGCAAAGGCAGTATTACCAGAAGAAAGAACTTTTATTTCTCCCCCTGAGTTTGTCCCTGTCCCACTCACATCAATAACTGTCGTCTTTGTAAGAACTGTTGCATTTGTTGAATTGATATCTACTTTTCCTGAAGATGCAGAAATTGTTCCGCTATTTATTACAGTTCCACTTGCTCCCACAAGATAAGTGTTTCCATTTTCTTCTATAATACTACCTGCTTCAATTATTTGAGGAGTATTTACAACTTCTCTTATTATGTTTGTTATTTGGCTTGTTGGAATTAAAACTGTTCCAGGGGTTTGAGTTGTCTTTGAAATTGTAAAATTAATTAAATTATTTCCATCAAAATTTACAACAAAATTCTCTGACCCTGCTATAATTACTTTTCCAAGATTTGCTACTATTAGGCCTTCATTTGAAACAAGCGGTGCTACAAGTATTGCATATCCATTATCATTTACTATTATTTTACCTTTATTTATTATTGATGAGAGGGCAGAATTTGGTATTTGTGTAAATTCATATTTTCCGGATAAGAAATCAGAATCTTTTATATTTAATGTACTTGCAATTATTCCACCAACATTTATAACTGCATCTTTACCAAAGAATATTCCATTTGGATTAACTATCCAGACCCTTCCATTTGCTATCAATTGTCCAAGTATAATTGATGGATCTATTCCAACAACTCTATTTAATGATATTGAATTTGCACTTGGTTGAATATATTTAACTATCTCATTTATGTCAATTGAATAGCCCTGCCAGTTTATAATTGCTTTATCAGTTGTTTGGGTTATTGTCATTTGATTACCAGAAGTTTCAATTTGTGATTGACCTGCTACTACATCTGCTCCTGTTGGTAAAGGTAATGCTTGTATTGGAAATAGTAAATAACCAGAAGCAATAAGCATTAAAACTCTACCAAAAAACTTAAATTTTTTTACTACGTTTTCATTAAACATCCTTTCCTCCTTTTTATTTTTAACTGTTTTATAAATTAATTTGTTTTTTTCTATTTCCATTTTTTAATTTAAAAGTTTAAGACAGCTTCAAACCAATATCTCCAGTCATCTCTATCACTTGGTTTATCACCACTAATTCTTCTTGCAGCATCAAATCTTAAATGAAAATTACATGGGACATAAACTCTAAATCCTGCACCTATCCCTGTTGCTGATTCTCTTTCATCTTCTCCTGGTAAACTTGTATGTTTATAAACTGCTCCATGGTCAATGAAAAATGCCCAGTTAGCATATTTATTTAAAAAACTTTCACCAGGTAAAATAGGCGTTCTTAATTCCGCACTTAAAAGGTATCCATAATCTCCAAGAAACTCACCAGTGGGATAACTTCTCACTGTATCTGCTCCCCCAAGAACCATCTGTTCTCCTGATACAAGATTATCAGAACTAATTTGACCAGAACCTCTTGTAATTAATTTAATTTTACCAAAATTAAAAATATCTGCTATATCAAGATTTAATTTAAACCATGTCCCATCGGCAAGACCTGGCCTGCTTGAACTTGTATATTCCTCATCACTCATTCCGCCAAGAAATTCTCCAAGTCCAAAAGTTGCTTTACTAGTTAAATAAATATGTTGATTTTTCATCAATTTGTCTCTATTTAATCCAATTTCAAGTGTTGTATATTTATCTTTTGAACTTGTATATGTTTTTTCAAATAAGTAATTTTTCATATTTTTTAAATTCAATGAAGCAAATAAAGTTAAATTTTCTGACCTTGCTCTAATTAATGGATGAGAAAAATATAATGACCAAATTTCTGATTCACCTTCTATTCCTAAAATTGCAAGTTCTTTCCCAATTTCATAATCCATATTTGACCAACTCAAACCAATTTTTGTTCCATATCCATTTATAGGTAAAGTATATCCAATTTTATAATATTTCATGTCATCAAGGTCTGTAATATTACCAATTCCGGTTAATGATAAAATGTCTCCATTCTTTGTTAGATTACCAAGATCAAAAGTAAATCCTGATCTTATCCTACCTGTATATCTTGAACCAAAATTATTTGTAAATATATTTAAATTATATGGAAATTGTATTTCTTCAACATCAATTAAAATATCTGTTGTCCCTTCTTTTTCACCCTTTTTTAAGTTTGCATATACATTGAGTTTAGGATAATCATTTAAAATTAAAAGAGACCTTTCAAGTGTTTTATTGTTTATTATTTCTTCTCTTTTGACATTCTCAAAATGCTTTTCAATAAATTTATCTGTATAATATTTATTTCCACTTACTTCTATTTTCCCAACTTTCCCTTCAATTACTTTTATTTCTATTACTCCATCAACTACTTTTTGTGCTGGAACATAGGCAAATGAGGTAACATAACCTTTATTCCAGTAAATCTCTGTTATTTTATCTGCAATTAATTTTAAATCAGAAATAGTTATCTCCTTCCCTTCATATTCTTTCGTTATTTTTTCAATTTCTTTATTACTTACTTTCGTATTTCCTCTAATATTAAATTTTTTTACAAGAATAGTTTTACCATTTTTTAATTCTATTTGAGGACTAACTATTCCTTTTATCTCAGGTGCTTTTTTCTCTTTTTCAATTTGAGGAAGATTAGGTATTGGGTCAGCCAGTAAAAAACTTGCAGAAACTAAAAATAAAAAAAGTATCCCTTTCTTACTCATTTTCCCTCCTATTTTTTGTTGATAAAAAGAAAAAAATTTAATAATTCCCCCTATTTTGTTTTCTGATTTAATATTTTAATTATTTCTTCTGAAATGTCAAATGAATTTGAAAAATAAGGTAATGACTTTTTATCAACTATTAAATCATAATTATTCTTTGTTGCATACTCTTGTATAACTTTTGCTATTTCATTTAATAAAACCTGTGTCTTTCTTCTATTTTCATCTATTAATTGCTGGTTTGTTAATCTCACAAATGTATTTATTTCTGTTGTTAGGTCATTTATTTTTTTCTCATATTCTTTCATCTCTGCTTCTTTCAACTTGCCTTTTTTTTCATTGTATTCATTTACAAGTCGCTGTAATTCTGCTTGTTTTTTTGATAATTCAACTTGCTTTTCTGTTCTTTTTCCCTGTATTTCTTCTCTTGCTCGTTTTGCTTTTTCATATTCAGAATAAATTTTTTCTACATCTACTACTCCAATTTTTAAATCTTTTGTATAGGCAATTGAGGCGAGAAATAAAACTGAAGAAATTACAAGAAACCCAATTTTACTTATATTTTTCATCTATCTCCTTTCTTTTATTTTTATTTTTACACACATTTTTTATTTTGTCAAATTTTTTTAAATTTTTCTGAAAAACAATTTTTTGAAAGTTAAAGCAATCAGTAAAAAAGGAAGAATTCCTTTAACAACTAAATAGGCAAAAAATACAACTGGAATTAATAAAATCTGAGCAGTGAGTTTTAAAATTAGGTTATTTCTTATAATCTCTGCATATTTAGGACTATGTTTGTAATACCATTTAACAAAATTTCTACCAATTGAATTTTTAAGTAAAATTCTATCCCTAAATTCTCTTAAAATTTTAACAAAAGGATGATTATAATTTCCAAAGCATGCCGTAGCAATAAAACATCCACCACCTCCACCTCCTCCTGAAACAGGTGCTCCATATCCAGTCCCTATTAAGGTTATTTCAATTGGATTTTCATCAGGATCGTTTGAATAAATCTTTATTTTAATCTGTTTTTCTCCATTTGATTGTGGTTTGAATTTTAGTTGTAATATTTTTATTTCTCCAGAAGGAATTGTTTGATTTGAAACATCATCTATTACGATAACAAAATCTGTTGTACTGCCTGAAAGTTGTATTGAACCATTTATTACTAAATCCTCGCTTCCTGCATTCATTACATTTATAGTTAATACATCTGATTCCTCTCCAACTTTAATCTCTCCAAAATTATAAATTTCTGGGTCAACACTTATATCAGGTTGTCCTTCTGTTAAAATTGTTATTTTCCCTCCTTCTACTGGCGCTCCATCAACACTTACTTCAAGACCAGAATTTACTCCCCAACCAGTTATATCTGAATTTTTCTGTATACTTGCCTTATATTCATCTCCACCAGTTGCATTATTAAAACTATAAAGAACTAATAAATTTATTGAACCACTTTCATTTATTTGCCAATAAGGGTGGAATTCTATCTTTCTCACTTCTTGATTTATTGTTCCTAAAGAATATTGCTCTCCAATATCATATTGACCATTATTATTTTGATCAAGAACAAGTTTTGCTTCTGAAATTTTTGACATATCTCCATTTCCTATATCAGTTATCACTATTGTATCTGTATAAAGATTAATCTTTTCATAACCAGTCGTTTCATTCAAATTAAATTTTAAAACAACTACATCATCTTCATTTGCACTTACAACTTTGGTCTCTTGTCCTGGGTTTTGCAATTCAAGATTTCCCTTTTTTATATCTAAATCAAACCAATTTATAAAAATAGAATCAGAAAAGGCAAAAAGAAATCCATAATAAATATCATTTTCTCTAAGAGTAAATTTCATATATACCGGCTTATCAATTTCTATATTTGGGGTTATAAAGATGCTACTATCGGTCGTTTTCACTAAATTTTTATCAAATTTCTCGCTATTTGAATCCATATAATAAACTGTTAAAGTAGATTCGCTCCCTGTTTCATCTGCTCCTTTAATTTCAATGTTTCTTATTGTATTTTCATAATAATCAAAAATACCACCAAGAAAATTACCTCTACTTTGGTCTATTGTTATTCCTATCTCATCTTTTACTTTATTAAATGTTTCATTACTTATTATCATAATTTCTTCAGATTCCATATCTTCTGAAATTAAAAATGGATAACATGTAGTTTTATATCCTGATTTACTTGCTTTTAAAACACCAATTGAAGGATAAGGAATATTATTAATTTCAAAACCACCATCAGAAGCAGTTACTGTAGAAAAACTCGGTAATCCAATAAAACTTATATTTGCTCCACTTACTGGTTCTCTATTATCTATTTCAACACACTTACCTGTAAAATTTTTTCTTCCCAGTGCCTCCCAGACACCATCTATTACACTAATCCCAGTCGTTACTGAATTTGCAAATGTAAAAGCAGGTCTTGTATTGAAAGTAATACCATCTTTATAAGCAGAAACAAAATAAATTGAAGGAGGGAGATTATAAACAATATAACCATATGTATCAGCATCTGGCTCATCAACAAATTGAACTTGTGTAGGGTTTCCTTGTCCATCAAAAATTACTTTTATATACTTAATAGTATATCCTTGAATTTGATTATTGTTTTTGTCATATACTCTTGCAGAAGAACCGGAAATTGGGGCTCCGTCAAAGTTAACTGTTATAACAATTAAATGTGATTTACCAGTTTCTGGAGCATAACTATTTGGAAGCATTATTATTGTATTTAATTTGTTTTTTTCTTCAATTAAAACAGAAGGAGCTGGTATTGTATATGTTGGAATTAAATTATCTTTTGTTGCTTTTAAAATATAAAAATCAATCTCTGCATTAACTTCTTCAAAAGTGTATTCTCCATAATTATTAGAAGTTGATGTTATATTTGTCCCACAAACTCTTATATTTGCATCAGATAAAGGTAATAAATTTCCACTCTCATCAATAGTAATAATCTCTCCTTTAGGATGCTCTTGAGAAAACAAAAATATAGAAAAAATAGAAAAAATTAACAAAATATACTTTAATCTATTCATTTTCTTCTCCTTTTTTTAATTTTTGCATACATTTTTTATTTTGTCAAATTTTATTTATTTTGTCAAATTTTTTGTAGTTCCAAAGATTCTGACATAAGAAGTTTTTTAAATTTTCCATCTTTATTTAAAAAACATAGATTCAAGGCGGACACCAAATTTACCAGGTAAATAAATTCCCGGTTCAATCGTAAAAACAAATTTTTTTTCAATTTTATCATTTCCTTTTTTATTTAAATATGGTTTTTCATGAACATCAATTCCAATTCCATGACCAAGCCCATGAACAAAAAATTTCTCAAGATTATATTTTTTAAAATTTTCTATTGCTTTTTTGTATATATCTTTTCCAGTTAAATTTTCATTCCTACAATATTCAAAGCAGATTTTTTTTGTTTCTTCAACAATTTTATATATTTTTTTTATCTCATCATTAACTTTTCCACAAAAAAAACTTTCTGTTAAATCACTTTTATAACCACAAAAATCGGCTCCCATATCTATTATTATTACTTCACCACTTTTTATTTTTTTATTTTTTGATTTATGATGTGGATAAGAACTATTTATTCCTGATGCAACAATTGGTTCAAAACTTTCCTTTCTTGCACCATTTTTTATTAATTGATATTTTATTTCAGCAACAATATCAAGTTCATTTACTCCCTCTTTAATCATCTCTGTTATTTTTTTCATTGTTTTTTTTGATATTTCATCTGCTTTTTTAATAAGTTTAATTTCTTCTTTATCTTTTCTCATTCTCATATTTAAAATAATATCATCAACACCAATAAGTTTTGTTTTTATCTGATTTTTTAATGTTTTGAAAGATTGGTAAGAAATTTCTGTTTCTAAAAATCCAACTTTTTTATATCTTGAAAGAAATTTTTGAAAATTTCCTTTTTTAATTTCTTCTATATATAGGTTTTTTATATTCTTATTATACCCTAAATTGTCAAGGGCTTCCTGTAAATAAAGGGAAGGCACAAAAAGATATAAATTTTCTATATCAATTATAAGGAAGCCCTCAATTTCAAGAAGTCCTGTAAGATAAAATATATGGGATTGATTTTTTGTAAAAAGAGAATCTATTTTTTTATTTATAATGAATTGCCTTAATTTTTCAATTCTTTTCTTAAATTCCACTATTCAACCTTTTAAATTTTATTCTTTTCAAAAATAAAAGCAAGAAGTGATTTCTGGCAATGAAGACGATTTTCTGCCTGATCTAATACAATTGAATTTGGACCATCAATTATTTCATCTTCTACTTCTTCTCCTCTATGTGCAGGTAAACAATGCATAAATAAAAAGCCATTTTTTGCATTTTTTAGTAAATTTCTATTAACTTGATATTTTCTAAATATCTCAAGCCGTTTTTCTCTTTCATTTTCTGTTCCCATGCTTACCCATGTGTCTGTATAAATAATATCTGCATCTTCAATATAATCTTGTGGATTTGAACTTATCTTCAATAAATTTTTATTTTTCAAATTTTTTATAACTTTTTCATCTGGCATATACTCTTCAGGACAAATAACCCTTATTTCTATTCCAAGTAAATCACAACCCTCTATTAAAGAATTACAGACATTGTTTCCATCTCCTATATATGTAATTTTTAAATTTTTAAGTGTCCCCTTCTTTTCATAAATTGTATAAAAATCACATAAAATCTGCACTGGATGGTAAAGATCTGTTAAAGCATTTATAACTGGGATTTCTGAATATTTGGCAAATTCTTCTACTTCTTGTTGGGAATATGTCCTTATTATAATTCCATCAATATATCTTGAAATAACTTTTGCAGTATCCTTAATACTTTCTCCCCTTGACAATTGAGTTTCATTAGAAGGCAAATATATAGAAAACCCACCAAGTTCATGAATAGCAACTTCAAAAGAAATTCTTGTTCGCGTGCTTGGTTTTGAAAAAAGTAGTCCAATTGTTAAATTTTTCAAATGGTCTGTAATTTTTTTTTCTTTTCTTAATTTTTTGAAATATTTAGTTGTATCAAAAATCTTAAAAATTTCTTCCTTATTTAAATCAGTAATTTTTAAAAAATCTCTTTTCATAGTTTTTTCAAAGAATTTCTTAAAATCTCAATACCTTCATCTATTTCTTCTTTTCTTATATTTATCGGAGGCATTATCCTTATAACATTTTCATGGGTACAATTTATCAAAAGACCATTTTCAAGACATATATCAACTAATTTTGAACCATTTTTCTCAATTTCAATTGCAAGCATAAGACCCATGCCTTTAATTTTTCTTATAATTTCAAACTCATATTTTAGTTCTTCAAGTTTTTCTCTTAAATATTTTCCCATATTTTTAACATTTTCAAGTAAATTTTCTTTCTCAATCGTTTCAATAACAGCAAGACAACTGACACAGGCAAGAGGAGACCCACCAAAAGTTGATGCATGTGTTCCTGGCCCCATTAAATCTGCTATCTCTTTTTTTGCAACCATTGCACCTACAGGAAAGCCACCTCCCATTGTTTTTGCGATTGTCATTATATCTGGCTCAATACCAAATATCTGATAGGCAAAAAATTCTCCTGTTCTACCAAAACCTGTTTGAACTTCATCAAAAATTAAAAGTATATCTTTTTGTAAACATAATTCTTTTACTTTTTTTAAATATTCACTATCTATTACATTTATTCCACCTTCACCTTGAATTAACTCAATAATTATTGCAACAACTTCATCGTCAATTTTTTTTAGTAAATCAGAAAAATCATTAAATTTTGCGTATAAAAAACCAACTGGTAATGGTTCAAACATTTCATTATATTTCTTTTGGCCTGTCATTGTTACTGTTGCGAGTGTTCTTCCATGAAATGAATTTTCCATAGAAATTATTTTATATCTCTTTTTCTTACCATATAGACGAGAAAGTTTTATTGCTGCTTCATTAGCTTCAGCACCACTATTACAGAAAAAAACCTTGCCACCAAATGAAATTTCAGAAATTTTTTTTGCTAAAATTGCTTGCCATGGATGATAATAATTATTTGATAGATGAATTAAAATTTCAACTTGTTTTTTTATATTTTCAACAACTTTATCATGACAATGACCAAGACCACTTACTGCCCATCCAGGGAAAAAATCAATATATTTTTTCCCATCTATATCCCAAATATAACTTCCTTTACCTTTAACAAAAATTACATTCTGCTTTTTATATGATGGAACAACAAATTCATTATAATTTTTTATTATTTCTTCTTTATCAAATTTATCCATTTTTTACAATTTCAGACCCTACTCCATGTTCTGTCAATATTTCAATTAATAAAGAATGTGAAACATTACCACTTATTATATGAACTTTTTTAACTCCATTTTTTATAGCATTTGTTCCTGCTTTAATCTTTGGAATCATACCTCCTTTTATAATACCCTCTTTTAAAAGTTCTTCACATTGAGAAATTGTTAATCTTGAAATTAATGTATCTGGATTTTCAAGATTTCTCATGATACCAAGAACATCAGTAATAAATATTAGTTTTTCATTTTTTAAATTTATTGCAATATTGGCTGCAAAACTATCACCATTTACATTATAGAAATTACCATCTTCACCTATAGCGATAGGAGCACAAATAAGAATATCTTTTTCTTTTAACTTATTTTTTATATATTCAACATCAACTTTCTTAATATTTCCTACAAAACCAAGGTCAATAATTTCTTCTCCTTTTTGATAATGAATTTTTGAAGCAAATATAAATTTCTCTTCTGGTTCAAGTTTTCCTACATTTACATCATATTTATTTAACTTTTCAACAATCTCATCTCTTATTTTAAATAGAACACTTTTAACAATTTCCAATGTCTCAAAATCAGTTACTCTTAAACCGTCAACAAATTGTGTTTTTTTCCCTCTTTTCTCAATTTCCTCGCTTATAAATTTACCTCCTCCACAAACAATTATTATTTTAATACCAATAGTTGAAAGAAAGGCAATATCAAACAAAATTGTCTCTTTGGCTTCTTCAATTTGGTAAATGCTTCCTCCTAATTTAATAACAAAAATTTTATTTTTAAATTCCTTTATATATTTAAATGCCTCAACAAATACATCCGCCTTTTTAAAAATATTTTCTTCCATTTTGCTCCTTTCTAAAATTTAAGTGAAATATTTTACCATATTTTGAAAAATTTTAAAGGAAGGAGTAAATATTTCATCTTTTTCTTCTCTTAAAAAATCTGGATAATAATACTTCAAAATTGCTCTTTCAGGATGTGGCATCATACCTATTATAAGACCATTTTCACTACAAATTCCTGCGATATTTTCAACAGAACCATTTGGATTATAAGGATATCCTTTAAAATTTCCATATCTGTCACAGTATCTTAAAATTATTTGTTTTTTTTCTTTTAATTTATTTAAAATCTCTTTATTTTTTGTCAAAAATTTACCTTCTGCATGAGCAACTGGCATTCTTATAATTTCAGGCAAACCATCAAAAAAAGGAGAAACGCTTTTTTCAACTTTAAGATAAACCCATCTATCTTCATATCTTCCAGAATCATTCCATTCCAAAGTTACAAGTTGTTTTGTATTAAATGGTAAAATGCCTGATTTAACAAGAACTTGAAAACCATTACATATTCCCAAAATTATTTTTTTCTCTTCAATAAACTTCTCAATCTCATCATAAAGTTTCAATTTTATTTCATTTGCGAAAACTTTCCCAGCACCTATATCATCTCCATAGGAAAAACCGCCAGGAATAACAAGAATTTGATAATCAGAAAGTTTTTTCTCATTTTCTATAATTCTATTTATATGAACTCTCTCAGTATAAGCACCACAAAGATTAAAAGCCCATTCAGTTTCAAAATCGCAATTAGTTCCTGCTACTCTCAAAATAATAACTCTTACTTTTGCCATTTTAAAATTTTAAAGAATGGTATGCTTTTTCAATTTCATAAAGAGAAATTTCAAAAATTTTTTTACTTTTCCAAAATCCTATAATTTTTTTATCAATAATTACTTCTCCAATTTTACTAAATTCTTCACCACTGAATAATTCTTCAAATTCATCAATTTTTTCTTTTTCTACTTCAACAACAAATCTTCCTGCACTTTCTGAAAAAAGAATAATTTCAATTTCTGGAACTTCTGATAAAACATTTGAAAAATCAATTTTACATCCAAGATTACCCCCTATCATCATTTCACAGATTGTTGTGATTAATCCTCCATCTGAACAATCGTGACAACTTTTAATAAGACCATTTCTAATTCCAGTATGTAGTTTTTTCATTAAATTTAATGCTTTCTCTGGCCGAGGTCTGGGGACAATCCCTTCTTTTATATTCTTAACCCTATAAAACTGAGATCCTCCAAGTTCATTAAATGTTTTTCCAAGTATAAAAATGAAATTACCTTCTTTTTTAAAATCAGTTGAACTTATTTTCCTTACATCATCAATTATTCCTATACCAGAAATTAATAAAGTTCCAGGTATTGAAATTATTTTTCCATCTTTTGTTTTAAAATAATTATTTAAACTATCTTTTCCAGAAATAAAAGGGACTTTATATTTTAAAGCAAAATCACTGCACCCTTTAACACATCTAGTTAGTTTACCAAGTTCTTTTTCATCATTTACATTTCCCCAGCAAAAATTATCAAGAATTGCGATTTTTGTAGGGTCACCTCCACAACTTACAATATTTCTTATGCATTCTTCTATACAAAGACCAGCCATATAATAAGGGTCTATTTCGCCATAAAATGGATTTATTCCACAACCAATAATAATACCTTTGAAACTATCATAAAATGGTTTTAACACTACACCATCAGAAACACCTTTTCCTTCATATCCACATAAGGGTTTTAAAATCGTTCTTCCTCCAACTTCATGGTCATATTGATGAACAATTTCTTCCTTTGATGCAATAACTGGGTCTGAAAGGATCTTTAAAATATCCTCTTTTATATTTTCTGATTTATAAAAAAATGGTCTCTCCTTTTTCTTTTCAAAAAAACATTTAAGTTTTTTCTTAGGAATTCCTTTATGTAAAAAATCCATATCAATATCACATACAATTTCATCTTTATAAAAAACAGTCAATCTTTTTGTATTTAAAAATCTACCTATAACCGAACATTCAACATCCTCTGAATTAAAAAGAGAAATTAATTTTTCAACATTTTTTTCACTTACAGATAAAACCATTCTTTCTTGAGATTCTGATAAAAATATTTCCCAAGGTAAAAGTCCTTTATATTTCAATGGAACCTTATCAAGATAAACAACTGCTCCAATATCCTTTCCCATTTCTCCTATCGCACTTGATAATCCCCCTGCTCCACAATCTGTAATTGAATTATATAAATTTAAATCCCTTGCAACAATTAATACATCAAGGAGTTTTTTTTCAACTATAGGATTACCAATTTGGACTACACTTGTTGGAATATCTTCCTTTAAACTTGCAGAAGAAAATGTGGCACCATGGATTCCATCTCTCCCTGTTCTACCACCAACCAATACAATATAATCGCCTTCCTTAATCTCTTTTTTAACTTTATCAACAGGAATGATACCAACGGTTCCACAATAAACAAGACAATTAAAAAGATACCCTTCATCAAAAATTATTGCTCCATTTCCTGTTGGTATTCCCATTCTATTTCCGTAATCCCTTACTCCACTTACTACTCCTCTAAATATTCTTCTCGGATGCAAAATACCTTTAGGCAATTTTTTATAGGGATAGTCAAGTGGTCCAAAACAAAAAACATCTGTATTTAGAATTGGCTTTGCTCCAAGACCAACACCAAGAATATCTCTAATAACTCCACCAATTCCTGTTCCTGCGCCCCCATAGGGTTCAAGTGCTGATGGATGGTTATGTGTTTCAACTTTAAAGGCAACTGCCCAACTATCATCTATTTTAATTACTCCTGCATTATCTTTAAAAACAGAAATACACCAGTTGTAATTTAATTTTTCTGTGACTTCCATTATTTTTTTAAGTAGTATTATATTTTCTTTTTTGCCATTTTCATAATATTCAATCTCTGCTTTAAATGTTTTATGATAACAATGTTCACTCCATGTTTGAGCAATACATTCTAATTCGCAATCAGTTGGATTTCTCCCTAAAGAAGAAAAATATTCTTTGATTTTTTTCATCTCAACAAGGTCCAAAGATAATAAATTTTTCTCACTTAATTCAATTAGTTGTTTTTCATCTGCATTTAAAATTTCTATCTGGTTTGAATATTTCATTTTTTACCTTTTATATAGTAATTATGGATTAAATTATTCACAAGTATTTTTTCACATATTTCTTTAATTTTTTCCAAATTCAGTTTTCCTTTTACATAATATTTTTTTCCAGTTTTAACATTCACATCTTTTAAAATCCCACTTTCTATTATTGTTCTTTTTGCTGTATCGCCAACAGGGTCAGCAACTCCCTCTTTTAAATATACTTCAATTTCCCAAAAATTTCTCCTTTTTCTTCCACTTTTATAAACATTAAAATCTTCTGAAACATTATCAATAAACAATTGTTTTGCAATTTTTTCGCATATCTTTTTATTAAGTTTTTCACCTTCTATTTTATATAGATTGCTAACCCTTACCTCTTTAATCCCTCTTATCCCCAGTTCTTCTATACTTTTCTTAATTTCTTCCCCAAAAACATCAAAATTTCTTCTTTTTTTAAAAATTTCAATTATATAAAAATTATTCATAATAACTTGCGCATTGTTTTTCATTTTCCCATACAGTAACTTTTTTGATTTTAACTGGATACCCTTTTAAAATTTGTTCCATTTTTTTAAAAATGAAAAATGCAATATTTTCAGAACTTGGGTTTTTATCTCTAAAAAAAGGAATTAAATTTAAATTTTTATGGTCAAGACTTTTAAGAACAATATTCAATTTTTTTTTTAAAATCTGAAAATCAACCAAAAGTCCAATTGAGTTAAGAATTTCTCCTACAACAAAAACTTCTACTTTCCAATTATGGCCATGGAGATTTTCACATTTACCTCTATAACTTTTTAATTTATGTGCTGCAGAAAATTCTCCAATTATTTTTATTTCATACATTTTTATTTTACTGGTTTTTATATTTTTATTTTACCACATTTTCTTTTTAACTAATACCTAAATTTTTCTAATTTTTCTGGATATGGCTGTAAGTATCTCTGTATTTTAACATATTCATCTCCAAACCTTAATGCAAAACTTCTAAGTAATTCAACTAAAACTTGAAGTTCAACTATACCCATTTTATATTTCTCAATCAAATTAATAAAATGTTTTTTTTCTTCTTTGTTTAGATACTTTGAAAAATGACCATAAATATGTAAAATTGTATTTATATGTCTTTTGGGAGATGGTTTTCTTATAAATGCCTTATAAAACAATTCTTTATATTTCTTAAATTTTTCAGAAACATCCATTTTACCATCTGCTATAATTTTACCAAGTTCTCTAAGTATTTTTTGATTATATGTTAAAAGTAGAAATTTATATTTGGTATGAAAATTAACCAAATTACTAATTTTTTGCGTTTCAAAAATTTTTCTAAATTCTGCAAAAGAAAATATTCTTATCATAAAATGTTTTCTTATATCTTCATTTCTAAGACGACCTTCGTCTTCAACTGGTAAATAAGGAAATTTTAATTTTACAATTTCTGCAAAAATTCCACTTGTTTTCCCAATAATTTTATTATTTTCATAAATTTTTGCTGAAGATACTCCACAAGATGGTGATTTTGCTTTAAAAATAAATCCATCAATAGAATCAAATTTTTTTATTGTTTCACAAGAATAAGATAAAATTAGTTCTGTGAAATCTTTGCCAGTTTCTGGTTGAATTAACCTTTTTTTATCATTCTCTTTAATAATTATTAAATTTTTTCTTGGAATACCAAGTCCAATATCAACTTCAGGACATACATCTATATAATCAACATAATTTAAAAGTTTTTCAACAAATTCATCAAATGCTTTACTTCCATTATATCTTGTTGGTTTTAAAAAACATCTACTTAAAACAATTCTTGGTTTTATCATATAAATTCTTCGGTCTTTACTATAAATTCTGCTGCTTCTTTTAAACTTGGAAAAATATAATCAGGCCTTATTTCCCAATTTTCTACTTCTTGGTTTGATTTTGTTTTTCCAGTTAATACAATTATTGTTTTAAGACCTATTGACTTTCCTGCAATTACATCAATATCACTATCTCCAATAAAATATGTTTTTGAAAAATCAATATCTCCAATCTCTTCTTTTGCTTTTAAAAATAATCCTGGTTTTGGTTTTCTACAATTGCAATTTTCTTCTTTTGTATGAATACAATAATAAACTTTATAAATTTCCACTCCAATATTTTTCAATTCTTTTTTCATATTTTCTGTTATTTCATCAAGGTCTTTTTGAGAGAATAGTCCTTTCCCAACACCTCCTTGATTTGAAATAATTACAATTCTATAACCTGCATTATATAAAATTTTTAGACCCTCAATACCTTCTGGGATAAATTTAAATTCTTCCCATTTTTTTATATAATCATTAGGTGTAAAAATTGATATAACTCCATCCCTATCAAGAAATATTATTTTCATTTTTAAAAGAATGGTAGAGTTTCTGGTAAATTAAAAAGGATATTCATATTTTGAACTGCTTGACCACTTGCACCTTTTACAAGATTATCTATTGCAGAAGTTATAATTATATTTTTATTAATAACTTTAATTCCAATATCACAAAAATTTGTATCAAAAACATTTTTTGTTGAAGCACTTTCTCCATAATTCATAATTCTAATAAATGGCTCATTTTTGTAAAACTCATTATATAAACTATAAATATCTTCTGGATTTAATTTTCCCTTTAACTCACAATAAATTGTTGACAAAATCCCTTGATTTAAAGGAGCGAGATGTGGAACAAACAAAACTTTATAATTTTTATCTCCAAATTCATTTATAATTTCTTCCATTTCTGGTTGATGACGATGTTCTCCAATTTTATATGCCTTTATATTTTCATTACATTCAACAAAAATATTTGAAAAACTTGGATTTCTTCCTGCACCTGATACACCACTTACACTATTTACTATAATTTTTTCATTTATTAGTTTATTTTTAACAATAGGTAAAACTCCAAGAATAAAACTTGTAGGATAACAACCTGGATTTGCTATCAATCTTGCATTCTTTATTTTTTCTCTATTTATTTCAGGAAGTCCATATACTGCTTCTTTTAAAAATTCAGGACAAATATGCTTTGTATACCACTTTTCATAATTATCAAGTTTTTTAAATCTAAAGTCAGCACTTAAATCAATAACTTTTTTCCCTAATTTTAAAATCTCAGGAACAAACTTCATAGATACAATATGGGGTAAAGCAAGAAAGACAATATCACAATTTTTTTCAATTGAATTCCAGTCAGGATTATTTTTACATTTTAATTTTATTCTTCCTTTTAATTTTGGAATTATACTTTCAATTTCTGGAGTTCCTTCTTCAGGCGCAACATAACCTTCTTTAACTTCAACATATGGATGGAACAAAAGAATTTCCAAAAGTTTCTGTCCTGCATATCCACTTATTCCAAAAATAGCAATCCTTATTTTATTCATTTTTATGAATTAATAAATTTTTTAAAAAAATAAACTCCTCCGAGTTTTTCAAATCTTTTACTAATGTTTTCAAAGAATCTAAAATAATATTAATTATTCTATGAAGTTCATTGAAGTCTTGTGGTAATCCATATTTTTTCACATCTATTCCATTTTTTTCTGCAACTTTCAATATCCATGTTTCAAGGTTAGGACACAGAATGATTAATTTATTTTCTTTTTTATCACATAAAATTTTTATGTTGTATTTTTCTTTTTTCTTATCAAAGATTTTTAAACTTCGTGGTTGAGGAGACCTTGGATCTTCATCTATCAATGCGTAATTTTTTTCACCTTTTAAAAGTTTAGACATTACTCTTCCTTTCCCTCCACAATGATAAATTTCTTCTTTCAAAATTCCTAAATTTTCAATTAACACTTTATCTGCTTTACACTCAACATAAATCATCTTAAAAAATTCTCAAGATTGAAAAAAATATCCTCTTCGCAACTTAGAATTTTTTCTATTCTTTCTTCTGATATTTTCTTCACATTAGTTTTTCCATTAGCCATATAGGTAATAAATATTGTAATGTCTTCTTTTTGTACCTTTTCAACAAGGGATAATAAAAAATAGGGATTATGAGTAGTAATAAAATATTGGTTCTTTTCGTCAAAAGCAATTCTTTCTGCAAGATACTTTGTATAATAAGGAAATGCATGAGATTCTGGTTCTTCAAAAATTAAAACAGAATTTTTGTTTGTTTCTATTGCAGAGATGTAATAAATTAATCTTTGAAGTGTATCAGATAAAGAAGTATAAGGCAGTTTAACAATAATTGTTTCTTCTAAAACTTTTCCAATGTGTAGTTGTTTTAAAAGTGGATCCATTTCTAAAATCATCTCATAATTTTTGAGGAGCCCTCCTATTATTTTTCTTAAAGAAGATGAAGTATATAAAATTGTAAGTAGATTTTCACCTGAAGGGAGAAGAAAATCTGCTTTTTCATTTGGGAAATCTTTTCTACTTTTAAATCTATAAAACTTTATATGTTCAAAATTTTTTTTGAATTCTTCAGAAAAATTTGGACGAGATAAGGGATTATATATATTTAGAACTGGAACACTATTACTTTTACTTTCAAACCTAAAAATTAATTGTCCATTTTTATATTCTATAATAAAAGGTGAATCATTTATTTGAATAATTACTTTCTCGTTTATATTATTGTTAAAAAAGATATCTACACAGCGAAAAATTCTTATTGATTCTTCCCATGAGATAAAATATCCTGCAACAAAGGAAAAAAAACCAAGAGATTCAAGAATATTCGATTTTCCAGTATTGGGTTCTCCTATAAAAATATTAACTTTTCTACATGCAATTTCAAAATCCTTAAGAGATTTAAAGTTTTTTACTATTAGTTTATTTATCATTTTATCTTTTGGTCCACTGGAATTTCTTTCTTGCACCTTTCTGTCCGTATTTCTTTCTTTCCTTCATTCTCGGATCTCTTGTTAAAAGGCCATATTCTTTTAATTTTGGTGCTAAAGAGGGGTCATATTTAACAAGTGCTCTCGCTATTCCAAGTTTTACAGCATCCACCTGACCAGAAATACCTCCACCTTCTGCCTTTATCTCAATATTAAATTTATCTTTAAGATTGCAGACAATTAATGGTTTTATTGCTTCATCCTGTTGATAGAAAAGTGGAAAATATAAATTCAAAGGTCTTTTATTGATTATAATCTCGCCACTTCCTTCTTTTAATTTTACAATTGCTGTTGCTTTTTTTCTTCTTCCCACTCCTATTATTAAATTTTCCATAAATTTCCTCCTAAATTTTAAATTTTACCTAATTTTTACACTCTCTGTAAATAAATTTTTTAAACTTGGATAAAGTTTCTTGTAAATTCCATAAAATTTCTCATATATTTTAATATTTTCTTTGTTAAAGTCAAATTCATCTTTTTCCTTTATGATTTTCCTACAAGCACTCTTAACATCATTATAAAATCCAGTTCCCACAGAAGCAAGAATTGCTGCACCAAATGAAGCACCTTCTTGACATATCAAACGAACAACTTTTTTCCCAAAAATATCAGCCATCATCTGACACCAGAAATCACTCTTTACTCCACCTCCACTTACAATAAATTTTTCTCCAATTGGTAAATTTATTTCTTTCATTATTTCTATAGAATCTCTTAATCCAAATGTTATCCCTTCCATCACACTTCTTATAATATGTTCTTTGGTATGTTTTAAAGAAAGTCCAAAAAATACACCTCTTGCATATGGATCAGGATAAGGACATCTTTCGCCTGTTAAATATGGTAAAAAAATAAGTCCTTCAGAGCCAATAGGTACACTCTTTGCTTTTTCTGTCATTATTTCATATGGGTCAATTTTTTTCTTTTTTGCATCTTTCTTTTCTTCTTCACATAAGGTATCTCTTAACCATCTAAATGAACCACCTGCAGAAAGCATAACTCCCATTAAATGCCATTTGCCCGGAACTGCATGACAGAAAGTATGAAGTCGTCCAAGTGGATCAATAACAACTTTTTCGGAATGAGCAAATACAACTCCACTTGTTCCTATTGTTACTGAAACATTTCCTTCTTCAACTATTCCATTTCCAACTCCTCCTGCTGCCTGATCTCCACCACCTGCAACAACAGGTGTTTTTTCTGATAGTCCTGTCAATTTAGCAATATCCTTTTTTATATATCCTGTAATTTCTGTTCCTTCATAAACTTTGGGTAAAAATTCTAAAGGTATTTGTAATTTTTCAAGTATTTCTTCCGACCATTTTCTATTTTTAACATCAAAAAGTGAAGTCCCTGAAGCATCAGAAACATCTGTTGCAAATTCTCCTGTAAGACAAAATCTAATGTAATCTTTTGGAAGTAAAATTTTTCTGACGTTTTTATAAATTTCCGGGTGATTTTTTCTTAACCATATTATTTTAGGTGCTTGAAAACCAGTTAAAACAGGATTGCAGGTCATTTCAAAAATTTTATCTTTGCCAACAATTTCATTTATATTATTACATTCTTCAGCAGTTCTCTGGTCACACCATAAAATTGCAGGATATATAACATTAAATTTTTCATCAAGAAAAACAGAACCATGCATTTGTCCAGTTAAACCAATACCTTTAATTTCCTCACCTTTAACTTTAGATCTTTTAAGGATTTCTTTTATACATTTTATTGTCGCATTATACCAGTCAGCCGGATTTTGTTCAGCCCACCCAGGCTTTGGAGTTATTAAAGGGTATTCAATAGTATTGGTTGCTTTTAAATTTCCTTCAATATCAATAATAACAATTTTAACACCTGTTGTTCCTACATCAATTCCCATTAAGTATTCCATTTTTATCCCTTCATTTTAATGTAATTTCTGGCGGATATAGAAAATTCAAATATTTTTCCTTAATTTTTGCTTCTTCACAATTCCCAGAGTGTATATAAATTCTGTAAAAAAGTTTTAATTCATCTCCATAGGGTAAAATATAGGTTCCTGAAATTTTCTTATCTCCATAAAAATCAGAAAGACCAAAGAAATTGGCAGAAAAAAGTCCATAATCTCTTACATGCCAGTATGTTGGATATCTTAAATTATAGGGCCAATCAAAAATAGATATTCCACATTTAACTCCTTCTATTTCGCCTGAGTAATCACACCAAAAAGCCCTTTTGCCCCAGCATTCTTTTTCTCCTTCTCCACCAAATGAATTTTTTATTAATCCCTTATTTCTACCTTCCATTTCTGGATTTACTCTTATACTTAAAAGACCACTTTCTTTAGTATCTTTAAAAACAACTTCTGTTTCAGTTGCTCTTAAAATTATTATATGGTCAATTATTCTACTTTCCATTGGCATATTATAAATTTTTATTATCCTTTCTTCTTCAAGTATTTTCCTGCCCTTGTTGTCAACCCAATCACTCAATGCATGAATTTTCCCAAAAACAGGGCCTGAAACAAGTGAAATAAATTTTTTATGAATTGTTTTTCCATGTCCTTCAAGTTCTGACCAATTATCAGTTCCATTAACATCTCCATGTGCAACCCAAATACCTCTATGATGTATATGGTCAAATTTTTCTGGATTTTTTGGACTTGCTGGTTTTCTAACCATATTTTTGCCTTCGGGTCCAATTACAGGATTTAAAAATGGTCTTGCATTTTCATTGCCATAATTATACGTAGTAAAAAGTGTTTCATTTATAAATACATCTACTTTCCCATTTCCATTATCTTTTACTTTAACGACTTCAGGAAATACATCCGCTTTTTCAATTTCAAATTCAACTTCTTTATCTTTTTCTATAAAACCTGGAAAAAATATAAGAAATTTTTTCCTATCTTCCTCCTCTATTTGAGTGAAAACCTTTTCTTTTTCAGACCTTAAGAATATTTTTTCTTCAAATTCAATTTTTAAAGGGAAATTATAAAAATCCCTCTTTTCATTTTTTATTATTATTTTTCCCATTTTTCCCTCCCTTTATATCCCTCCTTCATATTTTTTAATGTTTGCCAATCCCATCTTCTACCAAAACTATGTTGTGACATTTTAATCATAACAATTCTTCCTAAAATTCCAGAATCTATAATTTCTTTTACTTTAAGAAAATCTGGTGCATATCTTCTGTTTTGAAAAATAGTTAATAATTTGCCTGTTTCTTTTGCAGTATTTATCATTTCATCTGCATCTTCAATATTTTCCGCCATAGGTTTTTCACACACAACATTTTTACCACTTTTTAAGGCCTTTATTGTATGTTCTTTATGTAAATTTGATAGTGTTGCAACAATAACTATTTCAATTTCATCATCTTTCACGAAATCTTCAAAATTTTCATAAGTTCTACATTTAAACTTTTCCTCTGCTTCTTTTCTTCTTTTTTCAATAGGGTCACAAACAGCAACAATTTGATAGAGTTCAGGGATTTGAGATAACCAAAAGGCATGTATATTCCAACCACTCCTTCCAAGTCCTGCAATTCCAACTTTTATTTTTTCCATTTTTTATAGAAATTTTTTTAAATAATTTATACTTTTTTCTGCAATAACTTCTGCTCCCGGTGAAAAATCAAAAACTTCAACTGATAACCATCCATTATAACCTATTTCTTTTAACTTTTCAATTATTGGTTTATAATCAACTTCCCCAAAGCCTGGGCCAAGAAGATTTTTATCATTCACATGAAAATGTTTTAAATATTTTGCACCAATTTCAATAATTTCAGGTATTGATTTTTCTTCATCGCACATTGCTTTTACATCAAGATGTAATTTCAAATATGGATGATTAATTTCCTCTATAATTTCTATTGCTTCTTCTGCTTTATTTATAAAATTTGTTTCACTTCTTGCTAAAGGTTCAAGACATAGATAAATTTTATTTTTTTCACATAATTCAAGAACTGGATAAATTACTTCTTTAAAATTTTCCTTAACTTCTTTATAAGTTTGCCCTTCATTAATTTTTCTCTGTTTTGGTGAACCAAATACCATTATTTCTCCACCTATTTTTGATGTAAACTCAACAAGTTTGCATAGATATTGAGATGTTTTTTCCCTAATGTCTTTATCTCTTGTTGAAATTGACAATCCCTCAGGTTTTACCAAAAGCCAATGAGTTCCTATTATTTCTATGCCAGTTTTTTCAGAAATATTTTTAATTTTTTCAATTTCTGAAGATGGAAGTAATGAAATATCGTCTGAGAGCGTAAAAGGAGCAATTTCAAGGCCCTGATAACCAATCCTTTTTATATATTCAAAAACATTTTCAATTTTCCAATCTTTAAAAATTTCATTACATATTCCTAATTTCATACCCTTTCCTTTTTTTGTCTAAGTATTGTTGGAGTATTTATATCTTCTAAATTTAATCCTTTTTCTTCAAGTGGTAATTCTATTGTTTTTTTAGATTTTAAAGGTATTTGCCTTTCTATAGTGGATTTACCTATTCCAGTAGCAAGTAGAGTTATTTTTACCTCATCTTTAAGGTTCTGGTCAATAGCAACACCTGGTAAAATAGATGGAGAAGTTATTTTTTGCTGAATAAATTTTATTGCTTCTCCAACCTCTTTAAGTGATAAATCGGCACTTCCTGTAATACTTATAAGAACATTTTTTGCTTCCATAATATCACTTTTTTCAATTAATGGGTCATCAATAATACTTTGAACTGCTTTTTCCATTCTCCCATCTTGACTCCCATATCCATGACCAACTATCCCTCTGCCAGCATTTTCAACAACTGAATAAATATCTGCAAAATCAATATCAAAAAGTTTTGGTTTATAAATAAGGTCTGAAATTGAGGAAATTGTTCTTGAAATAATCTCATCAACTTTACCAAATGCTTCAAGAAGTGATATTTTGTCATCCACTATTTCATAGAGTTTTTGATTTGATATATGAATAAGTGTATCTACACTTTTTTCAAGATTTTCAAGACCTATTTTAGCGTTCCCCATTCTTTTTTCTCCTTCAAATTCAAAAGGTGTTGTCACAAGAGAAATTATAAGTGCTCCAAGATCTTTTGCTATTTTTGCAATAACTGGAGTCCCACCCGTTCCTGTTCCCCCACCAAGTCCTGCAATTAAAAAAACTATTTGTGTATTTTTCAAAACTTCTGCTATTTTTTCTTTATCTTCATTTGCGGCAAATTTCCCTTTTTCTGGATCTTTACCAGAGCCCCTACCTTGTGTAGTTTTTTCTCCTATCTGTATCTTAATATCTCCCTTCGCATCCTTAAGTGCATTTGCATCTGTATTAAAAATAACAAACTGAACCCCATCTATTTTACCATAAATTCTTGAAATAATATTCCCTCCAGCATTACCTACTCCAACAACTTTTATATTTATTCTTGAAGTTTCAATTGGTTCTTTTTTTATTTCTACCATTTCATTCCCCCTTTTTAAGATGGAGAAAACAAATCCAAAATCCATTTTTTGAATCTTCTAATTAAACCTTTTTCTTCTTTTTTAACAACTTTTGAAGCAAGCAATAAAAGTCCAAAACCAGCGGCAAACTCTGGTTTCTGATAATTTTTATCTAAGTTAAATATTTTCTGTGGAATCCCAATTTTGACGGGTAATTGAAAAATCTCTTCGGTAAGAACTTCAATACCTTCAAGTTTTGCTCCACCTCCAGTTATTACGACTTCAGATATTTTAACAAGCGGATTTATACGTAATTTCATAAGATTTTTCTGAACCAAGTTCCATATTATTTCCAACATTTCTTTTAATCTAAAATAAACCACTTTAGAAATATCCTCTATACTTACTTTATCTATTTTCCCTGAGGGAGTATATATTTCTATCTTTTTAGTTTTAATTTCTTCGTTTCTTTCATCTGCTAATTTTCTAAAATTACATTTTGCGTATTTCTTTTTTAATTCTTCTGCAAAATCCAACGATATATGGAACATATAAGAAAGATCTGCATCAAGTAATGATGAACCAAAGTTTAAAGAACCTGTCAAAGTAATTTTACCATCTATATAACATACATAATCTGTAATATTTTTACCTATATCAATCACAAGACATCCGAGTTTTTTTTCTTCTTCATTAACAACTGCTTCAGCCGCTGCCCAAGAATAGGGAAAAAGATTTGGCTCTATTTTCAAACCAGCCATATTTGCACATTTATACATATCTTTAATTGGATTTATTTCTCCAGTAACAATATGAACTTTCATTTCAAGTGTATTACCATGCATACCTATTGGTGATTTTTCAATTGGAATGGGATTATTATCAATTATATATTCTTGGGGTATAATAAAAATTATATCTCTGTTATTTTCAAGTGTTGGAATAACTGAATTTTTAATTTCTCTTTCAATTATCTGAATATCTGTTTTATTAATTTCTCTCCCATTTGGTATTATTTCTATTTTTTTTGAGTAAATTTCACCTTTTACATGTCCGCCACCAATCCCAACTGTTACCCATTCAATTCTTTCTTTTGATTGTTTTCTCAAAGAATCTATTAAATCAATTAAACCACCAGCAACTCCTTCAATATCTACAATTCTTCCGCCTTTAATCCAATCCTCATCTGTTTGTTTGATATCTATACCTTTAATTTCAATATTATTTTCCTCAACAATAGAAGTAATACCAAAAAATTTTGTTGTTCCAATATCAATCACTGTTATCACTTTTTCCATTTTCTCTAAATTTTATATAAAAATCTTTAAATCTAATATCAATATATTCAAAATCATTTTTTAAATTTTTTAAAACAAAAGCAAGTTTTTCCATTTTTTCTTTCATAGGTTCATTCCTAAAAAAAATTTTTCTTTTTCCATCACTAATTTCAATTTTATTCAACTCAGAAATATCTATAATTTTTATCTTGAAAAAGTTTTCTATATTGTAATAATTATACCATTTATAAAATTCATTCAAAATCCTAATTTTTTCTTTCTCCTTTATTATATTTCCCGTCTCGTCTACGTTTATCCCATAAATTTCAAGATTTACGTTATCCCTTTTATTATTAATTATAACTCCATTTCTATCTATTAAATATTCTTTTTGATTTGTTTTTAAAATAGCCCATGGAACTCTTAATTTAATCTCTATTTGAAGAGAAGATGGAAAATTTTTTATAATTTTACAATCTTCAATTTCAGGTATAGAAAGAATTTTACTTCTTATTTCTTCTATATCCAAAAACAATAAATTTTTATCTTTTTCAAGTTCAAGCAGTTCTTTTATCAATGGACTTATTTCTTTAGGAAGAATTTTTATCTCTTTTATTTTAAATACTTCCGCATTCCATAAAAAAATAATTATTTTTCTCTCAATATAATAAAAACAAAAAAGAATAAATAAAATGGATAAAAAAATGAATATAATTTTAATTTTTTTTATTCTTCTTTGAAATATCCTCTTTTTAATTTCTTCTATTTTCCTATTTTTTTCTTCCATTTTTCAAGTCCCAAATTTAAAATTATTTCACATAACTGAGAAAAACTTATTCCCTTAAATTTTGCTGCATCAGGTAATAGACTTACTTTTGTTAATCCAGGAATTGTATTAACATCAAGAACAAATGGTCTATTTTTTTTATCTATAATTATTTCCATCCTTGCAAATCCACTACATTTTAAAACCTTATATGTTTTTATAGCAATATTTTCAACTTTCTTTATTAAATTCTTTGGTAATTCCGGAGGTATAATATGAAAACTTTCTCCAGGAGTATATTTGGCCTTGTAATCGTAAAATCCTTTTCTTGTTCTAATTTCTATTATAGGTAAAACCTCAATTTCTTCATTCCCAATAATTCCAACAGTTACTTCTTTACCATCAATATATTTCTCAATAAATACTTCTTTATCAATTGAAAAGGCCTCTTTTATTGCAGAAAACATTTGTTCTTTATTATAAACAATTTTGACCCCAATTGTTGAACCAAGATTTGCAGGTTTTACAACAACGGGAAATTTGAACTTCATCTTTATTGGTTTGTTTTTTTCTATCACAACAAAAGGTGGGGTAGGAATTTTGTGATAACTTAAAATTTCTTTGCAAATAATTTTGTTTAAACATAAAGCAGATGGGAGAATACCTGAACCTGTATAAGGAATTTTCAAGGTTTCACAAAATCCCTGAATTGCTCCA
>Ga0197143_1000604_pt1 | contig 37237 bp, 35 predicted proteins | sample GBS70_MetaG_FD_148603 | JGI IMG/M metagenome (GOLD analysis project Ga0197143, IMG submission 148603) | Sediment microbial communities from Great Boiling Springs, Gerlach, Nevada, United States - GBS 70_MetaG | ecosystem: Environmental > Aquatic > Thermal springs > Hot (42-90C) > Sediment... | reverse complement strand
TAGTTTAGTCCAGTTCCTCCGGCAGCGGGAAGGTCCGAAGGTACTCCCGCAGGAAGGCGCGCCGCAGGACCGGGGTAGACCACGCACCCAACACGCCTTCCAGGAGCGCCCCCGGCAGGCGCAGGGCACACCAGGTCGCGGCTTGGAGAAAACCCACCCGCCGGGCCTGTGCGGCCACGTAGCTCCGGTAGCGGCGGTGGGCCTGGTCCAAGGTCCTCCGCCCGTCCAGCACCTGGGCGAGGAGGGTCCCCACCAGCCAGCCCGTGTGGAGGGCGCTGCGGATCCCCTCCCCGGTCAGGGGCAAGCAGGACCCTGCGCTGTCACCCACCGCGAACACACGGCCGGCTCCCAGCCAACCCGGGCCCACCCCGAGAAACCCTCCGTGGTAGCCGCGCGGGCGCAGGCCGAACCGGGCCACGAAGGCGTCCAGGTGGTCCCGCAGCCGCGTGCGGGCCCGGTAGGAAAGCACCCCCCACCGCACGGACTCCCCGCAGGGGAAGGCCCACGCGTACCCGTCCGGGACCACCTCCGGCCAGAAAAAGAAGTGCAGCCCTGCGGGGAACGCACCTGGGATCTCCGTCTCCAGGCCGAACCACTTCCACCGGGGCCCACCCCGGCCCGCGGCCAGCCTGCACCTCCAGCCGGTGCAGTCCGCCACCAGCTCCGCCTGGAACCGCCCCGCGGAAGTCTGCACCCACCCTCCGTCCAGGTCCTGTACCGCGGCCTGGAAGAACTCCGCCTGCGTCTTCTCCCACGCCTGCAGGCAGAACCGTCGGTAGTCGAAGGTGCAGAAGGGCTCGTCCAGCTCCCACACGAACTCCCGCCGGCGCGTGTGTACCACCAGAGCCCCGTGCACCTGCTGGACCGCCTCCTCCGCTCCCGCCCGGGCCAGCAAGGACACGGGCGCCGCACACGCAGAGGTCTGGCCCGCTCCCAGGGGAACAGGGTCCACCACCAGCACACGGCCGCGGGCCCGTTGGGCCACGGCCAGCCCCGCAAAGGAGGCCCCCGCCACCAGCACGTCGTACTTCACGGCACCGGGCGCGCGTGCTCGAACCGCAAGCTGCCCTGGAAGGCCGGCAGCCGAACCCGCTCGCGCCGTTCCACCCGGATCTCCAGGCCCAGGCCCCGGAGGGCTTCCACCACGCCACCGCGGATGTTCAGGGCGCCCTCCAGGGTAGCGGGATCGCCCACCGCCTCCAGGACGTACGGTGGGGACAGCCGGCGTAGGTTCACCAGGATGGTGCCCCCGACCTGGCTGAACCCACTGGTGGCCACCAGCCGCTGGCCGTTCACCGCCACCGCCTCGGCCCCCGCCGCCCACAGCTCGTTGACCACCGCCACTAGGTCCTGGTACTGGACCGTGGCAGGACTCTGGGCGGGCTTTCCCCGCGGCTCCGCCAGCCGCACCACCACCCCCGGACCCTCCACGGGCACGAGGCCCAAGACCACGCGGAGCTGCTCCACCTCAACCCGCAGGGCCTCCGCCGCGGTCCGGCCCGTGGCCGCCGCCTGCTCGTACTCCCGCAGCCGCTCCTGCAGGGCCGCCAGCTGCTCTTCCAGTTGGCGCCTCGCTTCCCGTTCCTGCCGCAGCATGGTGGCCAGGGCGTACAGGTTCCGGGTACGGACCTCCGGCTGTTCCCGCAGGTGCCGGCTCGCCCGGACCTGGGTCACCATGAGGAAGCCCAGGATGGCCAGCATGCCTACCGCGAGCCCTTGCAGGACCCCCACGGGCCGGTTCCGCGCCCGCAAGGCAGGCTGCGGCGCCGTCCAGGCCTGCTGTGCCTTCACCGGGCCAGCACCTCCCGGATGTCCCTCTCCAGCGCCCTTTCGCCTTCCTCGCCCACGAAGGGGCCCGCGTGTGTCTTAGCCAGGCCGCCGTCCCGGGTCACGAACACCGTGGTGGGCAGCCCCACCACCCGGAACCAACGCAGGGTGTCCCCCCGCGGGTCGTGTACGGACGGGAAGGGAACTTGGAACTCCCGGGCAAACCGCCTGGCGTCCTCGGGATCGTCCAGCACGTTCACCCCGACGAAGTGGACCTCCTGGCCGTGGCGCCGCCACGCCCGCACGAGGACCGGCATCTCCGCCCGGCACGGCGCGCACCAACTCGCCCAAAAGTTCAGGACCACGGGTTTCCCCCGCAGCTGCGCCAGGTGCAGCTCCCGGCCGTCCAGGGTGTCCAGGACGAAGCTCGGGGCCGCCGGCAGCTTCCCCGAAGCCGCGGGGGTGCGAGGGGGTGTCGGGCCCGCTCGGAGGGCACCCCACAAGGCCGCCACGGCCAAGCCGGCCACCAGGACCCACAGGGCAGGGCGCCGCACAGCGCCTTCAGTGTACTCGACCTGGACTACAGCTCGTCCTCGGAGGAGGTGACCACGCGGGCAGGCCGGCCGGCTTCGTACTCCCGCAGGCCTTGCTGCAGGGCTACCCAGGCCAGGGTGGCGCACTTGATCCGCACCGGGAACCGGCGCACCCCCTGCAGGGCGACCAGCTCCCCGAGCTGTTCTTCGTCCGGAGGCTGCCCGTGCATCATGGCCTTGAACCGGTCCGCCAACTGCCCGGCCTCGGCCAGGGTCTTCCCCCGCACGGCCTCCGTCATCATGGAAGCGGACGCCTGGCTGATGGAACAGCCCCGCCCTTCGAACCGTACCTCCTCCAGGCGGCCGTCCCGTACCCGCGCGTACAGGCTGATCTCGTCCCCGCAGGACGGGTTCACGCCCTCCACCGCGATCTCCGCGCCTTCCAACCGCCCGCGGTTCCGAGGGTGGGCGTAGTGGTCCAGGATGATCTCCCGGTACAGCTCCTCCAGCATGCCGCGCTCCGGGGGCTCAGGGGGAAAGGCCGAAAAAGGCCCGTACCCGCTCCAGACCCCGCACCAGGGCGTCGATGTCCTCGGGAGTATTGTACAGGTACACGCTGGCCCGGGCGGTGGCCGCCACACCCAGGGCCCGATGCAAGGGCTGAGCGCAGTGGTGGCCCGCCCGCACGCACACTCCCTCTCCGTCCAGCACCTGTGCCACGTCGTGGGGGTGCACGCCTTCCAGGCTGAAGGCCACCGCGCCACCGCGGAGCTCGGGGTCCCGGGGGCCGTACAGCCGCAGCCCTTTCACCTCCGCCAGCTGGGCCAGGGCGTACCGGACCAGGGCCTTCTCGTGCGCCCGGACCGCCTCCATGCCCACGGCCTGCAGGTAGTCCACCGCCACCCCGAGGGCGATGGCGTCTGCGATGTTGGGAGTCCCGGCCTCGAACCGGTGGGGAGGATCCTTGTACGTGGACTTCTCCAGCTCCACCCGCTCAATCATCTCCCCGCCCCCGTGGAAGGGGGGCATGGCCTCCAGCAGCTCCCGACGGCCCCACAGGGCGCCGATCCCCGTGGGGCCGCACATCTTGTGCCCGGAGAAGGCCAAGAAGTCGCAACCCAAGTCCTGCACCCGCACGGGCATGTGGGGCACGCTCTGGGCTCCGTCCACCAGCACCACCGCCCCCACCGCGTGGGCCCGCTCCGCGATGTCCCGCACGGGGTTGATGGTCCCCACCACGTTGGACTGGTGCGTCACCGCCACCACCCGGGTCCGCTCCGTGAGGCAGCGGTCCAGACTGTCCAGGTCCAGGGTTCCGTCCTCTGGCCTCACCCGCACGAAACGCAGCCGGGCGCCCCGGCGCTGGGCCAAAAGCTGCCATGGCACCAGGTTGCTGTGGTGTTCCATCTCCGTGACCAGGATCTCGTCTCCCGGCCGGACGTAGGCGTCCCCGTAGCTGTAGGCCACCAGGTTGATGGCCTCCGTGGTCCCCCGGGTGAAGATTAACTCCTCCGGAGGCGCCCCGATGAAGGCGGCCACCTTGGCCCGCGCCTCCTCGTACGCCAAGGTGGCCCGTTCCGCGATGCGGTACAGCCCCCGGTGGACGTTGGCGTTGTACTCCTCGTAGTACCGCTGGAGGGCCTCCAGGACCACCCAGGGTTTCTGGGAGGTGGCGGCGCTGTCCAGGTAGACGAGGGGTTTGCCGTCCACCGACCGCTGCAGCAGGGGGAAGTCCCGCCGAACCTCCGAGGGAACGGACACCTTCTCCTCCCCGACTCTACACCCCGGTCCGTTTTCCCGACGACGGCCTTTCCAAGGCAGGCCCCTAGGAGCCGTGGATGCGGCCCGCGTGCACCCGGGGCGTGGGATCCACGTACACCACCCCGTCCTCCACCTTTACCGCGTACGTGGCCACGTTGTGGACCGCGGGCAGCGACCTCACCTGGCCCGTGGGGATGTGGAACCGGGAGCCGTGGCGGGGGCACACGGCCATCTCCCCCATCACGGGCCCCTCCGCCAGAGAGGCTTCCTCGTGGGTGCAGGTGTCGTCGATGGCGTAGAAACGCCCTCCCAGGTTGAACACCGCGATCCGCCTCCCTGCCACCTCGAACGCCCGGCCCGTGCGGTCCGGGATGTCCTGCACCCTGGCCACGGCCACGAACTGGCTCACCGGTCCCCCGCCACCTCCTCCAGCAGGCCCCGGAGGGCCGCCACCCGGCCCAGGGGAGCCTGCGCGCCCATTTTCTCCGCCACCTTCTGCTCCAACCACAACCGTACCCCTTCCAGGGGCAGCCGATCCAGCACCTCCGAGAAGAAGCCCTCCACGATCATGTGGACCGCCTGCTGCCGGGTGAGGCCCCGGGTCTGCAGGTAGAAGAGGTGCTGTTCGTCCAGGCGGCTCACCGCGGAGCCGTGGGTGCACCGCAGGTCGTTGGCCATGATCTCCAGTTCCGGCTTGCTGTCCGCCCGGGATTCCGGGGAAAGGAGGAGGTTCCGGTTCGACTGAAAGGCGTTGGTCTTCTGGGCCCCGGGGTGGACCCGGATGAGGCCCGCGAACACAGACCGGGCCGAGCCCAGGAGGGCGACCTTGTACAGCAGGTCGCTGCCCGTATGGCCAGCCCGGTGCTCCTGCAGGGTGTGGACGTCGTAGTGCTGAGCGTCGTCTGCAAAGAAGGCGCCCAGCATCTCCGAGGAGGCCCCAGGGGAGTCCAGGAGGGACTCCACGAACAGCTTCTCCACGGAGGCTCCGAAGCTGGCCACCAGGCTGTACACGGTGGCGTCGCGGCCTACCCGAGCCCGCACCACCCCGAACTCCCGCACCTGCCGCGGCAGGTCCTGCAGCTGCACGTAGCGGAGCTGCGCGCCCTCTTGGACCACCAGCTCCGCACCCAGATTCACCAACCCGCCGCCCAGGCCCGTGCGGCGGTGGATCAGGGCGGCACGGCTGCGGGGCCCCAGGACCACGAGCACGTGCGGGGAGGCGAAGCCCTCCCCGTCCAACCAGTCCGCCGCCACCAGGGGCTGTTGCACCTCCACACCCGGGGGGACGTACAGGAACACCCCGCCCGTGGCGAAGGCGGCGTGCTGGGCGGTGAAGGCGTCCTCCTCCGGCTGGAAGGTGGCACGGAACAGGAACGGCTCCACCAGCTCCGGGTGTTCCCGGACTGCGGTCCGGAGGTCGCAGAACACCACCCCCGCCTCCCGGAGCGCGTCCGCTCCCTGGGCCTGCGCGGGCGCGCCGTTGTGGAGGATCAGGGTGGGACCACCGTCGGCCAGACCTTCCAGGGCCCGGGGGCTCACCTCCTCCGACCCCTCTTCCTGCAGCACCGGCGCCAGTCCTTCCCACGCCAGCCGCTCGGGAGGGGTCCGCCGCCACGCCTCGTGGGTCGCAGGAGGGAGGGGCAGGGAGCGGAAGTGCTCCCACGCTGCACGCCTCCGCTCCCAGAGCCACGCCGGTTCGTCCCACAGGCGGGACAACCGCCGCAGGGTCGCCTCGTCGAATGCCGTACGCACCACGCCGTCCTCCCCGTCGTGTCCGTCCACACCGCGGGGTCCTATCCCACCGACCCCTCCATCTCCAGGGCGATGAGCCGGTTCAGCTCCACCGCGTACTCCAGGGGCAGTTCCTTGGCGATGGGCTCGATGAAGCCCCGGACGATCATGTTCATGGCCTCGTCCTCCTGGATGCCCCGGCTCATGAGGTAGAACAGCTGCTCGTCGCTCACCTTGGAGACCGTGGCCTCGTGGGTGATCTGCACGTCTTCCTCGTCGATCTCCATGGTGGGGTAGGTGTCCGACCGGGACCGGTCGTCCAGGATCAAGGCGTCACACCGCACCGCGCACTTGCTCCCCTTCGCCCCCTTGTACACCTTCACCAGGCCTCGGTAGCCCGCCCGGCCCCCGTCCTTGCTGATGGACTTGCTGACGATGGAGGACTGGGTGTAGGGGGCCGCGTGGATGACCTTTCCGCCCGGGTCCTGGTGCTGCCCCGCCCCCGCGAAGGCCACGGACAGGATCTCCGCCTTCGCCCCCGGCTCCACCAGGTACACGGAGGGGTACTTCATGGTGATCTTGCTGTTGTGGACCACGAACCCGTTCGCCACGAAGTTGTGCGTTCCCTCGATCTCAATGTCCCACGTGTCCTCGACCCCCTCCGGCTCGATGGCTGCCACGCGCGAGAAGTGCACCGGGCGCGTGTACGGCTGCTCGCCGAAGTACAGGAAGTAGTGTGTGTACTCCTTGATTTCCTTCCCGAGGGGCTTTCTCTCCACGCGGCTCCACCGGGAGATCTTCCGGGCGTCCCAACCGCAGGAGATGGCGAGGGCCTTCATGTCCTCCAGCAGCAGCCGGTTCGCACTCGTCACGGACAGGTTCTTGTGCCGACCCCGGCGGTATCCGTCCCCCGCGATGTAGCCCTCCAGGAAGGCCACCCGCTGCCCCTTGGGCAGTCGGTAGATCCACCGGGGCACCCGCTTCTCCCGTGCCCCGCCCGCGAAACCCTGCGCCCGTAGCCACTCCGCCAGATCCACCGAGTTGACCCGCACCGCGTTCCCCCTCACCTGTCCCTGGAGCCCGAAGAGCCGTTCCAGCAGCTCCAGCAGGCGCCCGTGCGCCCGGTCCCCTTCCGGTACCGCGAAGCACACCCGCGTTCCGTCCAGGTAGCCGTCCGCCACGTACAGGCCCAGCAGCCACAGGAGCTCCTCCGTGCTCTGCTCAGGGACCCGCACGGCTTTCCTCCCCCGCCGCCCCACCGCCGCGAACACCGCCGGCTGCCCGCTGTCCGGCACGTCCCCCACGATGGCCACCAGGTCGCCAGGCCGTAGCTGGTCCAGCCGTTCCCAGGTCAGGAACACGTGCCTGCCTTCCTTGCGCAGCACCAGGAAGGGGTGGTTCGCGGTCGCCCGGATCTCCCGGTGATTGGCCACCCGCAGCCGGAACACCTGCTGCCGCCCACTGTAGCGCTTGGCCACCACTCTCCGCCGCACGAGGTTCAGCTCCGTGTCCACCGTGTAGACCGTATCCCCCGGCTCTACCTCCGCAATCGGCTTGAGGTCGCTGTTCAACAACACCCGAGCGTCCGAAGTCAAACACCCCAAATTCCCGTCGACCCACTCCATGGTGGCGTCCCGGTACGCCACCGCCCGCTTGGTCACCAAATTGTACACGTTCTTCGACCAGTTCTGGATGGTCGTGTACCGACACCGGGCCCCCTCCTTCACGATGATCTCCACCACCGCGCTGTGGAGGGAGTCCGTGGTGTAGATGGGAGCTGTACAGCCCTCCACGTAGTGGACGTAGGCACCCGGCTCCACGATGATCAACGTCCGCTCGAACTGTCCGACGTTCTCCGCGTTGATCCGGAAGTACGCCTGGAGGGGGATCTCCACCTTCACCCCCGCCGGCACGTAGATGAAGGAGCCCCCCGACCACACCGCGGAGTTCAGCGCCGCGAACTTGTTGTCCTCCGGCGGCACCACCGTGCCGAAGTACTCCTGGACCAGGTCCGGGTACTTCTTCACCGCGGTGTCGGTGTCCACGAAGATGACCCCGAGCTTCTCCCACTCCTCCTTGAGGCTGTGGTAGACGACCTCAGACTCATATTGAGCTCCCACCCCGGCCAGGAACTTCCGCTCCGCCTCGGGGATGCCCAACCGCTCGTAGGTGTCCTTGATCTCCGCGGGCAGCTCTTCCCAGCTCCGGGCCTGGCGGTCCGTGGGCTTGATGTAGTAGTAGATGTCGTCGAAGTCGATGCTGGACAAGTCCGGTCCCCAGGTGGGCAGGGGCTTCTTCCAGAACACCTCCAGGCTGTGCAGCCGGAAGGCCCGCATCCAGTCCGGCTCGCCCTTGAGGTGGGAAATCTCCTCCACCACCTCGCGGCTCAAGCCCTTGCGGGACTTGAACACGTAGTTCTCGGGCATCCGGAAGCCCCACTTGTACTGGTCCAGGTCAATCCCCAGCGGGTTGGCAGTCGCCATGGTCTTCCTCCTCTCCGTGCCCGAAGGCTCGCCTCACCCTCAGTGCGCCACCCAGAACACCTTTCCCGCACGCCGCACGGGCTGGTCCCCCGAGGTGCTGGCCGCCACCTCCGCGAACTGCTCCTGCAGCCCCTCGTAGCCCGTCTGCTCCAGCTCGTCGGCCAGCTCCGGACCCCCGGAGATCACGATGCGGCCGTCCAGCATCACGTGCACGTGGTGGGGCCGGATGTAGTGGAGGATGCGGGAGTAGTGGGTGATGAGGACGATCCCCATGTTGCCCGCGGCCTTCTCGAACAGCTGGTTCACGTTCTCCGCCACCACTTTCACCGCGTCGATGTCCAGCCCCGAGTCGGTCTCGTCCATGATGGCCATCTCCGGCTCCAGCACCGCCATCTGGAGGATCTCCGCCCGCTTCTTCTCCCCCCCGCTGAACCCCTCGTTCACGTACCGGGTCACGATGCTGGGGTCTAGCCTCAGCAGCTCCAGCTTCTCCCGCAGGATCTTCTGGAACTCCGCCACGGGGATCAGCTCGTTCTGATACCCGCGCCGGGCCGACAGGGCGGTGCGGAGGAAGGACGCGAAGTTCACCCCCGGGATGGCCACCGGGTACTGGAAGGCGATGAACAGCCCCTCCCGGGCCCTCTCGTCAGGCGTCATCTCCAGGAGGTCGCGGCCCTTGTAGAACACCTCCCCGCCCGTGATGACGTAGAAGGGGTTGCCCATGAGGACGTTGGCCAGGGTGGACTTGCCGGAGCCGTTGGGCCCCATGATGGCGTGGATCTCCCCCTTCCGGACCTCCAGGTTCACCCCCTTGAGGATCTCCCGGTCCAGCTCCTCCACCTTGGCCCGCAGGTTGCGGATCACGAGCTCGGGCGTGCGCTCCTTCATGCTTCCTCCGTTTCGGTCCCCCTAAAATTCTTGACGGAATCGCTCAACAACCCTCCCCATTCTAGGGCCTGCTCCACGCCCGGTCAAACGGCCCGGAGCCGCGGCCTGGACAGGACTCCGGTTCAGACCAGTCGGGCGTCCACGGTGAGGGACTCCAGGCCCGGCTTCAGGAGCTGGGAAACCGGGCAGCCCTCCTTGGCCGCCTCCGCCAGCTCCCGGAACTTGGCCTCGTCCACGCCGGGGACCACGGCCCGGGTTTCCAGGTGGACCCGGGTGATGCGGGCGCCGGCCTCGCCCACCTGCAGGGTCAGGGTGGCCGTGGTCTCGATGCGCTCCGGCGCGGCCCCCTCCCGGCCGAGGCGGGCGGCTAAGGCCATGCTGAAGCACGCGGCGTGGGCCGCGGCGATGAGCTCCTCGGGGTTGGTCCCCTCCCCCGACTCGAACCGGGACACGTAGGTGACGGGGGCCTCCCGCAGGGCACCGGAGGGCGTGGTGGCGCGTCCGGCGCCGCTGCGCAGGTCCCCGGTCCAGGTAGCGCTGGCAGTACGGGTGATCTCCGGCATGGCCGACGCTCCTTTCCTTAGTGGTTTCCGGGGAACGTACGGGGCCAGTTTACCACGGGTCAACGCCGGCCTTTTCCTCCGCGAGCCTGCGGAGTGCCTCTTCCCGCAGGGATCGCCGGCTCACCTTGTCCAGCCCCGTGCGCGGGAAGTCCTCTACCAGCCAAACCCGCCGGGGCACTTTGAAACCCGCCAGTCGGCCGCGGCAGAAAGCCACCAAATCCTGCGGGTCCACCAGGGCCCCGGGCGCGGGCCGCACGAAGGCCACCACCTGCTGACCCCACCGGGGATCCGGGACCCCCACCACCGCCGCCTCCGCCACCGCGGGGTGCCTCCGCAGGACCGCCTCCACCTCCGCGGGGTACACGTTCTCCCCCCCTGTGACGACTAGGTCCACCCTGCGGTCCAGGACGTGCAGGTACCCTTCCGGATCCACGTAGCCCACGTCCCCGGTGTGCAACCAGCCGCCCCGCAGGACTTCTGCGCTGGCCTTGGGCCTCCGGAAGTAGCCCTTCATGACCGTGGGGCCCTTGACCCGGATCTCCTCCGCCTCCTCCGCGGAACGCCCCGCGCGCACGGACACCGGGAACAGGGGACGGCCCGCGCAGTCCGGCCGCGTCTTCGCCAGGCGTGGGTGCAGGGTGGTCACCTGCGAGGCAGCTTCCGTGAGGCCGTACGTGGGGGCCACGGGCCAGCCCCGTTGAGCGGCCTCCTGTACCAGCTCCGGCGGCACCGGCCCGCCCCCCACCAGGACCGCCTGGAGGGTGGCGGGTACCCGCCCCTCTGCCCGCACCTCCAGCACGCGCTGCAGCATGGTGGGGACCACGGAGGTGTAGGCGATCCCCCGGTCCACTTCGCGGTGAAAAGCTTCCGGGTCGAACCGTTCGTGCAGCACCACCCGCCCGCCACACAGGGCCGCCCGCCACAGGATGGCCGCCCCTCCCACGTGGGCCAGGGGCAGCACCGCCAGCCACGCGCCCTCGGGGTCGCAGCCTAGGTGAAGGTTGCTGGCCAGGGCGTTCCAAAGGTGGTTTCCGAAGGTCAGCTGCGCCCCCTTGGGCTCCCCCGTGGTCGCGGAGGTGTACAGGATGCCCTGGACCCGGTGAAGGGAAAACGCCGCTCGCAACCGGACCCGTTCCGGCCGGCTCTCGGGCAACAGATCCGGGTGCTCGGGGTCCACGCACGCCACCGTGGACCATCCCGCCTGCCGGGCTCGGTCCTGCAGCTGGGGCTCCGTGACCAGGAGCGCGGGCTGGCAGTCCTCCAGCCGCCACCGTAGCTCTGGAGGCGCCAGGCGCACGTGCAGGGGCACGCACACCGCCCCCAGCCGTGCCAGGGCGTGCAGGAGCACCACGAAGGGTGTGCCGTTGTGGAGGAGCAGGGCCACCCGGGAACCTTCGCCGACCCCAAGCCCCGCAAGTCTCCAGGCCACGGCCCGGGCCCGACGGTCCAGCTCCCCGTACGTCAGGCGCTCGCGGGAGCTTTCCACGGCGGGCCGGTCCGGCTCGGTACGGGCGCGGTGCGCCACAGGGTCCGGGAAGGTCATCGGACGAGGCTTGCCGCCAGCAGCACGCCGTAGGCCAGGTGCAGCCGGGCGGTGTCCTTGAGGCTACGGTTCAGCGCTTGGCCGTCCTGGGTCCACACCCGCCAGGCCGTCCACCCCGCCAAGGGGGCCACCAACCACGGGAGCCAGAAGTCCGCGCCCAGCTGGCCCCGCATCAGCCACGGCCACCCCAGGGCCAGGACCCAGCACCCGGTGTACTCCCAGCGGGCGCCACGGGGACCCAGCCGCACCGCCAGGGTACGCTTGCCCGCGGCCGCGTCCGTGGGGATGTCCCGGAGGTTGTTCACCACCAGGATGGCGGTGCACGTGAGCCCCACGGGGATGGCAGCCCAGACCGCCTCGGCCCGTAGACCGCCGGTCTGCACGTAGTCCGTCCCCACCACTGCCACCAGCCCGAAGAAGACGAACACGAACAGGTCCCCGAGACCCCGGTAGCCCAAGCGCGGCCCCGCGGTGTAGCTGATCCCCGCCGCCACGCAGCTCAAGCCCACCAGCACCAAGGGCCAGCCCCGCAGCCACACCAGGTACAGCCCCGCGGCGCACGCCAAGCCGAAGGCCACCCACGCGCCGGCCAGCACCTGCCGGGGAGTCAGCAGCCCCGCCGCGGTCACCCGCAGGGGCCCCCTGCGGAGGGAGTGGTCTGCGCCGTGGAGGAAGTCGTGGGCGTCGTTGCTGAGGTTGGTCCCCACCTGGACCAGGACCGCCACCGCCAGGGCCGCGAGAGCCGCAAGCCCGTGGAACTTCCCCGCCTGCGCCGCGGTGGCGGTCCCCACCAGCACGGGAGCTACCGCGGCGGGCAGGGTGGCGGGCCGGGCAGCCAGCCACCACACCCGCCAGCCGGGAGCCCTACCCGCCTCAGGGGAAGCGCGGGAACTTGGAGAAGTCGGGCTTGCGCTTTTCGAGGAAGGCATCCCGGCCCTCCTTCGCCTCGTCCGTGAGGTAGTACAGCAGGGTGGCATCCCCGCCCAGTTGCTGCAGCCCCGCCAGGCCGTCGGTGTCTGCGTTGAAGGCGGCCTTCAGCAGCCGGATGGCCAGGGGGCTTTTCTCGAGGATCTCCCGCGCCCACCGCACGCCCTCTTCCTCCAGCTGGTCCACGGGCACCACGGTGTTCACCAGCCCCATCTCCAGGGCCTGCTGGGCGGTGTACTGCCGGCACAAGTACCAGATCTCCCGCGCTTTCTTGTGCCCCACGATGCGGGCCAGGTACGTGGAGCCGTACCCGGCGTCGAAGCTCCCGACCTTCGGGCCCGTCTGCCCGAAGATGGCGTTGTCCGCGGCGATGGTGAGGTCACACACCGTCGCCAGGACGTTGCCTCCCCCGATGGCGTAGCCCGCCACCAGGGCGATCACGGGCTTGGGCAGGGTCCGGATGAGGCGTTGGAGGTCCAGCACGTTGAGGCGGGGGATGCGGTCGGCTCCCACGTAGCCGCCGTGGCCCCGAACCCGCTGGTCGCCGCCCGAGCAGAAGGCCTCCTTGCCCGCTCCCGTGAGCAGGACTACCCCGATGGAAGCGTCGTCCCGGGCGTGGTTGAAGGCGTCGATCATCTCCATGACGGTCTCGGGCCGGAAGGCGTTCCGGACCTCCGGCCGGTTGATGGTGACCTTGGCGATCCCCGCGGCGTCCTCTTCCCCGTGCTCGTACACGATGTCCGTGTAGTCCCGCACCTTCCTCCACTTGATGCGCACCGCCTTCACCTCCGTCCGCCGTGGTCTCCCTCTCGCAGCCGTCCCGAAAATTCTTCGGGCACACGGGACCGGGGTCCCCAAAAATCGCTGCGCGATTTTTGGGGCGGTCTAGACGCGTTCCACAGCTTCCCGCACCGCCTCCCACGCCAGGCGGTGCAGCTCCACGTTCCGCCTCCGGTCCGTCCGGACCTCCACCACCCACAGCCCTCCTGCCCGCAGGCCTTCTCGGACGGCGCCCCGGAAGTCCTCCCAGTCCTTCGCCCGGCGAAATTTCCCGCCGAACATCTCCACCGCGGGCTGGAAGTCCACCCCGTGGGGCGTCCCGAAGAGCTCCTCGAAGGCCTCCCCGTGCGCCGCCTGCGGGAGGAAGGAGAAGATCCCGCCGCCGTCGTTGTGCAGGAGCACCACCAGCAGGCTCAGTCCGAAGCGGCGCGCGGACAGAAGGCCGTTCAGGTCGTGGTACAGGGACAGGTCCCCCACCACCAGGACCACGGGGTCCGGGCTCACCGCCGCCGCCCCCAGGGCGCTGCTCACCACACCGTCGATGCCACTGGCTCCCCGGTTGGCCAGGACCCGGAGCTGCTTCGGGGAGGGAGGGAGGAAGGTGTCGAGGTCCCGCACGGGCATGCTGTTGCCCACGTACAGCACGCACGGGTCCGGCAAAAGGCCCTCCAGCTCCCACGGGACCCGGCCCTCGAAGGGTTCCTCCACCGTCTTCAAGAACGCCTCCAGGGCTTTTCGGGCCGCCTGCCCGAGGGCTCGCCACGTCTGCCACCACGGGGTGGGAGCCCGGGGCGGCAGGCACTCCCGCAGCCGCTGGCAGAACCGCACGGGGTCTGCGGCCACCACCCAGTGGGCCACGTGGTCCGGATCCGGCCACGCCCCGCCGTCGTGCACCACCACCTGCACGGCTTGGGGCCTTCCGGAGAGGAACTCCTGAAGGGTCCGGGAGGTGGGGCTCAGCCCGAAGCGCAGCACCACCTCCGGCTGCAGACGTTCCGCCAAGCCGGGGCTGCGCAGCAGGGCGTCGTGCGCTTCCACCACCGGGGAACGGTCGTGCCTGCCCGCCCGGACCTGGGACAGGGGCTCCGCGAGGACGGGGAAAGCCAGCGCACGCGCCAGGCTCGTCACCGCCTCGGGGAACCCCGGACGGTCCAGGGGGCCGCACACCACGAGGCCCCGTTCGCAGCCGGAAAGGAGCCGCGCCAGCTCCGCCACCACCTCCTCCCCGGGCTCCTGGCCGGAGGGGGAGGCCTCGGTGTACGGCTTTTCCGAGGCCCGGCCCCACAGCGCTTCCGGGGAGGCAGAGAGCGGCGGGCCGGCTGTGGGCACCAGAGGTTCCCGCAGGGGCACGTTCAGGTGCACGGGTCCTGGGGGCTCGGCGCACGCCTGCGCCACGGCCTGGCACGCCAGGCTTCGGGCAAAGCGCAGAGCCGCCTCGTGGGCCTCCGGCAGGGGGAGGTCTACGGACCACTTCGCGTGTGCCCCGAACATCCTCACCTGGTCTGCGGTCTGCAGCGCCCCGGAGCCCCGCAGCTCGGGCGGCCGGTCCGCGGTGAGGACCACCAGGGGCACGCGGGCGAAGTAGGCCTCCACCACCGCAGGCAAGAGGTTGGCGGCCGCGGTCCCCGAAGTGGAAAGCACCGCCGCGGGCCTGCGGGACAGGCGTGCGGCACCGGAGGCGAAGTACCCCGCGCCCCGCTCGTCTAGGAGGGTCCACGTGCGGATGCCCGGGTGCCGCCAAGCACTGAGCGCCAGGGGTGTGGAACGGGACCCGGGGCACAGGCACAGTTCCCTCACCCCGCACCGCCACAGTTCGTCCACCAGGGCCGCACAGAAGGCGTACGTGGCGTTCTCCGGCTCTCTCACGGACCTTCCACCCCCAGGGCCTCCAGCACCGCCCGCAGCTTCAGCTGGGACTCCTGGTACTCCCGTAGGGGCTGGGAGCCTGCCACCACCCCGCACCCGGAGAAGGCCCACCCGCGGCCTTCCCGCAACAGGGCCGACCGGATGGCCACCGAGAGTTCGCCCGCCCCGCAGGCGTCCACCCAGCCCACCGTACCCGCGTACCAGCCCCGAGGGACGGGCTCGTGCTGGCGGATCCACCGGGTAGCCGCCTGCACGGGCAGGCCCGCCACGGCGGGGGTGGGGTGCAACCTGCCCCCCACCTCGAGGATCCCCACGCCGTCCGTCAGACGGCCCCGGAAGGGGGTCCGCAGGTGCTGCAGGTCGGGCAGGACCACCACACCCCGTTGTCCCTGGTGGAGCGCCACGCACAGGGGCCGGAGGGCGTCCCGCACGTGACCGGCCACCAGCTCGTGCTCGTGGGCTTCCTTGGCGCTCTCCTGCAGCTGGGCCCGCAGGCGCTGGTCTTCTCGCGGAAGTGCGCTCCGGGGCGCGGTTCCCGCCAGGGCCTGTGTCGCCACCCGACCCCGGCGTACCCACGCCAGACGCTCCGGTGACGCGCCCAGGAACACCGCACCGGCCCGGGCCACGGCGAACACCGTGCAGGTGGCGTACCGGTCCTGGAGCCTCCGCAGCACCGCGTCTGGGGTGGCCCGGACCGCCACCTCCACGCAGCGGGCCAGCACCACCTTCCGCAGCACGCCGGCCCGGCAGGCGGCCTCGGCCCGCTCCACCTCCGCCATCCACCGCTCCGGGGAAGGAAGTTGCCGCAAGACTTGGCCCCAGGTGGCTTCCGGGCTGGCTTCCTCCGCCCCTTCGAGGACCTGGAGGGTCCTTTCCACCTCGTCCCCGCCTCCCTCTGGGCCGACCAAGCAGCCCACGGCCAGGTACTCCGATCCTCGGATCCGCGCACGCAGCACCCGCGGCACCGCCACCACACCCTCTGGGAAACCCTCCCACAGCTCTGTGCCGCGCCAGGCGTCGAAGGCGAACCCCGCGAAGGCCACGGGCGCCAGGGGCCCCTCCCACAGGGCGCCCTGGGCCACCCGCCGCCAGGCTCTGGCGGCCTCGGAGAACCGACCCGCGCCCGAAACTTCCGCAGCCCAGGCCTCGCCCGAGGCCCAGACTGCGAGACCTCGGGCGGGCTTGGCCCACACCCAGCCGGGCGAGGTCAGGGTCCACGGGAGGCCCAAGGGCTCGACCCGAGTACTGGCCCACACCAACACGGGACTCCCTCCGCGGACCGAGGCCGCGCGGGCTCGGCGCGCCAGGTCGGCGAGCCCACGCAGGAGCTGGGCGGGAAGGGCGGTCACCCGAGGCATTCAGCCCTCCTCCGGGAACCCCACGGACCGCAACAGCAGGGCCGCCAGGTGCGGGACGGACGGCCGCAGGGCTGCACCGGGCTCGTGCAGCCACCGGACCACCACCTCGCTCACCGCCCCCAGCCAGGCGGTGGCGGCGAGGGCGGTGTCCTGCGGGGGGATGTCGCCGTCGGAGACCGCCTCGTCCAGGTAAGCCTGCACCAGCGCCGCCAGGCCCGCCCTCAGCTCCCAGCGCCGGCGCTCCACCTCCGGACTCACCCCCGCGGATTCCAGCAAGAACAGGCGGGTCAGGGGCTCGTTCTCCTCGAAGACGCCCAGGGCTGCGTGCAGGGCCGCGGCCACCTTCGCGCGTCCGCCCTGAGCTCCGGAGATGGCGCCGGTCACCCGCTCCACGAGGGTGGCCGCGGCGTCGTCCAAGAGCGTGCAGAAGAGCTCTTCCTTGCTGGGGAAGTGGACGTACAGGGCGCCCTTGGACACCCCTGCCTCCTGCGCCACGTGGTCCATGAGGGTCCCGTGGTACCCCCTGGAGGCGAAAGCCCGGCGCGCCGCCTCCAGGATGCGGAGCCGGGTGCGGTCCTTCCTTACCGACCGCGGCGCGAGGTCAGTAGGGCTCTGTGATGCTCCCATGGGTGACCGACCAGTCAGTCACTATATTATAAAGGCCACCCTAGGAGCGTGTCCCGGAAAAACCCCTCCAGCGGAGAGGGACCGGGGTCCCCAAGGTCGCGGCGATCTTCGGGTTGGTCTCGCTCAGCCCGCGGCCACCGCCAGGGCTTCCGTGGCGGCCCGGGGGTCGAAGGCACCTTCCGCGGCGTAGCGCACCATGGTCCGCAGCTCGTCCAAGGTGAACCCCAGCTCCCGGGCAGCCAGGTACATCTCCGAAGTCAGGTTCGTCCGCAACAGAAGGGGGTCGTCGCTGTTCAAGGTCACCCGGACTCCCGCGTCGAACAGGGCCCGCACCGGGTGGTCCTTCCAGTTCTGGACCAGGCCCAGGCGGACGTTGCTGGTGGGGCAGATCTCCAGGGTAATCCGGTGGTCCCGCAGGTACGCCACCAGCTCCGGGTCCTCCACGGCCCGGAACCCGTGCCCGATGCGGGTGGCACCCAGCTGGTAGATGGCCGTCCACACGGAAGCGGGACCCGAAAACTCCCCCGCGTGTACGGTGATCCCCAGGCCCGCTTCCCGCGCCACCTCGCAGGCCCGCGCGAACAAGGCCGGCGGGAAGTTCTCCTCGTCCCCGGCCAGGTCCAGCCCCACCACCCCGCACTCCGCGCAGGAGGCGGCGATCTCCGCCACCTCAAGGGCGTGCTCCGGGCCCCGTTCCCGCACCAGGGTCACCAAGAATCCGCACCGGATGCCGAACTCCTCCTCTGCCCGGGCCCGGCCCTCCGCCATGGCTTCCAGCATGCCGCGGATGCCCAACAGGGCAAAGCCCCGCCGCCCGCCCACCCGGACCTCCACGTACCGCACGTGGTCCTCCGCGGCCTCCCGGAGCAGCTCGTAGGTGATGCGGGCCACGTTGCGGTGGGTGTACAGGCTGTCCGGCACCTTGCCCGCCCGCCCCAGGTAGCGCAGCCGGCGCAACCTGTCGTACCCGAAGTGGCGTTTGGGATCGCTCACCAGGTAGGGTTCTGTGAGACTCGGGGCGTGCAGCTCCTCCGCGAGCCGGCGCAACCGGAGGGAGGTCTCCAGGTGGACGTGCAGCTCCGCCTTCGGCAGCGCGTGCACCGCTTCCCGGCTGACCTCCGCCTCCATCCCCGCCCCACGTAGCCGCTCGCGTCGGGTTGCATTATACTCGCACCCTGTGGGCCGCACAATCTTGACAAAACCCACGGCATCGGCCTCCCTCCGCTGCGGCCTTTTCGCTGTCGCCGCCGTCACGCGCCTGGTGGCTGCGGTCACCCTGCCGGTTTTGGACGACGAAGCGTACTACTGGGTGTGGTCCCGACACCTGCAGTGGGGCTACCTGGACCACCCGCCCGCGGTGGCCCTCCTGGTGGCCGCGTCCACGCAGGTGCTGGGCCACGCCCCGTGGGCCCTGCGGGTCCCCAGCCTCCTCCTGGCCATGGCCACCGCCGGGGTGGTGGCCCGGCTCACGGAGGACCTGTTCGGCCCGGAGGCGGCGCGGCGCAGCCAGTGGCTGTTCCACGCGGTGCCCCTGTTCTTTGCGGGCGGCGTGCTGGTGTCCCCGGACGCCCCCGCCACCTTCCTGTGGGCGGTGGCCACGTGGGCTGTCTGGCGCGCCCTCCGGGGAGAGGGAAGAGCGTGGTGGGTGGTGGGACTGGCGGTGGGGCTGGGCCTCCAGAGCAAGTACAGCGTGGCCTTCTGGGTCCCCTCCGCGGCCCTCCTCGCCCTGCGCCAGGCCGCAGGCCGCACCCTAGACCACCCCAAAAATCGCTGCGCGATTTTTGGGGACCCCGGTCCCGTGTGCCCGAAGGATTTTCGGGACAGGCTCCTAGGTCTCGCCGCCGCGGCGGGTCTTGCCCTGTTGCTCTTCCTCCCCAACCTCCTGTGGAACGCGCAGCACCACTGGCAGGCCTTCCGCTTCGTGGTGGAGCGGGCCAGCTGGGTGCGGGCCGGGTCCCTGGGCAACCTCGCCCTCTCCGCAGGGGGGGTGTTGCTGTACCTGTCTCCCCTCCTCGCGGTCCTCTTGCTGGTGGCACCGTGGCGCGGCAGCGACCCCGCGCACCGCTTCCTGCAGCTCTTCTGCCTACCCACCCTCCTGGCCTCCCTGGTGGCCGCGGTGGCGGGGAAGTTCAAGCCCCACTACATCGCGCCCGTGGCCCTGCTGGGCGTGGTGGCCCTGGCATCCTGGGACAGCCCGCGGGCGAACCGCTGGCGGGTTTTCGCGGCGGTGGTGGGAGCCATGCAGTCCGCGGCCCTCCTCGGCCTGGCGGTGTCCAGCACCTGGCACCCCGCGGTGCTGGCGGACCAAAAGGGGTGGGACCGCGTGGCCCAGGAAGTCCTCCGCCTTGACCTCCACCCCTCCACGGTCCTGGTGACCACCACCTACCAGAACGCGGGCCAGCTCAGCTACGCCCTCCGGGAGCGGTACCCCGTGGCGGTGCTCCCGGGCCCCCACGCCTTCGACCAGTGGAGTCCCCTGGCGAGCCACGCGGGATCTCCGGCCCTGTTCGTGCACGACGCCGCCTCTCCACCCCCTGGGCCCTACGCGCGGTGGTGCCGCAACCCCCAGCGCCTGCCGGATCTGCGCGTCCCGGAAGACGCGCGGCCCCTGCGGACCTTCGTGCTGGTGCGCTGCGCCGCCCTCAGCCTGCCGTCCCCCTGACCTGCGCGGGGGGCTCGCCCACCCGGTTCTTCTGCACCACCGCGGCACGGCTCCGCTGGTGCCGGAAGGGTCGCACGGGGCAGGCCACCCAGTGTCCGGGCGACACCTCCTCGAAGGGGGGTTCCTGAGTCCGGCAGCTGTCCACCGCGTACATACACCGGGTGTGGAACCGGCACCCCGAGGGCGGGTTCACGGGGCTCGGGACGTCGCCCGGCAGGATCACCCGCTCCCGCTTCACCTCCGGGTCGGGGATGGGGACCGCGGACAGCAGGGCCTCGGTGTACGGGTGCTGGGGGTTCTCGAACAGCTCGTCGGAAGGCGCCAGCTCCACGATCTTGCCTAGGTACATGACCGCGATGCGGTCGGAGATGTGCTTCACCACGGACAGGTCGTGGGCGATGAAGATGTAGGTGAGCTTGAACTCCCGCTGCAGCTCCTCCAGCAGGTTGATCACCTGGGCCTGGATGGAGACGTCCAGGGCCGAAACAGGCTCGTCGCAGATCACCAGCTTCGGGTTCACCGCCAGGGCGCGGGCGATGCCGATCCGCTGCCGCTGGCCTCCGCTGAACTCGTGGGGGTAGCGGTTCACGTGGTACGGAGACAGGCCTACGATCTCCAGGAGCTCCTGGACCCGACGCACCTTCTCCCGCCCCCGCGCCAGGCGGTGGATCTCCAGGGGCTCGCCCACGATGTCCCCCACCGTCATCCGCGGGTTGAGGGAGGAGTACGGGTCCTGGAAGATGATCTGCATGTCCCGGCGCAGGCGGCGCAGTTCCTCCTTGTTGAGTCGGAACACGTTGTGGCCCTGGAAGATCACCTCCCCCGAGGTGGGCTCCATGAGGCGGAGGATGAGCCGTCCCGTGGTGGTCTTGCCGCACCCGCTCTCCCCCACCAGCCCGAGGGTCTCCCCCTCCCGCACCGTGAAAGACACCCCGTCCACCGCCCGCACCGCCCCCACGGCCCGCTGGAACAGGAACCCTTTGGTCACGGGGAAGTGCTTCACCAGGTCCTTGACTTCCAGGATGACGTCGCCTGCCATGCTCCACCTCACAGGCTCCGGGTGCTGGCCAGAAGCCCCGCCTGCTCCGCGGCCCGACGGTCTTCCGGTCCCGCGTGTTCGCTGTACAGGTAGCAGCGGGCGGTGTGGTCTGGCCCCACCGGGTACTCCGGCGGGTCCGCGGTGGTACACACCTCCATGGCGAAGGGACAGCGCGGTGCGAAGGCACACCCAGGGGGCAGGTCGATGAGGCTCGGTGGCTGGCCCTCGATGGGGATGAGGCGCTCCGCCCGCTCCGTGAGTTTCGGCACCGAGTGCAACAGGCCCCAGGTGTAGGGGTGCTTGGGCTCCTTGAACGCCCGGAGCACGTCGCTGCGCTCCACGGGCCGGCCCGCGTACATGACCACCACCTGGTCGCACATCTCCGCCACCACCCCCAGGTTGTGGGTGATGAGGATGATGGCGGTCCCGAACTCCCGCTGGAGTTCTCGCATGAGGTCCAGGATCTGCGCCTGGATGGTCACGTCCAGGGCGGTGGTGGGCTCGTCCGCGATGAGGACCGCGGGGTTGCACGACAGGGCCATGGCGATCATCACCCGCTGCCGCATGCCCCCGCTGAACTGGTGGGGGTAGTCCCGGGCCCGCTCGCGGGCAGAGGGGATCTTCACCCGGTCCAGCATCTCCACCGCCCGCTCCCAGGCGGCCCGCCGGTCCAGCCCCTGGTGCAGCATCACCGCCTCCGCGATCTGCTCGCCCACGGTCAAGACCGGGTTCAGGGAGGTCATGGGCTCCTGGAAAATCATGGCGATCCGGTTTCCCCGGATCCGCCGCATCTCCTCCTCAGAAAGCTGCAGCAGGTCTCGTCCCTCGAACAGGATCTGGCCGTCCACGATCTTGCCCGGGGGGCTGGGGACCAGGCGCATGATGGACAGGGCGTGTACGCTCTTCCCGCTCCCGCTCTCCCCCACGATCCCCAGGGTTTCACCCCGGCGGAGGTCGTAGCTCAGGCCGTCCACGGCTTTCACCACGCCCTCGTCGGTGGTGAAGTAGGTCCGCAGGTTGCGGACCGACAGCAGCGGCTCCGGGTGCACTCCTCCACCTCCCGTCAGGTCCTCAGGCGCGGGTCCAGGGCGTCCCGCAACCCGTCCCCGAAGAAGTTGAAGCAGAGTACCGTCAGGAAAATCATGAGGCCCGGCCAGAAGGCCAGCAAGGGCGTGCGCCAGATGAAGTCCTGGGCGTTCTGGAGCATGTTGCCCCAGGAGGGGGTCGGGGGCTGGATCCCGAACCCCAGGTACGACAGGGCCGCCTCCGTCAGGATGGCCCCTCCCACCGCCAGGGTGGCCGCCACGATCACGGGAGCCAGGGCGTTGGGCACCAGGTGGCGGACCATGATGCGGGCGTTGCTGGCCCCCAGGGCCCGGGCGGCTTCCACGAAGTCCGTGTTCTTGAGCTTGAGGACTTCGCCCCGCACCAGCCGCGCGGTCCCCATCCACCCGAAGACGGTGATCACCGCCACGATGCCCACCAGGCTGCCCCCGAAGTAGCGGGCGAGGATGATGAGGATGGGCAGGTCCGGGATGGACAGCATGATGTCCACGAACCGCATGAGCAGGTTGTCCAGCCAGCCCCCGTAGAAGCCCGAGACCATCCCCACCACGGTGCCCACCAGGGCGGAGGCCAACGCCGCGCTGAACCCCACGGTCAGGGACACCCGGCCCGCGTACAGGAGGCGGGTGAGGACGTCGTGCCCCAGCTCGTCCGTCCCCAGGGGGTGCTTCCACGAGGGCGGGCTCATGCGGTTGGCCAGGTCGATGTGGGTGGGGGGGTAGGGGGCGATCCACGGGCTCAGGACGGAGGCCGCCACCAGCACCAGGATCACCACGGCTCCTGCCATGGCGAGCCGGTGCCGGCGCAGCCGCCGCAGGGCGATCTGCCCGTAGCTCTGGCCCGCCGGAGCGCGGGCCTCCCCGCCCCGTGCCAGCCCTCCCGCCCGCACGGACACGTTCCCCGGACCCCGGGAGGAGGCTACCTTCCCCCGCCCCTCCACCGTCCTCGTCCCTCGCCCCAAGGCCCTGAGTTCCTCCGCACCACGGTTGTGCACCGGCACGGTCCTAATCGTACCGGATCCGCGGATCCAACAGCGCGTACGCCACGTCCGCCAGCAGGTTAAACACCAGGACCAGGACGGCCAGGAACAGCAAGGCCACCTGCGCGGTGGCGTAGTCCCCTCCGCCCACGGACTCCACGATGAGGCGGCCGATGCCCGGCCACGCGAACACCGTCTCCGTGAGGGGGGCCCCTGCGAAGAGGTTGGGGATGCCCAAGGCCAGGATGGTCACGATGGGGATCATGGCGTTGCGCAAGGCGTGCTTCCCGACGACCACCCGCTCCGCAAGCCCCTTGGCCCGTGCCGTCCGCACGTAGTCCTGCCGGATCACCTCCAGCATGCTGCTCCGGGTGTAGCGGGTCAGGGCCGCCATCTGCAACAGGCTCAGCACCACCACGGGGAGCACCGTGTACTGGAACCGGTCCACCAGGGCGGGCCAGCCCGGGGGCACCCCGGGGGTGGCGAAACCGCCGGGCGGAAGCACGCGCAGGACCACCGCGAAGAGGTAGATCATCATGATGCCGAACCAGAAGGCGGGGATGGACACCCCGAAGAAGGTGAAGAAGGTGGCCGCGTAGTCCACCGCGGAGTACTGCCGCAGGGCCGAGTACACGCCCACCGGCACCGCCACCGCCAAGGCCAGGAAGAAGGACGGGACGGTCAGCCACATGGAGTTCCCAATCCGGTCCCACACCAGTTGGAGCACGGGGACCTTGTACGTCCGGGAGTACCCGAAGTCCCCCCGGAGGGCGTTGGCGAGCCACTTCAGGTACCGCACGTGCAGCGGGTCGTCCAGGCCGTAGATCTTCCGCAAGGCCTGGATGTCCTCCGCCCGGACCTTGGGGTTCCCGGCCAGCAGCAGGTCCACGGGATCCCCGGGGGCCAGGACCAGGACCAGGAACACGATCACCGAGATCCCGAAGACCAGCGGGACCATCTGCAGCAGCCGCCGTGCCAGGTAAGCAGCCATGGACCGTCCCGTGACCTCGCCCGACCCTCCCCGAGGCACGAAGGGAGCCGGGAGGCCGGAACCGAGCCTGCCGGCTCCCAAGCCTACTCCCGCGGTGCTAGCGGGTCCACCGCCACTGGGTGGCGTTCCACGTGACCGGCGTGTCCGCCCCCGTGGGTTTGAAGTTCTGCAGGGTGGCCTTGTGCCCCGTGTAGTCCGCGCGGTAGTAAAGCGGGATCACGGGCACCTCGTCCACGAAGATCTCCGCGAACCGCCGGAGCATCTGCGCCCTCTTCCCCTGGTCCAGCTCCTCCGGGACCGCGTGGCAGATCCGGGTCACCTCCTCGTTCTTCCAGCCCGGGTAGTTCTGGCCGTTGGGGGGCAAGGTGTCTCCGGTGTACAGGCCCTCGCAGTCCGCGGTGGGGCCGAACACCCACGCGTACATGGCCATCTCGAACTGCCGGCTGGGCAGGGTCTGGCCGAAGTACACGCGGGCCGGCTGGTTCTGGATCCGGATCTCCACCCCGATCTCCCGCAGCTGCTGCTGGAGAATCTGCTGCACGGCCTCCCGGGTGCGGTTCCCCGCGGTGGTCATGAGCACCAGGGAAAGGCGCTGGCCGCCCTTCTGCAGGATCCCGTCCGGACCCGGGGTGTACCCCGCCTCCTGCAGCAGCTGGCGGGCTCGGGCGGGATCGTACCTGTACCGCCGGGCCTGGGGGTTGTACCCGTAGTGCTTGGGCGGGAACACTTGGTGCGCCACGGGCTGCTTGCCATCGAACAGGCTCTGCACGATCTGCTCCCGGTTGATCCCGTACAAGAGGGCCTGCCGGACCCGCTTGTCCCGCAGGTGCACGTTGTCCAGGTTCAGGTCGATGTGCTCCCAGATCAGGCCGGGCTCCGCCTTGAGGACCCAGTCCCGCCGCCCTTCCCGCTGCAGCCGCTTTTCGAGCTCCAGCCCCTGGACGAAGGGGATGGCGGTTTCGTCGAAGGCGTCGATGGACCCCGCCAGGACGTTGGCGATCTGGGTGTTGGTGTCCGGCACGAACCGGAACACGATCCGCCGCACCTGGGCCCGGGTCCGGAAGGAGCCCCCCACCACGCGGTACGGGAACTCCTCCCACCGCTCCAAGGTGATGGAGGAACCCCGCTGCCACTGCACGATGCGGTACGGGCCCGTGCCCACGGTCTGCTCAGAGGTGCCCCACGGCTGCTGGGGCAGCTTGGAGGGGTCCCGCTGGTACGCGGCGCTCAGGATGTGCCGGGGGAGGTACCCGGCCCCGTTCACGTTCAGGTCCGCGAAGGCGTACTTCTTCTTCCACTGCACCACCATGGTGTAGGGGTTGGGCGCGAGGATGTTCTCCACCCGCTGCGCCACGTCCCGCCCCGCGGAGGGGAAGCGCGGGTTCATGTTGACGCGCCACGCGAAGATCCAGTCCTCCGCGGTGAGGCTGCGGCCGTCCTGCCACCGGAGCCCCCGCCGGATCCGCCACGTGACCTGCATCTTGTTGTTGGGCAGTAGCTTCCAGTCCCCGTCCTTGAGGCTGGGGAGCTTCTCCACCGCCACGGGCTGGAACTTCCACTCGTCCGTCATCTCCACCGTGGGCAGCATGATGGGCTGCGAGACCATGGTGGCCACGAACATGGTACACGCGTCGCAGATGGCCAAGGCGATCACCGCGGGCTCCTGCTGAGTGCCGATCACCACGGTGTCCGGCCCCGCCACCGGGGCAGGTGCCGCCAGCCCCAGGGTCGGTACCACCAGGGCTGCGGCCAACGCCACCACCAGCGAGCTTCCACGCTTTCCCATCTCCGTCCCTCCCGCCTTCTCGGGGTTGGGGCCTCCGCCGCCCACCAAACCGCTACGCGGTTTTCGGGGACTCGGGCCCCCTTTCTCGCAAGGGCTTTTCGCGCCCTCTTGAGAAGGCTACGACAGAAGCGCCTGGCTTCCTGCGGCGCGCCGCGTCCGGCCACGGCCCTTCCCAGCAAGCCGGAGCTTACGGAACTAGCCCACCCTGTCCAGGGGCGCGTACCCCAGGGCCAGCCGCTTGACCCCCACGCGCTCGAAGGCCACCGTGGCCACCGCGGTCTGCCCCTCTCCCTCCACCTCCAGCACCCGCCCGGTCCCGAAGTGCCGGTGGCGGACCAGGTCTCCCACGGAAAGCTCCGGCACACCGCGGGTCGGCCGAGACGCCGAGGCCGTCTCCCACGGCCGGGGGCCAGGCTGCACCCGCTCCAGGACGTCCTCCGGCACCTCCTCCAGGAACCGCGAGGGCACGTTGGCGGTGCTGCGGCCGAACAGACTGCGGACCCGGGCGTAGGTCAGGTGCAACCGCTCCTTGGCGCGGGTGATGCCCACGTACGCCAGCCTCCGCTCCTCCTCCAGCTGCCGGGGGTCGTCCAGGGAACGGACGTGCGGGAAGATCCCCTCCTCGAGCCCGCACAGGAACACGGCCCGGAACTCCAGGCCCTTGGCCGCGTGCAGGGTCATCAGCACCACCCGGTCTGCGGCCTCGTCGTAGGTGTCCGCGTCCGTCACCAGGGAGAGGTGTTCCAGGAAGCTCTCTAAGCTGGCGTCCCCCGTGGCCGCCTCGTACTCCTGCGCCACCGTCACCAGCTCCCGGACGTTCTCCAGGCGGGTACGCGCATCCTCGGTCCCTTCCTCCTCCAGGCTGGCCTGGTAGCCCGTCCGCTCCAGGACCTCCTCCACCAGCTCCGCGGCCCGGGCCCGCTGTGCCAGTTCCTGCAAGTCCCGCAGCAGGTCCACGAAGGCCCTCACCGCCCGGCGGGAGGCGGCACCGAGCTGGGGCACCTCCTCCACCCGCTGCAGGGCTTCCCACAGGCTCCCTCCGTGGGCTGCCGCGAAGGCCCGGAGCTTCTGCAGGGTCCCTTCCCCGATTCCCCGCCGGGGGGCGCTCAGGGCCCGCACCAGGCTCAAGTCGTCGTGGGGGTTGACGAGGACCTTGAGGTAGCTGAGGACGTCCTTGACCTCCTTGCGCTCGTAGAAGCGCACCGCCCCCACTACCTGGTAGGGGATCCCCGCCCGCAAGAACGCCTCCTCGAACTGGCGCGACATGGCGTTGATGCGGTACAGCACCGCGCACTCCCGCAGGGGGAACCCCTCCTCCCGGAGGCCGCGCACGCGCTCCGCCACGAACCGGGCCTCGTCGTGCTCGTCCGACGCCTCGTACACGTACACCGGCCCGCCCTCAGGGTTCTGGGTCCACAGCCGCTTGGGGTACCGGTGCGGGTTGTGCCGGATGAGGTGCTCTGCGGCCTTCAGGATGGTCTGGGTGGACCGGTAGTTCTGCTCCAGAGGCAGGACCCGGGCGTCGGGGAAGTCCCGCTCGAACTCCAGGATGTTCCGGACGTCCGCACCCCGCCAGCCGTAGATGGCCTGGTCCACGTCCCCCACCACGAACAGGTTGCGGTGCTTCTCGCACAGCCGCGCCAGGATCCGGAACTGCACGGGGTTGGTGTCCTGGTACTCGTCCACCAGGACGTGTTGGAACTGCTGTTGGTAGCGCTCGCATAGCTCGGGAACCTCCTCCAGGAGCCGCAGGGCCTCCTGCAGGAGGTCGTCGAAGTCCAGGGCGGACCGCTGGACCAGCAACCGCTGGTACTCCCGCCAGCAGGCGGCCACCACCCGCTGGAAGGGAGAGCTGGCCTGTAGGTCGTAGGCCGCCGCGTCCAGGCCCTCGTTCTTGGCCGCGGAGACGACTGCCAACACCGCCCCGGGAGGGTACCGGCGCTCGTCCACCTGCAGGTTCCGCAGGGCCTCCCGCATCACCTGGCGCTGGTCCTCCTCGTCGTAGATGGTGAAGTGCCGCGGCACCCCCACCTGCTCCCCGTGGGCCCGCAGGATCCGGGCGCAGGTGCGGTGGAAAGTCCCCACCCACAGCGCCCGGGCCACCCGCTCGCCCACGAGGGCGGCCACCCGACGGCGCATCTCCTCCGCAGCCTTGTTGGTAAAGGTCACCGCGAGGATCCCCTGAGGAGGGACTTCAAGACCCCGGACCAGGTACGCCACCCGGTACGCCAGCACCCGGGTCTTGCCCGAGCCCGCGCCCGCCAGCACCAGGGCGGGACCTCCCCGGTGCAGCACCGCCTCCCGCTGCTGGGGGTTGAGGTCGCGGACCAGCTCCTCCACCCTCCTCATGATTCACGCGCCCGCCCTGCGCGCGACCAGGGCCAGGAACTCCTCCACCGGTTCCAGCTCGTCCAGCGCCCGCAGCACTCGTTCCTCGTCCACCCGCAGGTACCCGTGCACCACGACGTTCCGGAAGCCCGGTAGCCGCGCCAACTGTTCTACCAAAGGTTTTGGGAAGCCCAGCTCCCGGAGGTTCTCCACCGCCTCACGGTAATCCGCGAACGCCAGGCCGGCTGAAACGGACAGCTCACCGGCCACGTCGATCACCATCTGCGCCACCATCAACAGGGAGTGCAGGACGTCGTTGCGCAGGGAAAGGTCCTGGCGCAGATCCCCTGCGCGGATTCCCCGCGCCCTCAGGCGGTGGAGGTGGTCCAGGTACTTGCGGAGCTCGCTCAGGCGCTGTGCGAGCAGGCTCATCGCACGAGGGACCGCAGCAGCGTCTTCTCGTGCCGCCGCAGGAAGGGTTCCAGATCCCCGGCCCGCAGCAGTCTGCCCAAGGCGAACGCCCGCAGGGCTTCCTCGTCCCGGCAGTACACCCGCACGCCCTCCCGGAGCACCCGGGCGGCCAGCACCGGGGGAGCCTCGTTCAGCACGAGCACGTCCACGTCGTTGGCGTGCAGCACCCCCACGAGGTCGCTGGACACGCGTACCCGGAGTTCAAAGGAGTCCTCCGGGCGGCAGGTGGGGTCCACCACCACCGCCACGTCCACGTCGCTCTCCCGTGCCGCCCGTCCCGTGGCGTGGCTACCGAACAGGTAGGCCGCCAGTACCCGGGGTGGGCCTTCGCGGGCGAAGTACGCCCCCAGCCGCTCGACGACGTCCTCCAAGGGCCTCACTCCCACTCGATGGTAGCAGGGGGCTTGGAGGTGATGTCGTACACCACGCGGGTGACGGCCGGGACCTCCCGGGTGATGCGGGCCGCCACCGTCTCCAGGAGCTCGGGAGGCAGGCGGGCCCAGTCCGCGGTCATGCCGTCCTCGCTGGTCACCGCCCGCACCGCGCACGCGTAGCCGTAGGTCCGGGCGTCCCCCGCCACCCCCACCGTGCGCACCGGGAGCAGGACGCAGAAGGCCTGCCACAGCTCCCGCCACAGCCCGGCCCTACGGACCTCCTCCAGCAGGATGCGGTCCGCCTCCCGCAGGATCTCCAGGCGCTCCTCCGTCACCTCCCCCAGCACCCGGATGGCGAGGCCGGGTCCCGGGAAGGGGTGGCGCCACACCAGTTCGTCGGGAAGGCCCAGCTGCCGCGCCACTTCCCGCACCTCGTCCTTGAACAGCTCCCGGAAGGGTTCCACCAGCCGGAACCGCATGCGCTCGGGAAGCCCGCCCACGTTGTGGTGGGTCTTGATGCGCGCCGCGGTGCGGGTGCCGGACTCGATCACGTCGGGGTACAGGGTCCCTTGGACGAGGAAGTCCACGGGCCCCGTCCGGGCGGCCACCTCCTCGAAGACCCGGATGAACTCCTCCCCGATGCGCTTGCGCTTCTCCTCCGGGTCGGCCACGCCCCGCAGCCGGTCCAGGAAACGGCGCCGGGCGTCCACGTGCACCAGGGGGATGCGGAAGTGGTCCCGGAAGGTCCGCACCACCTGCTCCGCCTCGCCCTTCCGCAGAAACCCGTGGTCCACGAACACGCACGTGAGCTGGTCCCCCACCGCGCGGTACACCAGGGCCGCCGCCGCGGAGGAGTCCACGCCTCCCGACAGGGCACACAGCACCCGCCCGGAGCCCACTTGCTCCCGGATCCTTTCCGTGGCCTCCTCCACGAAGGACCGCATGGTCCAGGTGGGCGCGCACCCGCAGATCCCCAGGACGAAGTTGCGCAGCACGTCCACGCCCCAGGGCGTGTGGGACACCTCGGGGTGGAACTGGACCCCGTACAGCTTGCGCACGGGGTCCTGGATGGCGGCGTGGGGGGAGTGGTCCGTGTGGGCCACGGTCTCAAAGCCCGGAGGGAGTTCCAGCACCGCGTCCCCGTGGCTCATCCAGCACAGCAGGCGGCGTTCCAGCCCGGCGAACAGTTCCCCGGGCCGGTCCACCCACAGGCGGGTGCGGCCGTACTCGCGCACGGGAGCGGGCCCCGTGCGGCCGCCCAGGGCGTGCGCCATCCACTGCATCCCGTAGCAGATCCCCAGGACCGGCACCCCCAGGTCCAGGACTCCGGGGTCGGGCCTCGGGGCACCGTCCTGGTACACGCTGGCGGGACCTCCGGACAGGACCAGACCCCGGGGCCGCAAGGCCCGGATGCGCTCCGCGGGGGTGTCGTAGGGGAGGATCACGCTGAACACCCGCAGCTCCCGGATGCGCCGGGCAATGAGCTGCGCGTACTGCGCCCCGAAGTCCAAGACCGCGATGAGATCCTGAGGCGCGGGTCGAGGCTCCCCCACCGCCTCGCCCCCGGCCGGAGACGCCAGCGCGGCTCCCTCCGCCGGCTTTACCGTCACCTGCCCTGTCCCACCCGCTGAGCGAACTGCGCGGCCTTGCCCTCCGTGAGGAGGGCGGGAGCCAGCACGATCTCCACCCGCTGCATCTCCCGCAGGGTGCGGGCCCCGCACATCCCCATGGCGGTGCGCAGAGCCTCCACCAGATTCTGGCTGCCGTCGTCCACCTGTGCGGGCCCCAGAAGGATCTGCCGGAGCGTACCCGTAGTGCCCACGCGGATGCGGGTACCCCGCGGCAGCGCCGCGTGGGGGGTCGCCATGCCCCAGTGGTAGCCACGGCCAGGGGCCTCCGCCGCGGCGGCCAAGGCGGACCCCAGCATCACCGCGTCCGCCCCGCACGCGATGGACTTGGCCACTTCCCCTCCCACCCGGATGCCCCCGTCCGCCACCACGGGCACGTGCCGGCCCGTCCTCGCCCGGAAGGCGTCCCGGGCCGCGGCCACGTCGCACAGGGCGGTCACCTGCGGCACACCCACACCGAGCACTTTGCGGCTGGTGCACGCCGCGCCCGGTCCCACCCCCACGAACAGCCCCGCCACCCCGGCTTCCAGCAGCTCCAGGGCCGCTTCGTAGGAAACACAGTTGCCCGCCATCACGGGGATGTCTAGCCGCCGGACCACCTCCCGCACGGACAGGGCCCGGCCCCGGGAGGAGTGGTGACGCTCCGTGATCACCGTGGACTGCAACACCAGCACGTCCAGCCCCGCCTCCTGCGCCAGGGGCGCGAGCCAGGAGGCGGACGCCGGGGTGGTGGACCCGAAGGCCAGAGCCCCCGCCCGCTTGATCTCCTGGATCCTGCGGGCCACCAGGTCCTCCCGTACGGGGGGCCGGTACAGCTCCTGCAACAGCCGCACGCAGTCCTCCTGCGGGGCGGAGGCGATGCGGTCCAGGGGCTCCGTGGGGTCCTCGTAGCGGGTCTGCAACCCCTCCAGGTTGAGGACCCCTGCCCCGCCCAGCTCCCACATGAGCACCGCGGTCCGCACATCCGTGACGCTGTCCATGGCCGCGGCCAGGACGGGGATCCGGAGCCGGTACCCCCCCACCTCCCAGGAGGTGTCCACGTCCTCCGGGTCCACGGTGGCCGCCGCGGGCACCAGGGCGATGTCGTCGTACCCGTACGCACGCCGCACCCACCGCCCCAGGCCCAGGGCCACGGTGTCCACCGCCCGCCCGGTGTGCCCCAGGGGATCTGCGAACCGCGCGGCCTCCGACGCAGGAGGGGTCCGGCCCAGGGAGAGGTCTTCCCTCTCCGCGGGGGAGGGAGGGGCGGTCTTGGGCTTCATCGGTACACCTCCGGTTTGAGCACGCACAGGTACGGCAGGTTGCGGTACAGGCCCGCGTAGTCCATCCCGTAGCCCACCACGAACCGGTCGGGGATCTGAAAGCCCACGTACCGCAAGGGGACTTCCCGCCGGCGGCGCTCCACCTTGTCCAGGAGCACGCACACCGCCAGGCTGGCGGGGTAGCGGGCCTTCAGGGTGGTGAGGAGGTAGTCCATGGTGAGGCCGGTGTCCACGATGTCGTCCACCACCAGCACGTGCCGTCCTTCGATGCTCTCGTTCAGGTCCTTGAGGATGCGGACCACGCCCGTGTTTTCCGTCCCCGCCCCGTAGGCGCTGGTGGCCATGAAGTCCAGCTCGCAGGGGATGGTGATGGCCCGCATGAGGTCCGCCACGAAGAACACAGCCCCTGTCAGGATGCCGACCAGCAGGGGCTGCTTTCCCTCGTAGTCCGAGGAGATCTGGCGCCCGAGCTCCTGCACCCGGGCGCGCAGGACCTCCTCGGGGATCAGGACCTCCTCTACGTCCTCCACCAGCGACAAGGGACGCGCCTCCTCGGCCACCCCAAAAATCGCTGCGCGATTTTTGGGAACCCCTCTCTCCTCCGCTCCACGGCGTTTCCGCAACGAGCCTCGGGGTTTGCGCCATTATAGGGAGATCGAGAAATGCGCGTCAAATCCGCGGTCGTCCCCACCGATCGTTCGGTTTTTCCGGTGTTTGGGCGTGGAAGAGCCAAGGAAGGTCCGGGTTTGAGGCCTCGGGGTCCCGAAAGGCCACGCACCTAGGAGCGTGTCCCGGAAAAACCCTCCAGCGGAGAGGGACCGGGGTCCCCAAAAATCGCGTAGCGATTTTTGGGGTGGTCTAGCGGCTGCCGGGCTTCACCAGGGGGAGCCCTTCCCGGCACAGGGGACACAGGGGGGGCAGGTACGCCTCTACCTCCAGCCGCGCCAGGGGCTCAAAGCGCCAGCGCAGGCCGTGGTTGCCCGCGGAGCGGTCCACGACGGCCGCCACCCCCACCACAGAGGCCCCCGCCCGCTCCGCCAGGAGGGCCACCTCCCGGGCAGAGCCGCCGGTGGTCACCACGTCCTCCACCACCAAGACCCGCTCCCCGGGCTCCACCCGGAAGCTCCGGCGCAGGGTGAGCTTCCCCTCGGACCGTTCCGCCCAGAGGGCCCGGGCTCCCAGCTGGCGGGCGGTCTCGTACGCCAGCACCACGGCGCCCACCGCGGGCCCGACCACCACCTGCACCCCCATTCCGCGGAAGGGCTCCGCCAGGGCCGCGCACAGCTGGGCGGTGAGCTCGGGGTACTGCAGCAGCAGGGCGCACTGGACGTAGTGGGAGCTGTGCATGCCCGAGCTCAGGAGGAAGTGGCCCTGCTGCAGGGCGCCGTGGCGCTGCAGCAGGGCCAGCACTTCCGCTTCTGCGCGCTGTACGGCCAACTCAGCGGCCCTCCGGGTGGAACGCTTGCACCGCCAACCGAAAGGTCTGCTCGGCGAAGGGCCGGATGCCTAAGCGCTGGAGCACCGCGGCAGGGACGACGGAGTAGACGGCGCCCGAGTCCACGAGGAAGGTCAGGCTCTCCGCCACATCGGGTGCTGCCACGTTGGCCACCTCGACTTCCAGGTACGTGATCCCCACCTCAAGCCCTCCGGCTCGAGCCTATCACCTCCAGGGCGGCCCGGACCACCGACACGGGGTCCGCCGCCTGCAGGACAGGCCGGCCCACCACCACGTAGTCTGCGCCGGCCCGCGCGGCCTCCTCCAGGTTCCCGCGGCGGGCCTGGTCGTCTCCCGGGACCTCGCCGGTCCGCACCCCCGGGACCACCGTGAGGAACTGCGACCCACACACCTCCTTGACCGCCCGCACCTCGTGCACGGAGCAGACCACACCGTCCAGGCCCGCCTGCCGGGCGAGCCTGGCCAGCCTCAGGGCGTACTCCCCGGGCTCCTCCGACACCCCCACCTGGCGCAGGGTGTCTTCGTCCACGCTGGTGAGGGCCGTCACCCCCACCACCAGGGGAGGGCTCCGCCGGACCGAGCGGGCTCCCGCGGCAGCCCGCCGCATCATGTCCAGCCCGCCGCAGGCGTGCACGGTGAACATCCAGACCCCCAGCTCCGCCGCGGCCGCCGCCGCCCGCTGCACGGTGTGGGGGATGTCACAGTACTTGAGGTCCAGGAACACCCGGCCGCCCCGCCTCTGCACCTCCTGCACCGCCCGGGGACCCTCGGCCGTGAAGAGCTGGGAGCCCACCTTGAAGCTCCGGACCGCCGGGTACAGCTGGTCCACCACACGGCAGGCGGCTTCCAGGTCCGGGACGTCCAGGGCCACGATGAGTTCCGTCAAGCCTCACGCTCCTCGGGAAGTTCCAGGGCGCCGACCAGGTCACAGACGGAGGCGACTCCTAAGGTCTTCAGGTAGTCCCGCAGCCCTGCGATCACCTCCAGGTGGGCCCTGGGGTTCTCCAGCAGGGCGGACCCCATGCCTACCGCCCGGGCCCCCACCAGGAAGAACTCCGCGGCGTCCTCCCAGGAGGTCACCCCGCCCACGCCCACCACGGGCACCGGGACCGCCCGAGCCACCTCCCACACCAGGCGCACCGCCACAGGCCGGATGGCAGGCCCGGAAAGGCCTCCCGTGACCCCGCCGAGCTTGGGCCGCCTAGTGTGCACGTCCACCGCCATCCCGGGGAGGGTATTGGTCACGGTGAGGGCGTCGGCCCCTGCTTTTACCGCCGCCCGGGCCGCCCGCACGGGGTCGAGGAGGTCCGGCGCCAGCTTGACGAACAGGGGGAGGTCCGTGACCTCCCGCACCGCGGCCACCAGAGCCGCCAGCCGGGCGGGGTCCGCACCGAACAGCAGCCCGTCGGTCACGTTGGGGCACGACACGTTCAGCTCTAAGGCCGCCACGCCTTCCGCCTCGCCCAGCCACGCGGCCAGGGTACGGAACTCCTCCACGGAGTGACCTGCCACGCTGGCCACCACGGGGATCCCGAGGGTCCGCAGGAAGGGCAGGTCCTTGGACAAAAAGGCCGCCAGCCCCGGGTTCCGCAGCCCCACGGAGTTGAGCCAGCCCGCCTCCGTCCGCACCAGGTGTGGCCGCGGGTTCCCCTCCCGGGGCTCCAGGGTGATGGACTTGGTCACGAAGGCTCCGAAGGCGCTCAAGTCGTACACCTGGGCCACCTCCCGGCCGTGGCCCAAAGGCCCCGCGGCGCACAGCACGGGGTTAGCTAGCCGCAGGCCCGCGAGCTCCACGGAAAGGTCCGGGGAGCCTGCGTGGACTTCCACGTGGGAAAGCCGGGCCGTCTGCTCCCTCACGGGCCCACCTCCACTGGACCACCCCAAAAATCGCGGGGCGATTTTTGGGGACCCCGGTCTCCTTCCGTTTCGAGTATTTTTCCGGGACACGCTCCGAGCTGACGGCGCAAAAGTTCGGGGTCCGCGTACGCCCACCGGCCGCCCACCAGGGTCCCCAGCACCTTGCCCCGGAAGGTCCACCCCGAAAACGGGGTGTTGCGGGACTTGGACGCGAACTCCTCCGGCCGCACCACCCACTCCGCCTGAGGGTCGAACACCACCAGGTCCGCGGGCCCGCCCACCTGCAACCTCCCCGCCTGCAGGCCCAGCACCCGGGCAGGGGCCACGGTCACCTTGGCCAGGGCGTCCAAAAGACGCCAGCCCCGCTGGTACACCAGCCGCGTGACCACCGCTCCCAGGAGAGTCTCCAGCCCCACCACCCCGAAGGGTGCGCGGTCCAGCTCTGGCATCTTCTCCCAGGGCGCGTGGGGCGCGTGGTCCGTGGCCACGCAGTCGATGGTGCCGTCCAGTAGCCCCTCCAGCAGCGCCTCCAGGTCCTCCTCCGTCCGCAGGGGCGGGTTCACCTTGAAGTTGGGGTCGTACCCCTCCAGGCACTGGTCCGTCAAGATCAGGTGGTGCGGGGTCACCTCCGCGGTCACCCGCACGCCCCGCTCCTTGGCCTGACGGACCAAGCGCACGGAGCCCGCGGTGCTGACGTGCTGCACGTGCAGGTGCGCGCCGGTTTCCTCCGCCAGGACCAGGTCCCGGGCCAGCGCGGCTTCTTCCGCGCTGCGGGGGATGCCCCGCAGCCCCAACCTGGCGCTTACGGTCCCCTCGTGCATCACCCCGCCCGCGGAGAGGGCCGGGTCCTCGCAGTGCTGCAGGATCGGGAGCCCGAAGCTGTCCGCGTACAGCATGGCGCGCCGCAAAAGCCCCGCGTCCTGCACCCACCGCCCGTCGTCCGACAGGGCCACCACCCCCGCGGCCGCCAGCGAACCCACGGGGCTCAGTTCCTTGCCCTCCAGCCCCTTGGTGACCGCGCCCACGGGGTACACCCGGACGCTGGCGGTGCGGGACCACTCCCGCACCGCGGCCACCACGGTGGGGTCGTCTATGGCGGGCTTGGTGTTGGCCATGCACACCACCGTGGTCACCCCTCCGCGGGCGGCGGCGAGGGTGCCGGACTGGATGTCCTCCTTGTGGGTCTCCCCGGGCTGGCGCAGGTGCACGTGGATGTCCACCAGGCCGGGGGCCAGGACCAGGCCCGTGAGGTCTAGGGTAGGTAGCCCGGCCGGACGGGCCTGTGGCTGCGGGGGAACCCGAACTGCAGCAATCCGGCCCTCCTCCACCAGCACGTCCCCGGGCGCGTCCAGGCCCGTGGCGGGGTCGAGGACCCGGGCCCCAGCCAGGAGCAAGGCCTCCATCACACCCTCCCCGAGCCCGAGAGGGCGAGTTCGAAGCGGGACACCGGACGCAGCTCAACGGGTGTGGGTTCCGGGCTGGCCAGGAGGTCGTACAGGACCGCCATGCGCACCGCCACCCCGCAGGCCACCTGCTGCAGCACCAGGGACCGCTCCGCGTACGCCACCTCGGGGGTCACCTCCACCCCTAGATTCATGGGGCCCGGGTGCATCACCAGGGCTCCGGGGCGGGCCAACCGCAGCCGGTCGGGGGTGAGGCCGTACAGGCGGTGGTACTCGCCCAGGGAAGGCACGAACCCACCCAGCTGCCGCTCGGTCTGCATGCGCAGGGCCATCACCACGTCCGCGCCTTCCAGGGCCTCCTCGAGCCTGTGGGTCACCGCCACCGGGAGGGCTTCCAGCTCCCGGGGCACCAGGGTGGGCGGGCCGCACAGCACCACCTGCGCGCCCAGCTTGGAAAACCCCCACGCCGCGGACCGCGCCACCCGGCTGTGCAGCATGTCTCCCACCACCGCCACCCGCAGCCCCGCCACGCGGCCGAAGGCCCGCCGGACGGTGAGCAGGTCCACGAGGCCCTGGGTCGGGTGCTCGTGCATGCCGTCTCCCGCGTTGACCACCCTGCACCGCACGTGCCGGCTGACCAGGTGCGGAGCCCCGGAGGACGGGTGCCGCAGGACCACCGCGTCCACCCCCATGGCCTCCAGGGTGAGGGCGGTGTCCACCAGGGACTCGCCCTTCTGCACGGAGCTGCGCTCGGGGTCGAAGTTCACCACCTCCGCCCCCAGCCTGCGGGCAGCCAGTTCGAAGGAAGTGCGGGTGCGGGTGCTGGGCTCGTAGAACACGTTGGCCACCACCCGGCCCCGCAGGGCGTCGGTTGGGAGACCGCCGGAGGCAGCCTGCTCTGCGAGGTCCAGGAGGTTTGCAATCTGGCCGGGGGAAAGGTACTCCAGCCCCAGGAGGTGCCCGCCCAGGATGCTCATGGTCCTCCCTCCCTGGGTCGGCCAGGGGGCGAGCAGGGCACAAAAGAGCCTTCCTCGCCGCCGGCAAGGAAGGCCCGCAGAAGTTCTTTTGACTGCCCTTGCCGGCCTCGCTGGACCGACTTAAAGGTGCCT
>Ga0197143_1000603_pt1 | contig 37338 bp, 47 predicted proteins | sample GBS70_MetaG_FD_148603 | JGI IMG/M metagenome (GOLD analysis project Ga0197143, IMG submission 148603) | Sediment microbial communities from Great Boiling Springs, Gerlach, Nevada, United States - GBS 70_MetaG | ecosystem: Environmental > Aquatic > Thermal springs > Hot (42-90C) > Sediment... | reverse complement strand
GTCGCAATCCCTTCTAAATGAGGTCTTGTTTCCGACGGCCCCTCCTGTTTTTTATTGTTTATTTTCAATGGGTTATAGAAGGTCTTATTGATATAAAATCTCAACAACAGAGAAGCTAAAATTTGTCCATTTTTCATACTATATATTGTATATCTCTTTGAAAATATACCACTAAATACAGAAAGGGCAGTTTGGAAAGTTTATTAAGTATAAGCTTAATAAATTCCCTCTCCTGCGACTTTCTTGGGTTGTCAAAGAGCTATAAGTTTATAGCACAATAGCTAATAGAAAATCAAGTCCTTAGTAAAGAAGAAGTGATAAGTCCAGAGGTGTAGAAATCTCAACCATTGGTCTAACTCTTACTTTCTCAACTGAACCTGTTATGTTACAATAAATTGTGGCATTAATTCTTCTAACAAATGACGATGGCATCCATGCCAGTGGAATAAGGGCCCTTTATAATGCCTTTAAGGATGAGCACGATGTTTACATTGTTGCACCCGATAGAGAAAGGTCTGCCTCGAGCCATTCATTAACCCTTCATAGGCCTCTAAAGGTCACAGAGATTGCAGATAAGATCTTCACAGTAAATGGTACTCCCACAGACTGTGTTACCCTTGCTGTAAACAAGATCCTGCCAAAAAGGCCAGACCTTGTCATTTCAGGTATAAATGATGGACCTAATCTTGGTGATGATATCACCTATTCAGGCACCGTCTCTGCTGCTATTGAAGGCACTATCCTCGGCATTCCTTCCTTTTCCATATCCCTCGATACATGGACACTGAAGCGGAATCAGAGCCAGATTAGTAGCGAAACTAACAGTCCTTTTAAAACCGATAGCATTAAAGATAATAATTTCTGTAATACAAACATTTGCTGGTTTGAGACGGCAGGAGTGGTTGCAAAGAAGATCGCAGACTTTATCCTTGAACATAGCCTACCCTATGATACCCTTCTTAATGTAAATATCCCTAATCTTCCCCTTCAGAAGATAAAGGGTATAAAACTCACAAGGCAAGGAAAAAGAATCTATGATAATGCTATCAAGGAGGTTTATTCCCCCTCGGGTGAAAAACTTTACTGGATAGGTGGAGGAGAACCCTACTGGGAACACAGTGAAGATACAGATATAAGTGCTGTAATAGATGGTTATGTCTCCGTTACACCTATCCATCTTGACCTAACAAATTACGATGCCATGAAGTATCTCAGTGGATTGATAACAAAGGAACGGTAAGGAGCTTTCCTTGGTCTCTCCAATGGATGGGAGAAGTAAAAGTTCAGGTAAGGGTTTTAAAAAATCCTATGATGTGATTATAGCTGGTGCTGGACCTGCAGGAATCTTTGCAACCCTTGAGCTCCTCAAGAAAGGACAGGGGATAAAGATCCTCGTAATTGACAAAGGCCCTGATATTGATGAGAGGGTCTGTCCTATGAAGGTCAGGGAGGTATCGTGTCTTCAGTGTAAGAAATGTGCCCTCCTCAGTGGATGGGGAGGTGCTGGTGCCTTCAGTGATGGAAAACTCAATCTTTCATCAGAGATAGGTGGATTTCTTTCAAGATACATCTCGAAGGACAAACTTAATGAGCTTATAAATTATGTTGATTCCATTTATCTAAAATACGGTGCACCTGAGGAGGTTTATGGAGGGAGTCCTGAAGAGATAGAAGAGATATCAAGGATTGCCTCAAGGAATGATCTTATCTTCGTGCCTTCAAAGATAAGACATATAGGAACGGACCGATGCAAGGATGTCCTTAGAAATATAAGGATGGACCTGAAGTCAAAGATAGATATAATCTTTGGAAGGCAAGTCTCATCCATAATTATAAAGGATAGAAGGGTTGTGGGTGTAAGGCTGGACGACGGAACGGAATTCAAGGCTTCCTATGTGATATTGGCACCGGGCAGAGAGGGTTCTTCATGGCTTGAGGCAGAGGCAAAGAGATTGGGCCTCACGATGCTGAAGAACCAGGTCGATATTGGTGTAAGGGTGGAGATACCTGCCTCAGTGATGGAGCATCTCACATCCATCACCTATGAGCCAAAGTTTATATTTTATTCAAAAAGATTTGATGACAGGGTAAGGACCTTCTGTGTGAACCCTTATGGAGAGGTAGTGAAGGAATATCTCGACGGAATTTGGACTGTGAATGGTCATAGCTACAGGAATAAAAAGACGAATAACACGAATTTTGCCCTTCTTGTAAGCACCCATTTTACAGAGCCTTTTAATGAACCAATACTTTACGGAAAATATATTGCAAGACTTGCCAATTTCCTCGGACAGGGCGTTCTTGTGCAGAGGCTTGGTGACCTTCAGCAGGGAAGGCGTTCTACAGAAGAAAGAATAAGAAAGGGAGTTGTGGAGCCAACCCTGAAGGATGCTGTTGCAGGAGACCTGAGCTTTGTTATCCCCTACAGATATCTCAGTGATATCCTCGAGATGCTTGAAGCCCTTGACAGGATAGCACCAGGTATTAATTCAAGGCATACCCTTCTTTATGGAGTAGAGGTGAAATTCTACTCCATGCAGTTAAAACTCTCTCAGGGACTCGAGACAGAGATAGAAAATCTTTTCGCAATTGGTGATGGTGCTGGTGTGAGTCGGGGTCTCATACAGGCCTCTGTTTCAGGGGTGATAGCAGCAAGGGAGATACTCAGGAAAGGAAAATAAAAATGGAGTTTGAATCCCTAAGGCGGTGGATGGTCGAGACCCAGATTATCTCCAGAGGTGTGAAGAATAAGGAGGTAATAAGGGCAATGCTCAAGGTCCCCCGCCACAGGTTTGTACCTGAGGAGTTAATCGAAAAGGCCTACGACGATATGGCCCTTCCCATTGGTGAAGGACAGACAATCTCCCAGCCCTATATGGTGGCTATTATGACAGAGCTCCTTGAACCTGAATACAATCATAAGGTTCTTGAGATAGGAACAGGCTCGGGTTATCAGGCAGCAGTCCTTGCCGAGATAGTGAAGGAGGTCTATACCATTGAGAGGGTTGCATCTCTTTCAGAAAGGGCGAGACAGCGAGTTCGGGAGCTCGGATATGAAAATATCTTTTTTAAGGTTGGAGATGGAACCCTTGGCTGGCCTGAAGAAGCACCTTTTGATAGAATTATTATCACAGCAGCAGCGCCAGAAATACCCAATACCCTCATTAGCCAGCTTGCTGAAGGCGGAATAATAGTTGCACCTGTTGGTTCAAGGTATTCTCAGGTTCTTATAAAAGGTGTTAAGAAAAAAAGCTCCCTCGAAACCATAAACAGTGTTCCTTGCGTCTTTGTACCCCTTGTGGGTGAAAAGGGCTGGAAAGACTGAGGTCAGAGGTCAGAAATCAGAAGTCAGATGCAATGGAAAATTATGCCTGAGCATCCAAGCTCAGACTTCGACATCTGTTATGACTTCTGATATATAATCCCTGTATCTACGAGGCTCAAAGCCGAAGTCCTTTTTAATGGCGTCTGGCAGGGTTATGTTATCTTTCTTAAGCAACTTCAGCTGGTCAATAGTTGGCAGGGGGATATTTAGACCAGTAATATTTTTAATTAATCTTCCTACTGGAAGACCTGTTCTTAACATCCAGATGGGTATATGAATAAGGGGTTTGTTGACTCCCATTGCCTCCATCATGGTTTTGATGATTTCATTATATGTGAGATGCTCAGGTCCACCAAGCTCATAGAGTCTATTTCTCTCCTTCCTTTCAATTACAGCAATCTTGAAGGCTTTTATCCAGTCATCAATAAAAAGGGGCTGAAACCTTGAGTTTCCCTTTCCAGGCACAGGAATAACTGGCAGGCTTTTTATTACCTCCATGAGCCTTTTTGTAAACCCATCAATCTTTCCAATAATTAGAGATGGTCTGAAGATTATATATGGGATACCCGATGCCTTAACAAGCTCTTCAGCCATTGCCTTTGTCTTTTCATAAGAAGTATCTCCTTTAATTGATGCACCAAGGGCGCTCTGGTAAAAAAAGGTTTTTATCCCCGAGCTGAGGGCCACCTCAAGGAGATTTTTTGTCCCTTCAACATGAACTTTTTTAAAATCCTCTGGGCTTCCCTCCATTATGCCAACAAGGTGTACAACTGTATCTACACCTTTGAGAGCTCCTTGTAAAGACTCCCTGTCTGTGATATCTCCTGCGTGGAATTCAATACCCCTTTCTTTAAGTCTCAAACCCTTTTCAGGAGTCCTTACAAGGCATTTAAGAGAAACCCCTTCATTGTGAAGCTCCTCAATGAGGTAGCTTCCTACAAATCCAGTTCCACCTGCTATGAATATCATCGTGGTAAAAGTAACAGTTATTCGTGCTTTGTCTTAAAGCCAAGGACTGCGTAGAGAGGGCAGAATCCTATAATAGATGTGACTATAAAGATTATTCCCACACTCCCAAGAATCCACCACAGAGAGCCCTTGATTATGGCAACAACTATAAAGATAAAACCCAACACTACCCTTATAATCCTGTCCCAATCTGCCATGTTTGTCTTCATAAGAAAACCTCCTTGAGTTTTAATGTTTTATCATAATTAATTATAAAAGACAGGCATAACTTATGCTGGATAAACATTTCCAATTTCTAAAAGATCTCAGCAGCTGAGTTATCTCTCTTGTTAACTGAATAGGTCCTGTTTCTTTGCTGTCCCATTCAAAAAGGACATATATATTATCCTTCAAGATTTTTGTCACCTCTCCAAAACCCTCTTTGTAATCCTTAACATCCCACTTTTTGTTGTAAACATAAAACTATTATACTCACAAAGCTAATAAATCATAGAGGCTACCCGTTCAACTCGTGGCAGGTCTTTTGAAGCACTTTTTGTTATCTCTATTATCTCTTCCATTGCCCCTTTGGTAATAAAACCTTTTTCAAAGAGCCATTTAAAGTACTTTTTTAATATCCCTGGTGCTGAAGAGCTTAACCAGTAAGGAAGTTGTGAATAATTTGCAAGATAGTCATTAAAAAGTTCCATCCCATACTCATTTCTGGATAGTCTTTTTGCTGAGTTTTTCAGAGATTTCTTTCGTAAATAATCTTATGCTTTCATCTACTTTCATGTCTCCTCCTGCTCATTTCTTCAATCTTTTTGTGAAGGCTCTCACCTGTGCTATCCATGGTGACAACGGCAGGAAAGTCCTCCACCTCCAGTATCCACATTGCCTCGGGCATCCCGAATTCCTCAAGGAATTTTACATCTAAAACTTTCTTTATCCTCTTTGCAAGATAGACCCCTGCACCACCTGTTGCCTGAAGATAGACGCAACCGTAGTTCTTCATTGCAGAAAGGGTTTCTTCGCCCATACCGCCTTTTCCAATAATTGCCTTTATGTGATAATGAGCAATGAGCTCTGGTGTATATCTATCAAGCCTGATACTCGTTGTTGGCCCTGCTGAAAGAACCTTGTTATCTTTAACAATAGGACCACAATGATAGATAATAGAATTCTCAAGGAACTCCATCTCAGGTCTTTCTTCAAAGAGGTATCGGAGCACCTTGTCCCTTGCAGTAAGGATAATGCCATTTATTAAAACCATATCACCTATCCTGAGGGCCCTCAGTTTATCTTCCCTTAGAGGTGTAGAAAGCACTACCATATGAGTCTACCCCTTCTCATCGCCCAGCAGCTGAAGGATATATCGACAAAATAAGTAGCAGGGTGTCTGTTTGAGACTTCAATCTTTATCCCAAGGCATGTCGTGTCTCCTCCTATGCCCATTACCCCTATGCCAAGTCTATTAATATCCTGAGTAAGCATCTCTTCAAAGGAAGCCAGTGCGAGTTCCCTGTGAAAGTCCTGAAGACGTCTTAAAAGCTGTCTTTTTGATTGATAGGCAACATGGTCTCTTGAACCACCAATGGCAACACCAATTATATAGGGAGGACAGCCTCTTCCCTGTGCATTTAAGACGGCATCTAATATTACAGCCCTTACACCTTCAAGTCCCCTTTCTGCTTTTATCTCTGTATTCGGGAGTTTATACATGCATCCTATATTTTCTGACCCCCCACCCTTAAGCATCAGGTCTATAATAAGATTCTCCTCTTCTGTCTCTTCCATATGGATTAATGGAAAGTCAATGCCTGTGTTGTCTCCACTGTTTTTTTCTGTAATTACATCTACTGAATTGGGCCTGAGGGGTATCCTCTCAGTAGCAATCCTTGTTGCCTCAAGGATAGTCTCCTTTATCCTTTCCTGGCCGAGACATCTCGGAACCTTTACATAAAAAACAGGTATTCCCGTATCCTGACAGATAGGTATCTCCTCTATCCTCGCAAGCCTTACATTCTCAAGGAGAATTCTCAGGTTCTCCTTCGCAACTGAATCTCTCTCCTTTTCAAAGGCCCTTTTAAGGGCATCCTCCACATCCTTTGGTAGTGATGTGGCAACCTTTCTGTAAAGCTCTACAATGCCATCCCTGAGTTTTAGCATTATTTCTCTTCGAGCCTCTCCTTTATTGTCCTTACTCTTTCAATTATCTCAATATTTTCAGGGTCAGCCATTGCCACTGAAAGCGTCCCATCCTCAAGGCTTAAAGGGATGACAAGATTGTTTTTCATAAACTCAAGGGATAATTCAACAGGTGGAGTCTCCGGGAAAGAGACTCTTTCAACATACTCTATGTTGAGCTTTTTTGAAAGTCCCTGAAGGACGACTTCCTCTGGAATCCCCATCTCCACAAGGATTTCTCCAAGCCTCTTTTCAGGGAATTCTTGTTGAATTTCGAGGGCCCTTGACAGAGTCTCTTCGGAGATTAACCCTTCTGCTACCAGAAACCTTCCTGTTTCTATATCTCTCTGTTTTCTCATAATATTTTATCTTTCCCAATTGCTACTTTCGCTATCGATTACTGTGAAATTTTCGGCATTGTGCCAAAGAGGTATTTGAAGTCTTCATCCTCAAACCTTATGCCTCCTCCAATATAAGGTCCCCGCCACCTTGAATTAAATATATTGTCATAACCTGCTGTAAGGAAGAAGTTCTTGAATATAAAATACTCCACCCCCGCCTTAACATGTGGTGCCTTTGCCTGAGCCTCATCACCTCCAAAATCCCAGGCATCAAGGGAGAGTCTCAGTTTATCCTTCATAAAGAACTGATCAATACCAACACCAAAGGTACTCTCTGTAAGGCCGAATCTGAGGGCTGTGTCTTTAAATCTCCTTCCAAACTGGGCAGTAAACTCTATCTTCTTCTCTATTTCCTCTTCCCTTGTTATTGTGGTAGTTCCATTCGTGGTAGTAATTGTCTCCTTTGTAGAGACCTTTCCTATGGGGTCACTAACTATGCCGAGGATGTAATACTTCTCTGGTGAGGGTTGAAGGGTCACATTAAAATACCCCTTTGTATCTTTGGGTTCAAAGAGATAATCTCCCTGAAAGGTAATGAATGTGCGGAACTTCTCTATCCTGTTTATTGTCCTGTTCACGCCCTCTGCTGCCTTATTGAGGCTTTCATAGAGTCTTTCATCTTTCATTAATTTCCCGAGGCTTCCTTTCCCTTCCTGAATATCAGAGGTTATTTTGCTTAACTGTTCTGTCGTTGCCTTCAGGTTTGCCCTGTTTTCCTCTATCATGTTCTTTATCTCAGTAGCTGTATTTTTAATGTTCTCCATAACCTCTGGTGCCTTTGCTATAGCGTTTTTCAGGGGCTCTCTGTTTTCTTCCACCATTACATTAAGGGAGTCTGCAAGTTTTTCGAGTTTTGCCATGAGGGTCTCGAGTCTTTTGTCATTCCTTGTTATTACTTCCTTGAGATTTGCTGTTATGTCCCTTAAATTCACTATGGATTCCTTTAATGCCTTTTTAGATTCTTCATTTCCAAAGACTTCATTTGCTGTGTTGACGAGTCTGTTTAAATCTTCTGATACAGAGGAGAGTTTCCTGAGCATGTCATCGATATCTGCCATCTCTTCAACATTCCTAATAGTATCTCCATCTTTAAGATAGGTTCTTTCTTTGCCTGGCTTTATCTCCAGATATCTATCACCAAGAAGACCCGTAGATCTTATATTCGCTATGGAGTCCTGGGGCACATTAACACCTTCATGGATACCAAGGGTAATCCTTGCCATCCCATCAGAAAGCTCTATCTTTTTAACCTTCCCAACGCTAACACCTGCTATCCTTACAAGGGACTTATCGTCAAGGTTACTAATGTTTTTAAAGTATACATAAAGGGTATATTCCTTTTTCTTATAAATCCACTCAAAGCCTCCAATTCTGAAGGTAAAGAAGGCAAGGATTAAGAGTACAACAAGGGTAAAAAGACCAACCTTGAATTCCGCTGTTCTATCCATTTGTTACTCCTTCTACCTTTATTGGACCTTTTGCACTTCCTGTAATAAACTGGTGAACAATGGGATTAGAGCTGTTTCTAATCTCTTCAGGCGTGCCCACCTCTATTATCTTTCCTTCATAAAGCATGGCAATTTTATCTCCTATCTTATAGGCACTGTGCATATCATGGGTAATGGCTACAGAGGTGACATTGAGCTTTTTCTTAAGGTCTATTATGAGGTCATTTATTGCATCAGCCATAATAGGGTCAAGGCCTGTAGTTGGTTCATCGTAGAGCAAAATCTCAGGGTCATGGGCAATGGCCCTCGCAAGGCCAACTCTTTTACGCATGCCTCCTGAAAGCTCTGAGGGCATAAGGTCTTCTACTCCCACAAGACCAACAAGTCTCAATTTCTCTTTAGCAATCTCCCTTGCCTTTTTCTCACTTATACCCCTGTGCCTCATAAGGAAAAAGCTAACATTCTCCCATACTTTAAGGGAGTCAAAGAGGGCTGCTCCCTGAAAGAGCATCCCGAATTTTTTTCTTACCTTGTAAAGGTTCTTCTCATTTAATTTTGTTATATCAAGCCCTTCTATAAAGACAGAGCCTTTATCAGGTCTTAACAGCCCTATTATATGTTTAAGCAACACACTTTTACCAGACCCACTTCCTCCTATTATAACCATGCTTTCCCCTTTTTCTATAAAGAGGTTCACACCTCTCAAAACTTCTTTTCGACCAAAGGATTTATACAGGTCAATAATCTCAATCATACCCTTACTTTGCCCATCTTAAAACAGCCAGGCTGATAGGAAATAATCTGATACCAAGATCGTCATTGAGGTAAGAACCACTGCTTGTGTTGTTGCCCTTCCGACTCCCTCAGCCCCTCCTTCTGTATAAAATCCTTTGTAAGAACATATTAGTGCCATGGAGGCACCAAAAAAGGCGGCTTTTATAAGACCATTATAGAAGTCACTGAGTTCAAGATAATCCCAGACCTTCCTCCAGTAAAGGCTTGCGCTCATCTTGTATATGCCCGTGCTTACTATAAATCCACCATTTATGCCTATGATATCTGAAAGGACTGTTAGGCTGGGAAGCATGAGCAATCCAGCAAGAAATCTCGGAATGACCAGATATTTGAGAGGATTTGTGGCAAGGGTCTCGAGGGCATCTATCTGTTCTGTTACACGCATTGTCCCTATCTCTGCTGCTATTGCCGCACCCGCCCTTCCTGTTACAATAAGGCCAGTAAGGACAGGACCGAGCTCCCTCGTCATTGAAAGGGCAACAACAGAGCCCACCATTGTCTCCGCACCGAACCTTTTGAATCCTGTATAGGTCTGAAGAGCAAGGACCATGCCTGTAAAAATAGATGTGATAAATACAACGGGAAAGGACCTTACACCTATGGATAACATCTGATGGATGATCAATCTTATATCAACAGGTATTGTAAAGAGCTGTCTTATTGTTTTCAAAGAAAAAAGGACAATCCCACCTGCCTCGAGGATAAAAAGAGAGGTTAATCTGCCGAGACGCTCAATCCCGCTTTTTATCATACCCGTGATTCTCATATATCCTTTTACCAAGACCTCCAAAGGTGGTGAGGATTTCATAGGGAATCGTATTAGCCCATCGAGATAAATCCTTGGCTGTGATTGTCTCGTTGTCCTGTGAACCAATTATAACTACTTCTTCCTCAATTGATGGATAAGTTATAGCTGGTTCTTTTAATATCTCTGTGAGGTCAATCATCGTGAGGTCCATACATATCCTGCCAATAATTGGAGCCCTTTTTCCTTGAAATAGGACATAGCCTTTGTTTGAAAGGCTCCTCATAAGGCCATCGGCATATCCTGCCTTGATTATGCCTACAAGACTTTCTCTATTGGTTACAAAAGTCCCACCATAACTTATAGGAGTTCCTTTCTTCACTTTTCTTATTGTTAGAAGTCTCGTGCTTACCTTCATGGCAGGCGAGAGAGACTTTTCTTCAAGGCTTCCTGGAAGATAACCATAAAACATGAGCCCTGGCCTTACACCTGAAAGACATGCTTCAGGAATACTAAATATAGCTGCACTGTTTGCCATGTGGCAAATCAGGTTATCACCAAAAATCCTTTTTGCCTTGATACATATATCATTAAATATAGCAATCTGCCTTTTTGCCGAATCCTTGTTTGAAAGCTCTGCCTCGCTGAAATGGCTCATAATGCCTTCAACCCTTAAGCCCTTTATATTTGCAAGTCTTTGAAGGATTAAGATAGCATCATCGGGTACAAAGCCCAGCCTTCCCATCCCTGTATCAATCTTTACATGCACCCTAAAAGGAGGGGAAGAAGTCTTAATGGTCTTTTCAAGAAAGGAGATAGTCTTTTCTTCATGGATAACGGCACGAAGGTCATATCTTAGATATTTCTGGGGATCGGGTTCTTCAAAGAGAACGATGATTGGTATATTTATGCCTTCTTCTCTTAAAGCGATTGCCTCTTCAAGATAGGCTACTGCAAGAAAATCTATTCCTTCTTTTACAAGGACCTTCGAGACCTCAATTGCTCCATGCCCATAGGCATCAGCCTTTACAACACCAATAATCAATGTTTTTTGGAGTTGAAGTGACAGTTTGCCGAGCCTTTCTTTGAGTATCCTAAAATTTTTTCTTATGGAGCTGAGATCTACAGATACCCTGAGATGCCTATTCACCAGCCTTCTTAGCCTCTTCCTTTGGCTCTTCTACAGGTTTCTTTGGCGTGACATCTATCTCTTCTGGTTCTGACATCCCTTTCTTAAAGTTCCTTATAGCCTGTCCTATTCCTTTACCGAGTTCTGGTAGTCTTGAGGCACCAAACAGAATAAGCAGTATAATCAGGATTATTATTAACTCCTGCATTCCAAGACCAAACATCCTGCACCTCCTTGTTCTGGCTAAGTCTTTAAATAGGCAACAGGCTATAGGCTACAGGCGATAGGAAATAAAAAATCCTAAAACCTAACGCCTGAAGCCTGTAGCCTAAAGTTACCTTCAGCCTAAAGCCTGAAGCCTTAAGCCTTTACTATTATACATTAAAATCCTTTATCTCTTCAGCTCTAATTTTATCTTCTGGTGTGTTTATGTTTATAAATGAAAAACCCTCTGGATCAATGCTCTTAATAGCGGCCTCAGGGATATAATATGTTTTTATCTCCTTTAAAAAATCTGTCATGCCGCACCTCTTTTTTTCAATCCATTCTCTGACAACAGGAATAAGCCTTCTTGAATAGGCTCCCAGAAGGGGTTGGGCTTTACTGTCAAAGATTGGTATAACGGCATCGTAGCTTTTTAGCCTGTTTTTTGCCTCATCCCTTATGAAATTAAGGAGGCGGGGATTTATGAGGGGCATGTCAACAGCTATGACAAGAATCTCACTTTCTGAGTTTATAAGGGCTGTGTAGATGCCGGTGAGGGGGCATCTGAAATCAAAAAGGTCTCCATACATGGGAAGGCCTAAATAGAAATAGGCTTCAGGGTTATTTGTTATTATGAGTCTTCTGGAAAGGTCTTTAAGGGATTCCGCAACCCTTTCTATGCTCCTTTTACCCCTGAATTCTATAAGACCTTTAAGAATCGGGTATCTCCTGTTAGAGCCTCCAGCGAGGATTACACCTGTCATATCCTTTCCTTGAATCTCTTCAGCCTGTAGAAGGCCTCCCTTTCCCTTTCGAAGAGATAATTCTCGATGTCTTTTATCCTCCTTTTCAACTCAGGTAATATCCTTTCCTCAAGGACTCTTATCCTCCTTGTAGTTTTTAATATCTCCTCTGCCAGCCTTTTTATCTTGCTCTCAAAATTTGCTATCTCAAGGATCGCCTCTATGATCCTTTCGAACCCCTGAAGGGATTCCTCAAGGTGCTCTGTTGATGAAATATAATCATAAGGTCTCTGCTCAGGCTTTTTGATTGGTGACTCCGTATAGGTAATCTCCTTATATTCTAACCCCCATAAGACCTTTTCTTTAATCTCTACATTTAAGGTCTTCTCAGTTACAAAAGAGATAGACTCTATGTTCTCCACACCTTCATGTCCCTTACTTAGAGAAAGTCTCTCTATGGATCTGCCATAGAGTCTCCTTATCTCCTCCCTTGACCTTAGAAGGGGCATAACTGTCTCAAGGAATTCCTTTATAAGGGCCTGCCTTTTTGCCTTTAGAAGGGATATGCTGTTTTTTACAGACTCAGCCTTTTCTTTGAGGTTAAGGAGGTTTGTCCTTGTTGGATGTATTACAGCCATGTCAGGTCAGCCCTCCCAGCTCTTATTTCTGAGCTCCGTTCCATTATCTCTCTGTAGATAAAGGGCTTTGTAGAGGAGGGAATAACCTCATCTTTATAGAGCTCCTCGAGGTCCTGGGTCTTCATTTCCTTTAAAAATTCTACCACCCGGCTGAGGGGTGTGTAGAAGTTTCTTACAAGGGCATACCTTATCCAGTATCTCAAAGACCATTTATTATGATATGCAATGGCTTGAATAACCTCTGGAGGCGTTGTACTTGTATTTATGACCTTGAGGACATCACCTTCTTTCAAGACAGGAGAATCGAGACATGTATTAATCAGAAGAACCGAGTTTTTCCCTCTTGCCCTTTCAAGGAGAGCAATCACCACAGCACTGCTTGCCCTTTTTGCAAGGGTTATGCGATTACCGAGGGGAAGAGACGGAATCTTCTCTTTAATTACTTGTTCTATCTTCTGCCTTATATTTATATGGATATTCTGATTCCTTGAAAGGTCTGCAAGGTCAAAGAGCCTGAGGAATTTTATAAGTGAGAGGGTTATACTCTGGGGTGTCTTTGGATTTTTACACAGGGCGAGTTTCAGTCTATAGCTATCCCTGAATCTTGTTGCACTTGCAAGAAGGCTCAGACACTCTGGTGGTGTCCTTCTGCTCTCTGCAAGGGCTATTGCCATTTCTTCAGTGAAGTCCTTATGGAAGAGCAACTCTTCTATCTTATCTGGAGCAGATGGCCAAGGAAGGCTCTGCTCTTTTAAAAGTTTCCAGAGGTCCTCCATATTAAATTTTAGCACAAATTTTTCTCTTAATAGGTTATAATAATTTCTATGTCTGGTATGACAATAACTGAGAAGATCCTTGCTGAGCATTGTGGTAAGGAAAGAGTATATCCAGGTGACCTTATTTATGCAAAGGTAGACCTTGTTCTTGCCAATGATATTACAGCACCTATTGCCATAAAGGAATTCGAGAAGATTGGAGCAAGGGATGTTTTTGACCGAAACAGGATCGCCTTTATCCCTGACCACTTCACTCCCCAGAAGGATATAAAGGCTGCTGAGCAATGCAAACTCCTGAGGGACTTCTCAAGGAAGTATAAACTCAGTCTTTATTTTGAAGTCGGCAGGGTAGGAATCGAACATGCCCTCCTTCCAGAGCAGGGCCTTGTTGTGCCAGGTGACCTTGTTATAGGTGCTGACAGCCACACCTGCACCTATGGAGCCCTTGGTGCCTTTGCTACAGGTGTTGGTTCTACTGATGTGGCAGCTGCAATGGCAACGGGAGAATGCTGGTTCAAGGTACCTGAATCAATGAAGTTTATCTTTTATGGAAAACTCCAAAAATGGGTTGGAGGGAAAGACCTTATATTGCATGTGATAGGTGATATTGGTGTGGATGGAGCCCTCTACAGGGCAATGGAGTTTGAGGGTGAGACCATCAGGAATCTTCCAATGTATGGAAGGCTCACCATTTGTAATATGGCCATAGAAGCAGGTGGAAAGACAGGTATTATTGTGCCTGACAGTATAACTGAAGGGTATGTGAAAAACAGGGCAAAAAGACCCTATAGGTTCTATACCTCTGATCCAGATGCTAATTATGTAGAGATAAAAGAATACGATGCATCTAAGATGGAGCCCCTCGTAGCGTGCCCCCATCTTCCATCTAATGTAAGGCCAGCAAGGGAGCTTACACACATAACCATTGATCAGGTTGTTATCGGTTCCTGCACAAATGGAAGGCTTGAAGACCTTAGGGAGGCTGCTACGGTCCTTAAGGGCAGAAAGGTGAATCCAAATGTGAGGCTCATTGTAATACCGGCTACCCAGCAGATTTATAAAGAGGCAATGAAAGAAGGTCTTATTGATATATTCATAGATGCCGAGGCAGTTGTGTCAGCACCTACCTGTGGCCCCTGTCTTGGTGGCCATATGGGGATCCTTGCAAAGGGTGAGAGGGCTATTGCCACAACAAACAGGAATTTTGTTGGAAGAATGGGCCATCCAGAAAGCGAGGTATATCTCAGTAATCCTGCTGTTGCTGCTACGAGTGCTGTCCTTGGAAGGATCGGCCATCCAGAAGAACTGGGCCTTTAATTTTAGAACTGACCTGAACTTATGCTCTTAATCCTTCTATTAAGTTTTATCCAGAGATAGGCACCTGTTCCTACTATTGTAAAGGCAAGGATGTGTTTTACTATCAATGCTGGGACCTGGCCCTTTCCAGCCATGCTTGCCCATTCAAGGTCTTTGTAGAATATGGTTCTTGGGACTCCACCAATGAGTATCCAGTAAAGGGAGAACTTTGCAAGTCTCGTTATACTTTTATAAAGAGAAATAAAATATGGCAGGGTTTCAGGACCCTTAAACCTCTCGTATCTCTTTAAAACAATCCACATAGTGACACCACTTGCAGCAAGAAGGGCAGTGGCAACATCATGGAAATAATTATTCAACATTATAAGGATACCGAGTTCAGGACTCATAGTTTATTATAAGATAAGGATTCCCATTTTTTCTTGACTTTGCATACTGCCTGAAGGCCCTTCCCTGGGGATACTGAATCATCCATGATGTTATGTGGCTCATGGGAAAGCCCTTCCAAGAGATCTGGAATATTCTTGATATACTCCTTGGAAGGGTAAAGAGCCGTGCCCTGAGGTCAATAAGAAGCTCCTCCCTTTCCTGAGGACTCATTGTCGGAGCTTCAAAAACAGCATGATTTCCGTCAAAGAAGTCCCATTCAAGACCAGGGATCATATAGTCCCTGTATTGTTCATATAACTCCGTGCCAGGAAATGGCGTTGTCATTACAGGATGGGCAGAGACCTTCAGTTCATCACAGAGTTTCAGTATCCCTTCAAAGTCTTCTCTTACATCCTGTCTTCCACCAACCATGATAAAGAGCATCACCTCTATACCGTGGTCACGAATCTTCTTAATGGCATCTCGTCTCTTTTTGATGCCACCTCTTCAATAACCTCATCAATAGGCCTTACTCTTACCTTTCCTCCAAAGAATTTATGAACAGAGCAGAAGGTACATCTGTGAGGACAACCTCTGGATGTCTGGAAATAACCATAGACATATCTCGTCCTCCATAAGTTCGTAACGGGCCTGGGAAGCCCCTTTAGCTCGGGAAAACCTCCATTATAAACAGGTTTGAGTTTACCTCTCTGGGCATCATCAAGAACCTCTCTCCAGACATTTTCTGCCTCACCGAGGACAATAGCATCTGCATGGGGTTTTGCCTCCTCTGGAAGGGCTGTTACATGAATCCCTCCAAGGACTACCTTTTTTCCTAGGGCCCTCAGCCTGTCTGCCATCCTGTAAACCCAGGGAGCCTGAGGGGTCAGGACTGTAAAGCCAATGAGGTCTGCCTCTATATATTCAGGATCAAAGGGCTCTTTATTAGCATCAATGAGTTCGACCTCTGTATCAGGTCTTACGGAATAGGTGAGACCTGTAAGGTATTCAAGGACAGGTGGAGCTATTGGAAGACCCTTTGACTTTTGTCCGCCTTTGCCAAAGGGTGGTGAAACAAGGATGACCTTCATGGTACCTGCCTGGTGGTGAAAGTAACAGTTACAGTTGCCTTCCGGGCATTCTTTATCTCTAAAACTTTATTTCTTATCTCCTCTGGATTTATTAATGCACCCCCTGGTCTTCCATAGAAAAGGACTTCAGCATCATTAACGGAAAGCTTCACATCTTCTACCATCTGACCTGCATTAAGTTCCACAACAAGAAATCTCTTTATAAGGTTGGAAAGCTCTTTAAGCCTCTCTTCAGGAAAAGGCCAGAGGGTTATTGGTCTAAAAAGACCTGCCCTGACACCGTCCTCTCTAAGCCTTCTCACCGCAGAGAGACATACCCTTGCAGCTATTCCAAAGGCAACAAGGACAATCTCTGCATCCTCCGTCAGGTACTCTTCAAACCTTACTTCTCTTTCCTTGATTCTTTTATACTTTGCCTGAAGGATATAATTCCTCCTCTCAAGCTCTCCTTCCCCCATGTAAAGAGACTTTATCACATTTGGTGCCCTGCCTTTTGCTCCTGTAACAGCCCAGTTCTTTGGCGGAAGGTTCTCTGGTGGTTCGTAGGGTCTCTGGTAAAGGGGCTCCATGATTTGACCTATTACGCCATCACCAAGGATCATAACAGGATTTCTGTATTCATCAGCCTTGTCAAAGGCAAGCATAGTGAGGTCCCAGAGCTCCTGAACACTGAAGGGTGCAAAGACAATCAATCTATAATCACCATGACCTCCACCCTTTACAGCCTGAAAATAATCTGCCTGACTTCCTGATATATTGCCAAGTCCTGGCCCACCTCTCTGCATATTCACTATTACTGCAGGAAGTTCAGCACCTGCAAGATAGGATATTCCTTCCTGCTTAAGACTTATGCCAGGGCTTGATGATGAGGTCATCGCCCTCGCACCAGCTGCAGAAGCACCATATACCATGTTTATTGCTGCAAGCTCACTCTCAGCCTGAATAAATACTCCTCCAACCTCGGGCATCCTCCAGGACATATATTCAGGTATTTCGTTCTGGGGAGTAATAGGATAGCCAGCATAGAATCGGCAACCAGCCTGTATTGCAGCCTCAGCACAGGCCTCGTTTCCTTTCATGAGAACCTTTTTCATAATGTTTATTATAACATGCTTCGCCACTCGAATTGCCTCATCAAAAATCTAAACTAAACTGAATCGTTGCCTCACTTAAAAATCTAAACGAAAATATCAAAATAGTCTTCTGAAATAAACTTTCAGGAGGCAGAAAATGGGGTTAACGATGAAAGAGATTTGGTGGCAAAAATAACAGTAAAGGCAATAACAAGAGGACTATCTGAGAGGTATAAAAAGGCAACAAAGAAAAGGAGAATTTAGGGAGGAAAAATTAGGGAGAGCCCCCAATTTTTCTACTTTACTCCATATAAAAAATATGCTATCCTTTTATATGCTTCAAAGACTCGAAAATTCCACAGTATGGAAGATCCTCCTCCTCCTGAAAAAGCACGGAGAGATGTCCATTGAGGAGATGAGTAATGCCCTGAATATCACCACCATTGGCGTAAGACAGCACATATTGAATCTTGAAAGGAATGGATATGTCACCTACCAGATGAGAAAAAAAGGAGTTGGAAGACCAGGCTATATCTATAGCCTCACAAAGAAGTCAGAAGAACTATTTCCTGATAGTTATAAAAAATTTATCCTTGAAACCCTTCAGGATATAGAAGAAACAGATGGAAGAAACAAGATTGAGCAGATCTTCAGGAGAAGAAAGGAGAGGCTCTTTGCGAAGAAAAGCCTGCTCCTTAAAGATGCAAAAAATTTTAAGACAAGAATCTCCCTCTTTGCTAACTCATTAAAAAGCGATGGTTATTTAATAGATCTCATTGAAAGACCTGATGAAATAGAACTTATACAGTATAATTGCCCTATCTCTGCTGTCTCGAGCAATTATAAAGAGGCATGCAAATATGAGCTTGAGCTTTACAGAGAACTCTTTGGAAATGGAGTAGAGAGGCTCTCCTGCGCCTCTGAAGGCAATAGATACTGCCTCTATAAAATACCACTCAGCAATTAGTGTTCCGTCACCTATTGCTTATTATATAGGGGTTAGGGAGTAGGGGTTAGACTCTTTCCTACACCCTAATCCCTACACGCTATTCCTCATCTAAAGCCTATAGCCTGATTTTTATTAAGCCTCTTCTATTGAGGATGGCCTGTCCCCATCTGTGACTGGCTGAGGGACTCGAGCTCTTTTTCATTTATAGTAATCTTATACTGTTTCTGGAGTTCATCAACATATTTATTAAAGGCCTCTGCCTGTTTGTTTTCAAGTATAGATTCCCTTATCCTGTCCTTAATTGCCTCGAACTCAACAACCTTGCCACCCTGTTTTAAGGCATTCTTGTTTTTTTCATAGAACTCCCTAACCTCTTTATCGCTTACCTCTATATTAGAAAGCTCCTTCTTCAAGAGAAGCCTTATGGCAGCAATCTTCTGAAACTCCTCGACCCTTGCTTTATACTCCTTCTGAAGCCTTTCAAGCTGTGTCTGGTACTCTTTTTTAAATTCCTCCACCTGCTTTTGGTATTCTTTATCTTTATCATACCCCTTCTTCTTTGCCTCTGCATAAAGGATCTCTGTCTTTATAAGCTCATCCACAAGCTTCTTCATCCCCTCGGTGCCCTGAAAGAACTGAAGGGCGTAAGGTGGTAGGGTTTCCAGTTTTCTTGTTACATCTTCTCTTGTAATTGGTGTTTCATTAACCTTTGCAATAACTGGACCAGAAGACTTCTTATTGCATCCAGAAAAAATCATTAATGTTCCTATGATGGTAAGGCCTATAATTATTGACTTCTTCATATTAGCTCCTTTTGGATTAACATTTTTTCAGGCAAAGCCTACATCAATTATAACATAATTATATGCTGCAGACCTATTCTTATGATTTATATCATGGTTATAATCTCATTCTGGTAGTAAAATGATTCTATAAACACTCACCTGGAGTGTACGATAAAAATTAAGGAGGTATAAAAATGGCAGAAGAAAGAAAAAGGGTTACAAAGGATTCTATAATAGGAGATGTAATAAAAGATATCCCTGGAGCAAAGGCGGTGATAGAGAAGTATTTTGGTAATGGTTGTTTTACCTGTCCGGGGATAAAACTTGAATCTATCTCTTTTGGTGCCATGATGCACAATATGGATCCACAGAAGATTGTAGACGAGATAAATGCACTGCTGGAGGAATAAAAGATGGCAAAAGAAACAGTTATTGAACTAAAATGCTTTGTATGCGGAACAGACAATCCCCAGATAGTCTATCTGCCCTGTTATCATGAAGGAAAAGAAAAGATAGTCTGTGTGAGGTGTTTGCCAGTACTCATTCACGGGGCTCATTAAGAGAAGCAGGTACTTCAGAGGACTCACCCTTTAATTTTACCTTACTATATTTTCCCGGCGCCATACAGAATAGATGGTAAGCCTATAGGGTGGAGCTTACCCTCATCCTAAAGCCTAAGGCCTGAAACTTATAGCCTTTTATGGCGGAGAGGGTGGGATTCGAACCCACGATCCCATAAAGGGATAGCGGTTTTCGAGACCGCCCCGTTCAACCACTCCGGCACCTCTCCTCCTACCACAGGCTACATATCTTTTTTGCTTTATAATAACATAACACTAAGGCAGTAGAGCAATCGAGCACTCAGCCGAGGAGATTGTGAAGCACAACCTGATTGCTTGCTCCTACCTTTAGTTACAACGCTGAGCGCTCGGCGATAGTGCGACAGTCAAATAGCGAAGTAGAGAAGTAGACCAGCAGAGCAGAAGTTTTTAAAGGGGCTTTAGCCCCTTTAAATCTCCAAAATATAATTTTTTTTAATTGAATAATTTGAATAATAGGGAGTTTGAGGGACAAAGTCCCTCAAAGAAAGAAATATCTATTCCATAATATCCTGCTGCTCTGTTGCTCTGCTGCGCTGCTGCTCTATCTTCAGCCTATTGTTTTTGACAGCAGTGAGTTATAATAATTCTATGAAGCCCACAAAGAAGATACTTTTTCTCCTGCTGTGTGCGCTGAGTTATGGATGCGTTATAAATATCTCCATGTGGCCTGAAGAGCAGCCCCTTAAGGAACAGGTCATTGAAGGAACAGGCAGGCAAAAGATATTACTCATACCCCTTACAGGAACTATTACAGAAGATGGAAGGAATTCACAGGTAAGCCTGATCAAAGAGATGCTCCAGATAGCTGAAAAGGACAGTTACATTAAAGGTCTTGTATTGAGGATAGATTCACCTGGTGGCACCGTTAATGCCTCTGATGTGATCTACCACGAGATAAGGAGATTCAAAGAAAAGAAGACCCTTCCTGTTTATTGCCTGATAGACGGTATTGGTACATCAGGAGCATATTATATCTCCATGGCCTGTGACAGGGTCTATGCTACCCCATCTTCCATTACAGGAAGTATCGGTGTTATCGCCATGAAGTTTAATGTAGAACCCCTGATGTCAAAGATAGGTATCCAGCATGAGGTTGTAAAGTCAGGAGACAAGAAGGACTTCTGGTCGCCCTTCAGACCATCTACCCCTGAGGAGAAGGAGATATTCCAGAGAATAATAGATGAGCTTTATGAAAGATTCTTAAATGTTATTTATGAGGGAAGACAGAAGACTCTCTCCATAGAAAATTTAAGAAGACTTGCAGACGGGAGGGTTTATACATCAGAACAGGCTTTAAAAGAAAGGCTCATAGATGGAATAGCTTACATGGACAAGGTAATAGAAGAGCTAAAAAAGGAACTAAATCTTAAAGAGGCAAGAATCGTTAGATACTATCACCCAGGAACCTACAGACCTACCTTCTATTCTCACAGTGAAATAAACCTCTCTTTATCAATTAAGGAGCTTACAGGATTGGATTCCGTAAGATTCATGTATCTCTGGATGCCATGACTTATGAATTGGTCTATGCTATAATATTACAAGCCTATTGCTAAAGGTAATCGGCATAAGGAGGTAAAGTTAATGGGCTACACAATTCCTGTAAAGGTCTATGAATTACTTGAAGAAAAGCTTGGAAAAGATATAGCCTCCGCACTTACTCTGGTAATTGAAGAGTCTATCCGTTCAGCCCTTGAAGACTCTAAAGATAGACTCAAAATAACTATCTCTGAAGAACTTAAGCAGGAGCTCGCTACAAAGTATGACATTGAACTGGTTAAAAAAGAGATAGATGTGGTTAGAAAAGAGATAGAACTTGTAAAACTTGAGTTTAAAAAAGATCTCAGAATAGCTACCATTATTCTCCTTGCTGCTATAATTATCTTGAACCAGAATTCTATTGAATTTATAGCAAGACTTATAGGGATTCTAAAATAAAAAAAGAACCTTCAGCCTATTATCTTCAACCTGTGTATAATTTCTATGCCTTTATCAAGGGTCTCTGCAATATCTCTCCTCTTGTTCTGAGCAACAAATTCCCTCTCAAAGGTATCAGCAAAATCAAGCATAACCCTGTCCTGCTCCGTAAGGCCTTCCCTTCCGACTATTGCCTCAAGCCTTCTGAGATCCCTTCCCTTTGCGTAATATTTATAAAGAAGATTTGCAATCTTCCTGTGGTCTTCTCTCGTCCTTCCCTCTCCAATACCATTCTGCATGAGCCTTGAAAGACTTGGCAGGACATCAACTGGTGGGAATATACCCTTCTGGTGGAGCTCCCTGCTGAGGACAATCTGACCCTCTGTTATGTATCCTGTAAGGTCAGGTATGGGATGGGTTATATCATCCTCCGGCATAGTAACAACTGGAAGAAGTGTTATAGACCCCTTTCTGCTCTTCAACCTTCCTGCCCTTTCGTATATGGATGCAAGGTCAGAATACATATAACCTGGATACCCCCTCCTTCCTGGCAGTTCCTCCCTGGCAGTTGAGACCTCTCGAAGGGCATCACAGTAATTAGTCATATCAGTAAGAACAACGAGGACATCCATTGATTTATCAAAGGCAAGATACTCAGCCACTGTAAGACAGAATCTCGGGGTAAGGAGTCTTTCAAGGACAGGCTGATCAGCCATATTAATAAAGGCAACAAAGGGTGCCTTCATCTCCTCAAGGGTCTTCATATAGAAAGAATAGTCCTGAAATGTGAGGCCCATGGCACCAAAGACTATTACAAACTCTTCTTTTTTAAAAAGATCAGTTTTTCGAATCCCTGCATTTTTCAAAACAAATGCCACAACCTCCTTTGATGGAAGGCCTGCACAGGAAAAGACCGGCAGTTTTTGTCCCTTCACAAGGGTATTGAGGCCATCAATGACTGAAAGACCTGTCTCTATAAATTCCTCAGGTCTTGCCCTTGATACAGGATTCATAGGATAGCCTGTCACAGGTACCCATTTTTCAGGAACAGGAAGTGGAATACCATCAAGGGGTTTAAATGAGCTACTGAAGACCCTGCCAATCATATCCTCTGAAAGGGGAATCTTCTTGAGGCTATCAGTGAATACAACAGTTGTATTTTTTATATCAAGACCTTTTGTTTCGCCAAAGACCTCAATAAGGACTGTGTCGCGTTCAATCTTCAGAACCTCTCCCTCTCTCTCCTCTCCTGAGGGAGAAATAATTCTCACAATCTCTCCTGTGCGGGCTGAAAAGACCTTTTCTACAAAGAGCAATGGGCCCTTTATGGAAGAAATGGTCCTGTAGGAATGCTCTAATGCCCTCATCTCAATATCTCCTCAAGACTCTGACCCTTTTTAAGGGAATCCAGTGCCCTTTCGTAAAGCTCAACAATATCCTTTATTTTTCTTAAGGTCCTCTCTGGTGGAGAAAAGGCATCCTCTGTATAGGCATTCTGGCTGAGGAATTCAAGCCTTATTTTTTCAGCTATGTGCATGAGAAGCCTGTCTGAATCCTGAAGACCCTCCATTCCGACTATCTCGACAATCTCCCTTAAGGACTCCTCTTTCTGGAGTATCTCATTACATCTTTGCCTGAGGGCTGACCAGTCTGGAGAAACCCTTTTCTCAAAAAATTCCACTACCTCCTTTGTATATAAAGAATAACTCTGGAACCAGTTTATTGCTGGAAAGTGTCTTCTGTGGGCGAGGGATGTATCGAGCATTAAAAAGGCACCAGCAGTCCTGAGGCAGGACTGAGTAACAGGCTCTGTAAAATCTCCACCAGGTGGAGATACAGAAAGAATCATGCTGAGGGAACCTGTCCTTCCTCCAATAGTCTCAACAACACCCGCCCTCTCAAAGAAACTGGCAAGCCTTGATGCAAGATAGGTTGGATAACCCTCTTCACCTGGCATTTCCTCAAGGGCAGAGGATATCTCCCTTAATGCCTCTGCCCACCGTGAAAGGCTATCTGCAAGAAATAGGACATGGTATCCCATATCCCTGTAATATTCTGCCATTGTAACGGCTGTATAAATAGAGGCCTCCCTTGCTGCAACAGGCATATTTGATGTGTTTACAACGAGGATAGTCCTGTCCATGAGGGGTCTGTCTGTCCAGGGGTCCTTGAGTTTCATAAATTCCTCGAGCATCTCTGCCATCTCATTTCCCCTTTCACCACATCCAACATAGACCACTATATCAGCATCAGCAAATTTTGCTATAGACTGTTCGAGAATCGTCTTTCCTGTGCCAAATCCACCCGGGAGGATTGCTGTTCCTCCCCTTGCAAGAGGAAAGAGCAGGTCAATAGATCTCTGACCTGTAATTAATGGTTCAAAGGCTGGTAATTTTCTTTTATAAGGCCTTGGTATCCTTACAGGCCATTCATGACAGCCAAAAAGTTCTGTTCCATCCTCAAGCTCTGCAATAACCTCATTAAGACTTATCTCTCTTTCAGCTATCCACTTTATTATACCCCTTTTATGAGAAATCAGATAGTGTTTGAAAGGCCCTTCTTCAACATAACCATAGAAATCTCCTTCTTCTATTTCATCTCCTCTGTTCTTTAAAGGAAAGAATCTCCATCTCCTTACATAATCAAGGCCGTAGAGTTCTCTACCACCTGTTATGAATGGTCCCATCTCTTCCTCAAGCCTTTTTAATGGTCTCTGAAGTCCATCAAATATGCTTGAAAGAAGCCCGGGCCCCAATCTCACAGTAAGGGGCATACCCGTGGATTTTACTGGCTCTCCTATTGAAAGACCCCTTGTATCCTCATACACCTGTATAATGGATCTGCCCTCCTCAAGTCTCACCACCTCACCTGTGAGCATAGAACGTCCAACATATACCCTATCATAAAGTTTAAGACCCTTTGCCTCAGCAATAACCGTTGGGCCTGATATGCCCCTTATTATTCCCACAGCTTCCTTCATATCCTCAACCTCACATGATAACCGATTGCCCTTCTTATTATTCTCTGGAGATAATCCTCAACCTCTTCAGGTTTTTCTGGTGCAGGTATTATCACAATAACTCCCTTGAATCCCTCCTCAAGTCTCTTAAGTCTATCGTGTCCAAAGGTCTTGACGAGCCTCTCATCAATTGCTATGAGACCTGTCCCGGGATCAGCCATTACCTTTTTTATAACCTCTTCAAAATCCTCCTCCTTTACTGAATACTGAATAACACCTGCAAGGCTGAATCCATACCGAGCATCCTCAGGCGTTATGAAGACTATCTTTTTCATATTATCTCATCTCTAAGAAGTGTCCTTTCTATTGCTGAACCCTCAAGAATGGTACCTGCATTTCTGTTTTCAATGTAGAGACACCAAAGATAATATAAAATGAGACCTTTTCCATCAGGTTCATAACTCATCTTTCTGAGCATCCTGCCGAGACCCTTTAAAAGGCTATCCTCTACCTCACCTGAAAACCCCGTAATCGACCTCACCATATCTAATACACCTGTAAGAGAGCCCTTATTTTTCAGCTCTTCAAGGATTCTATGAGAGATTCTTCCACCACCTATAAAATCCTGAAAGGGTATATTCCATTTTATTGACTTGTATGTATTTATAATATTCCTCATGTCTATGAGATAGAGGATGAAGGACCTTAAAGGTTCATGGAGCTTGAGAAATCTAAGATATTCCATAAGGGTATTATTTATAAATATCTCTAAACCAGAAAGGCCTTTTTTTAAAAAAATCTCCTCAGCAGCATGAAAATCCTTATAAAATCCTCCCAGAAGGACTGCGAGTTCCTTTACAGTAGAATCAAAATCTCTCCTTGAAACAACCAGCTTTTTTATCTTTTGTGAAAGAAGGCTTATCTTTAAAATATCCTGAGCTTTTTCAATATAACCTGCCTTTATGTATCTCAAAGAGATAAAGAGGGTTTTGAACTCGATCCACACAAAATAGGGCCAGAAACAAGACCTCAAGCTATCATTCATCTCAGAATAAATCCATATGTATCTTTTAAGTAAACCTGACCAGCCAGCGCTGGTATAACCTGATGACCTCAGAAGACCGGGTATATCAGGAGCGTAAAAGAGGGTTTCCCAATCCTTGATAAGCCTCCCTCTTTTCCCTCTTATCCTTGCGATGAGATATTCCTCTGGATAATTCCGCTGGAGAGGTTCTTCAAGAAGGTCTTTCATAAGACTCCTTCAGTATTTATTTTTGGATAATACCTCTTTCAGGATTTCTGGTAATATCTCAGGCCAGAGCCTTTCGAGCCTCTTTTCAAAGGTATTATCCACGATTACACCCTCTTCTGACTCCACGCGGAGACCTCCTGAAATCGCTTTATCCTTTAATATAAGGGTGTCTGGAAAATATCTCTTTGCCAACTCCTCATCAGAAGGGTTTACATATACTCTGCTCCATTTAAAAGAAGGTATCTCTCTTACAAGGCTCTCAAAAACCTCCTCATAATCCTCCGACCTGAGCTCTTTAAGAGAGTCCCTTGCAAGTCTATAAAGCCTTTCAGAGAGTTTATTCATTGCCATGCTCCTTAAGGTCTGGGACTCCCTTTTTGCCGTGAAAAGAATAGAAGAGACCTCTTTAAGGGCCCTCTCCTCAGCTTTGTTTAATATTTCCTTTCTCTTCAGTTCAAACTCAGAAAAAAGCCTCTCCCTGTAAGACTCTACCTCTCTTCTGGCCTCTTCTTCAAGGGCCTTAAGATCTTCCAGAGACCTCTTTCTTAAGGATACAATTAGTTCCTGATAGCCCATCCTATTTTGTCGTAAGGATTATTGTAGCAATCACAAAGCCGAGTATTACCATTGTCTCAGGAATTGCAACAAGGATTATCACAGTTCCGCTCAGTTCTGGTTTTTCAGCAAGGGCACCGGCTCCTGCTGAACCAATCCTGGATTGTGCCCAGGCTGTTGCAAGGGCACTAAGACCAATGGCAAGGGCTGCTGCAAAAGCTATGAGAACCTTTTCCATAAAGCACCTCCTATATTTAGATTTTTCTAAAAGGCTCAAATCTCCTTCCACCAGACTCAATGAATTTGCTGAAGAACTCTACATAATGAAGTCTCATGGAATGAATTGCTGGTGAAAAGATACCGAGAATGATATTTACAAGATGCAAAAGTCCTGCAACAATAGCTCCAGCAATTATATTACCCGTCATTCCTGCAAGTCTGTTTGCAACAAAGGCAAGTAATACAGATGTCAGACCTATAGCCATTATCCTTGCATAGGATATGATATTGCCTATGCTCTTTATAAGCTCAAGGGGTGCAAGGAGACCGCCTGTTATAAGTAGAATCGGCAGGAGGATAATAGTGAGTGTAATGATTGGATGGACAAATCTCTCTGGTATTATTCCGCAAAGGGCAGATACACCAGTTACAGTGGCAATTATTAATAATATGTCTATAAATTTTGCAATGGCCTCCTTCTTTGCCTTTCTCTTGATGCCTGTTATAATACCAAGAAGCAGACCAATCAATACATGAAAAAGACCAACAGCAAGGGCAAAATAGAGCATAGGTATAACGGCTGTCCTTCGCTCAATACATATGGGCTCAAGACCGAAGAGCTTATGGCCAACTTCACCGAAAAACTCTCCATAGAGTATTCCGAAAAATATAGAATAGATAGAGCATACAAACATTATCTTCGAGATATCCTGAACGTGCTTTTTCTTTCTAAATCTTTTTAAAGTAAATATCGAAAGGCTTAGCAAGGCAAGGCCATAACCCGAATCACCAAGAATCATGCCAAAAAATAGAGGGAAGAAGATACCGATAAAGGGTGTTGGGTCGAAGGTCCCGTATTTTGGAAGGGGCAATATCCTCACCATTATCTCAAAGGGCTGAAAATAAGGTGGATTCTTTAGCATCACGGGAATCCTCTCGAGGTCCTCTTCAAATATCTCCCTTTCAACAAGGGTTACCCTTCCTCCAAATCTTTCAGTTAATCTTCTGGAAAGAGTTGTCACTGAATCAGAAGGCATCCAGCCATAAATAATAAAACACATCCTTGTCTCAAAGACATGGGCAGTGGCCTTCATGATGGAGAGCCTTTCATCAATCCATTCAAGTGTCCTTTCATAAAGAGGCCTCCATCTTAATGTGAACCTGTTAACCTCACTGTTGACCTCTTCTACAGCCCTGTTTATCTCAGAGATCCTTTCATTAAGTCTCTTCAATCTCTCAGTAAAGGAAAGGCCTTCAAAAGTTGAGGGAAGGATAATCTCCGGTATCCGTTCTGAGCTCAGGGTCTTTCTGATAATCTCTGAAAGGACCTTTTCAGCAACTATTACACCTGCAATTGTTCCATCAGATGCCCTGTTTGTAAAAAGCTCATACCTGCCATCAGTTATTTTCAAGAGAAGCCTTCTTATGTGAGGAATCGCCTCAGGCTCTTTTATTGTAAGACCTATAAAATCTATCTCCTCTGTTTTCTCCACCCCCCCGATTATCGGTTCTATGGCATCCATAAAGTTTTTATATCTCATCAGCTCTGAAAGCTCCTTCTGGAGAAGGTCTTTTTTCTTAATAAGCCCTTCAAGGAATTTAATATGTCCTGGAAGCAATCTCCTCAATGTCTCTATGATATTGTCGGGCTCGATATAACTCTTTCTTGTTGAAATTTTGGGCATCAGGGAGAAGAGCTCTTCAAGACGGAGCTTCATATCTTCAAGAAGAAGTTTCTCCGAAAGGGCCTTCTGATCCATTGAAAAGGTACTTATATATTCTTCCTCCGCCTTATCAATAAATCCAACAGTCTCTGTCTCGATCTGAAAAATTCCCTCTTCCCTGAGAACCTCCAGGGTATCTTTAAGAACTTCCTTCAAACCAGCTATCTCTACCTTTGACATCCTGACAATCAAGTTTATCCCCTCTTCACTATCCGTTCTTTTATATATCTAAGGACTATATCCTTTAAAACCTCCTCCCTCATATCTTGTAGCCTGCAGGCCTCTTTTCTGGCCCTTTCGAGAAGCTCTTCTGCCTTTTTTTGAGCATCCCTCTTTATGTTTTCTTCAATCTCCATAGCCTCTTTCTCAAGGCTCTCTTCTCTTAATAGAAACTCTCCCTTTATCTCCCTTTTCTTCTCTTCAAGCCATTTTTCGATTCGCGTCTTCTCTCTTCTGAAATTATCAGCAATCTCTCTTTCAGCCTCTATTATTAATGAAACCAGGTCTTTCATATCATATCCATACCACATAATAAGAAATGAGTCAACCCTTAATGGAGTGGTATAATATTTACATGAATTTCTGGGAAGTCTATTTCGAGGCAGTAAGAAAACAAAACTGGCACAAGGCCCTTGAATCCCTTAATGAACTCAAGGGTTCAGAGCCCGAAAATCCCCAGGTATTTCTTAAACTGGGCGATGCCTACCAGAAGCTCGGAAGGCCTGAAAAGGCTGTACCTGAATACTCTCAGGCTGCCTGGCTCTTTTTGAAGGATGGCTTTTTACAGAAGGCCCTGGCAGTCTATAAGATAATCCTTAGACTCGATCCCTACAATCAGGAAGCAGTAAATAAATCGAGAGACCTCATGGTGGAGATAGAAATTGCAAGACAGAAGTCAGAAGTCAAAGGTCAAAGGTCAGAAATCGGAAGTCAGGAATCAGAAGTCCAACCTCAAACGCCTATATTACCCCAAATTGAAGAGCTAATAGTAAGAACCTCCTACGAAGAATCTCCAGATACTCAAAGAGAGGCACCACCAACTGTTACTTCCCTATATGATCAAGACCTCGTGCCTGAATTTCTTAAAGATCTTTCCCCTGAAGAGATCAGGGATATAATGTCAAAGCTCAAGGCCTCTCAATTTAAGAAAGGTGAAATAATTATTGAAGAAGGAGATTCAGGTGATTCCGTCTATATTATTAAATCTGGAAAGGCCATTGTAACAACCCATGTCCTTGGCAGAAAGATTGAGCTTGCAGTACTTCAGAAAGGAGACCTTTTTGGAGAGGTTGCCTTCCTTACAGGAAGGCCAAGGACAGCAACAGTAACTGCCTTAGAGAATATAGAGGTTCTTGAATTTACAAGACCAGTCCTTGAGGAATTGATAGAGAAAAGACCAGTGATTCTAAAGGCCCTTCAGGATTTTTACTATTCAAGACTCCAGAACACGCTTAAAAAAGCTACTCAAATTCATAAGAGAGAATAAGAGAAGTGCTCCACTGCTCAGAGTTTATCCTGTCATGTACATAGGCATCACAACCACCTGAGGGACATTCTTGTGTAGGTCTGTAAAAATACTGGTGCTGTGTGCCTTTTGTGGAGAACTTTAAATACTCACCATAGGCCTTTAAACGGAGACCTTTAAAGATCCTGTAGTCTCCACCAAAACTCAAAAATCCACCAACACCATCTGTCTCTGCAGTAGCAAGTTTGTATCTGAGGACATGGTCATCCCTGTCCTTTGCATAGACATAACCAGCTCCTCCTTTTAAAAGAAACCTTAAATCTTTACCAATCAAAAATTCAGCATCCACCCCCCCATAGATAAACTCATATCTTATCCTGTAGTGAAGAACCTCTCCTGGCACATATATTGTAAAATCAGAACTATAGGGTCCATATCCAGTCTGGGCAACATTACTGGCTACAAAACTGAAACCCTGATGTTTAAAACCAATGAAGGGTTTAAAGGACAGGTTTTTTGAACTGAAAAGGCTATAACTCATATTGAGGTCAATTATCAGGGCATCGAGTTTTATATCTGATTCAGAATAGATGTCTTTTCCTGGATGGGCTACGCCATAAAGAGAAATATCAATGTCATCGCTCAGCCAGTCGGAGTCCTTGAGCCTTCCTGAGCCATTGTCAATATTTTCCATTATGCTGAAGCCAAACCTGAACCTCTCACGAGAATTCTCTTTATAGGATATTGCTCCATCAAGGCCAATAAGGTATGTCTTCAGGGGGAACTCAAGTTTACTCTCTATTCCTGATGAACCTTCATAATAACTGATGTGATAGGTCGTGTGGCCTTTAAGATATGAGGATTTTATACCGAGCTCTGTTATGAGTTCTCCTTCTCCAAAAGGAGCAGCTGTTACCGCCCGTGGACTAAATAAAAAAGCCATTACAAAGGCAATGAGAAAAATAATCTGCATGAATAAACAATAACTTATTTCCTCTTAAAGGTCAAGGGAAAATTACCAAAAGAGAGGCTGAGGAAAAAGATTATCATCTTTAACTAATCTTATGCTAAAATTAAACATGAAGATTGCCATTACAGGGAAAGGTGGAGTTGGAAAGACCACACTGAGTGCTGTCCTCTGTTATCTCTTCAAAGAAGAGGGCAAAAAGGTCATTGCTGTTGATGCAGACCCAGATGCAAATCTCGCAGGTGCCTTAGGAGTTCCCAAAGATAAGGTATCCAGTATAAGACCAATTGCGGAGTTAAAGGACCTCATAGCTGAAAGGACAGGGGCAAGGCCAGGCCAGATGGGAGGGGTCTTTAAGCTGAACCCGAAAGTAGAGGATATCCCTGAAGAGATAGGATACAGACTCGATGGAATAGTGTTACTCACGATCGGAAGCTCAAAAGAGGCTGCCAGTGGATGTTACTGCCCTGAGAATGTATTTCTCAGAAGACTTCTCAAACACCTGATAGTTGAAAGAAACGAAGTCGTAATCGTTGATATGGAAGCAGGTATAGAGCATCTCACAAGGGGGACAGCAGAAGGTGTTGATGCCTTTATTGTTGTTGTGGAGCCTGGCTCAAGAAGTATCCAGACTGCCATGACTGTAAAGGAGATGGCAAAGGGCCTTGGTATTAAGAGGGTCTTTGTAGTTGGCAATAAGGTAAGGAGTGAGGAAGACAAAGAGTTTATCAAAAACAACATCCCCGATATGGATATCCTTGGTTTTATAAGTTTTAATAACGAGATAATGGAGGCAGATATCAAGGGTATCTCACCCTATCATTATTCATCCAGGGCTGTTGCTGAGATAAAGTCAATCAAAGAGAATCTTCTTAATAAGATAGCATATAGCGGAAAGTGGGGAGCCTATAGCGGTTAAATGGATGAATAAGGCTGAGCTTAGAAAGGAGATCCTCCAGAAAAGGGACTCCATAGAGCCATCCGTTAAAAAAATTAAAGACAAGGCAGTCATAGCAAGGCTTAAAGGTCTCTATGAATTCAAGTCTGCAAAGACTCTCCTCCTTTATGCATCTTTCAGGTCCGAAGTTGACACCCATAAGCTGATAAAAGAGAGTTTAGAGGCTCAAAAAAGGGTTCTACTGCCAAGGGTAAATTACTCATTAAAAAAACTCGAGATAAGGGAGATCGAGTCTCTAAATGACATTGAAAAAGGTCACTGGGGCATACCAGAGCCAAAGAGAGCAACACCTTTAAGAGACTTAAATGAGGCTGACCTTATAATTGTGCCTGGTGTCTGCTTTGATAGAAAGGGAGGAAGGATTGGCTATGGAGCTGGCTATTATGATAAACTCCTTAAAGGTCTTAATAAATCTATCCCGGTTATTGCCCTTGCCTACGACGAACAGGTTGTTGAAGAGATTCCATTAGAAGCCCACGACAGACGGGTTGACATGATTATTACAGACAGGGAGGTTATATACTGTGGACTTAAAAAAGATTAAAGAGGGTGTAAGGCTTATCCTTGAAGGAATCGGTGAAGACCCAGAAAGGCCAGGCCTCAAGGAGACACCAGAGCGTGTGGCAAGGATGTATGAGGAACTCTTTGAGGGTCTTGGAAAGTCTGTTGAGGAGCTCCTCAAGCCCATTGAAGGTGAAAGCCATGATGAGATGGTCCTATTGAAGGATATCCCTTTTTACTCTATCTGTGAACATCACCTTCTGCCTTTCATAGGCATTGCCCACATTGCCTATATTCCAGCAGGTAAGATAGTAGGCCTCAGTGAACTTGCAAAGGCCCTGGAGGTCCTTGCAAAGAGGCCCCAGGTTCAGGAGAGGCTCACAAGTCAGCTTGCAGACCTCCTTATGGAAAGGCTAAAGCCAAAAGGTGCAATGGTGGTTATTGATGCAGAGCATCTATGCCTGAGTATGAGAGGGATTAAGAAACCTGGTGCAAGGACTGTCACCTCTGCTGTTAGAGGTCTCTTCAGGACAAAACAATCCACTCGTGAAGAGATGCTTGAGCTTATTAAAAAGCACTAATTTAGGCTTCAGAGTACTTTACAATCCTCTTTATCATAAGCGATAATAGACAACATTTGTTTAAACTCAAATTACTAAACTAATAGGAGGAGGTTATAATGACAGCACAGATAATTGATGGAAAAAAAGTAGCACAGGATGTGAAAGAATTACTCAAAAAGGAAATAGCTGAATTAAGCTCAAAAGGTATTACGCCTGGTCTTGCCGTTGTCCTTGTGGGTGACAATCCAGCTTCAAAGAAATATGTTGCCTCAAAGGAAAAAACCTGCGAAGAGATAGGTATAAAGAGCTTTGGCTACAAGCTCCCTGCTGAAACAACTCAGGAAGAGCTGATAAAACTAATTGATAAACTTAATGCTGATCCATCTGTCCATGGAATCCTTGTTCAGCTTCCCCTTCCTAAGCATCTGAATGAAAAGGAGATAATGTACAGGATAGCCCCTCATAAAGATGTGGATGGCTTCGGTCCCCATAGCCTCGGAAGACTCGTTCTTGACGAGCCCACCTTCATACCCTGTACACCCTTTGGTGCAATAAAAATGCTTGAGGCCTATGGGATCGATCCTGCTGGAAAACATGCCGTTGTTGTCGGAAGAAGCATAATTGTTGGCAAACCCCTTGCACTTCTGCTCCTCAGAAAAAATGCCACTGTAACAATATGCCATTCAAGGACACAAAACCTTAAAGAAGAATGCCTCAAAGCAGACATCCTCTGTGTTGCCATAGGAAAGGCAAAGTTTATAACAGGCGATATGGTTAAACCAGGTGCTGTTGTTATAGACATTGGCATAAATGTAACCCCAGAAGGAAAGATAGTAGGAGATGTTGACTTCGAGGCTGCGAAAGAGAGGGCCTCTTACATAACACCTGTGCCTGGTGGAGCAGGTCCAATGACAATAGCGATGCTCATGTATAACACAGTGGAGGCAGCAAAGAGGAGTATTGCTAAATAAAAAATGATAAAAGAAGATAGATTTAGAGAACCAGAAGTGGTACTACAATCAGAAGGGAAAAAGGCAATGGAAAGCCTTCTCTTGAAGAAATTAAGGGAAAGGCTTTCTCAGGAAAAAAGAATAGTCTTCTCTTATATCTTTGGCTCCTTTGCAAGAGGAGAGCCCTTTAGAGACATTGACTTAGCTATATATACTAAGGGTAGAAAAGAACTTTCATGGAGGATTGAGCTCACCGGTGAACTTACTACTATTACAGGATTTCCGGTAGAGATCATAACATTAAATGACGCACTAATAAGTATCCAGATGAGGGTAGTTGAAGAAGGTATCGTTCTTACAAGTAGAGATGAGGACATAAGAACAGACTTTATCGAAAAGACCGGAAAGAAATACAGAGAATATTGCCATTTCAGAAACCTCTTTCTCGGTATCGAAGGTATAGCCCACAAAGTTAATAGAACCACCTATGAAAGTAGATATTGAGAGGCTGAAAAAAGACATAGAAGATATACTTTCTGTAAAAAGGGATATAGCAAATCTCTTAGATTTAGGGACTGATAACTTTCTTGCTGATAAACGCAATTCTTTAGCATTAAAATATCTCTTAGTAGAGGCTGTTGAGGCAATTTGTGATGTGTGCCAGCATGTTCTGGCAAAATCAAAAGGAATAGCCTGTAATGGATATGTTGATTGCATCATCAAAGCAGGGGAAAACAACATAATAAGCCACAGTCTCAGCAATAAACTGAAGGGACTTGCTAATTTAAGAAACAGCCTCATTCACCGATACCGGATTATAAAGGATGACGAACTTTATAACTCACAATACATAACCTAAGTGATCTTGAAGATTTTGTAAATGAGATTAAAGAATGGATTAAGAAATATCTGAGTCAGGAAGTATGAGATGATAATAACGAAAAAAAAGGATTTCCAAGAGCTATACGAAAACATAAAGGGCTACAGGAGCTTCTTTCTCCTTGGATGCTCTGAATGTGCAACCCTTTGCGGAACTGGTGGGGAGCCAGAATTAAAAGAGCTCAAAGAGACCCTTGAAGGCCTTGGCAAGGAAGTAACAGCCACCTTTGTGGCAAAGACAGGTTGTCAGGTCCTTGGGACAAAGGTTGAACTTAAGCCTTTTAAAGAAGCCATTGATAAAGCAGAGTGCATAATAGTCCTCTCCTGCGGAGCTGGCACCCAGACAGCTGTTGAACTCTATGAAGACAAACCAGTATACCCTGCTAATGATAGCCTGTTCCTTGGAAACATGACGAGACTCAAGGTCTTTGACGAGAGGTGCTCTCTCTGTGGAAAATGCATCCTTGATAAAACAGGAGGAATCTGTCCCATAACTACTTGTCCAAAAGGACTCCTTCACGGCCCCTGCGGTGGGATGAAGAATGGCCATTGTGAGGTAAGCCCTGAACTCTCGTGTGCCTGGTTGAGGATATACGAAAGGATGAAGAGGCTTAATAAGCTTGATGAGCTAAGGGAGTTCATAATAGAGCCAAAGGAATGGTCAAAGGCACAGAAACCAAGAAGACACCAAGATAGGCCGGTAGAGCATAAAATCTCATGACATTCAGGGAAAAACTTGAATCAGGCAAATTTGTTGTTACTGCAGAGGTTGGCCCTCCAAAGGGCACAGACATTACCGAGATGGTTCATCACCTGGAGCTTCTTAAAAGCAAGGTTGATGCAATAAATATTACAGACAATCAGTCAGCTGTTATGAGAATGAACTCCTTGAGCGGATGCGTTATATGTCTTCAGCATGGTGTTGAACCAATCCTTCAGGTTACCTGTAGAGATCGCAACAGGATAGGCCTTCAATCAGATATCCTTGGTGCCTATGTCCTTGGTGTAAGGAATATCCTCTGCATGACAGGAGACTATGTGTCAGCAGGAGACCATAAAGATGCAAAACCTGTTTATGACATAGAGTCCGTTGGACTTATCAGGACTGTAGCAGGTCTTAACAATGGTAAAGACTTGTCAGGAAATGACCTCAAGGGCAAGACAGACTTCTACATTGGTGCAGTCGTAACTCCTGAGGCAAATCCCCTGGAGCCCCAGTTAATGAAATTCGAAAAAAAGATAAGGTCTGGTGCAAAGTTCTTCCAGACACAGGCAGTATATAATATGGAAAGACTTAAGGAATTCATGAAGTTCGCAAGACAGTATCCCGTAAAAATAATAGCTGGCCTTGTTGTGCTTAAAAGCGCGGGCATGGCTCATTTTCTCAATACAAATGTCCCAGGCATAAGGGTTCCTCAGGAACTTATAGATGAACTGAAGGCAGCAGGAAAGGAAAAGGCCCTTGATACTGGCCTGAACATTACGGCAAGACATATAAGACAGATCTACGAAGAAAAGATATGCGATGGAGTCCATGTGATGGCAATAGGCATGGAGGACAAGGTGCCTCTGATACTTGAAAGGGCAGGACTTCTTTAAATGAAGGAGTTTGTTGTATATAAAATCTCTGAAGCTGAAAAAGAAGAAATCATCTCAAAAGTAACCTCAGAACTTTTTAAAAAAGAAGAGATTCTCTTCGCCTATCTCTTCGGCTCCTTTATTGACCCTGAGATGCCTGGTTTCAGGGATATAGATGTAGGTGTTTATATAAAGCCCAAGATGAGATTGGTGTCGCAAGTAACAATGCTTAGTGGCGAGGTAACAGTTGAGGGAGAATTTTTTGACTATGCCATAAGGCTTTCTCTGGAACTCGAGAAAGTGGTAAAAAGATATCCCTTTGATATAGTCGTCCTCAACAATGCACCCCTTGGCCTTGCCTTCAGAGTTACTCAGGGAAGGATCCTCTTTATAAAGGATGAAGATCTATGGACAGATTTTGTTACAAGAATATGGTCTTTATATCACGACCACGCAATTACAAGTAGAAACCTCCTTGAGGATATAATAAAGGCATAATGATTGATAGAGAAAGGGTAACCACATATATATCTGAGATTCAGAATGCCATTAATGTGCTTAAAGATTATGCAAAGCTTGACAGAGAAAATTTCTTGTCCTCACCTGTTAATATAAGGGATACAAAATACTGTTTTATAATAGCTGGACAGGCAGCTATAGATCTCTGTTATCATCTCACTGCTAAGCTTCTTAAAAAGGCACCTTCAGATTACAGCAACTGCTTTGAATTACTTGAAGAACTTAAAAGCTTCAATAAAGAGACATTAACATGTATGGCAGACATGGCAAAGTTCAGAAATCTTCTTGTTCATCATTACAAAAAAGTCGACAATAGCCGTGTATATGATAAACTAAAAGAGATTGACTGTTTTGAAAGATTTATCAAAGAACTGGAAATACTTATAAAGGATTATTAAGGATGGTAACTATTCAGGATCTCTGGAAGAAAAAGTCTGAAGGAAAGAAGATAACGATGCTCACAGCCTATGACTATCCCTTTGCAAAGATAGTGGATGAGGCAGGCATTGATATGATCCTCGTTGGTGATTCCCTTGCCATGGTTGTCCAGGGAAAGGAAAACACCCTTCCAGCAACAATGGATGAGATGGTCTATCATACATCTATGGTTGTAAGGGCTGTGAAGAATGCCATGGTGATTGGTGATATGCCTTACCTGAGTTATCAGGTTTCAGTAGAAGATGCTGTAAAGAATGCAGGAAGGTTTATAAAAGAGGCAGGAGCCCATGGAGTTAAAGTAGAAGGAGGCTCTGAAGTTATTCCACAGATAAAGGCAATGACAAAGGCAGAGATACCAGTCCTTGGCCA
>Ga0197143_1000602_pt1 | contig 37345 bp, 40 predicted proteins | sample GBS70_MetaG_FD_148603 | JGI IMG/M metagenome (GOLD analysis project Ga0197143, IMG submission 148603) | Sediment microbial communities from Great Boiling Springs, Gerlach, Nevada, United States - GBS 70_MetaG | ecosystem: Environmental > Aquatic > Thermal springs > Hot (42-90C) > Sediment... | reverse complement strand
TGGTTCTATCCCTGGGCCGACCGGGCGGTAGCCGAGGGTCTTCTGACTCCGGCCGCTTACCCCGAGCGAAAGCTCCGGCCCGAGGAGCCCATCACCCGGGCGGAGGCGGCTCTGGCCGTGGTCCGGCTGATGGACATGAAAGCCAGGCCGGACCTCTCCCCCCGCTTTCTGGACTCCGCTTCTCTCTCTGCGGAGGCGAAGGCGGCTGTTCTGGCCGTCGCGGAGGCCGGGATCATGGGGGGATATCCCGACGGCACCTTCCGCCCCGGGGGTGCCATAACCCGGGCCGAGGCCGCAGCGGTGGTGCAAAGGATTAGGGAGAGGCTGCTCACCGGCCAGTAGCCCCTGCGGGTGCCGGGAGCTCCGGGAGTAGTCAGGAGCCGAGAGTGCGCTCGGCCGCAGCGGCCAGCCTCTCGAAGCGGCGGCCGGTCTGTGGGTCCGTCACCTCGAAGGCGGTGGGGCCAGAGACGGCGAGCACGTGCCACCAAAGTGGTACGGCGCTACCAACAAGAGGGTGGTACGCCCACAAGAGACCGGTGGGCGGACCCGGCGCCTATCGGCAACTCTGCGGGGGGATCAGCCTGGCCAGCGCACCTCGATGACGCTGTAGCGAGCAAGCTCGGCCAGCTCGGGGTCCCCGCTCACCAGCGGCGCCCCCCAGCTCCACGGCCAGGGTCGCCGCGAAGGCGTCGGCGTAGGGGACGGCGTGCTGCCTTGAGAGCCGCTGCCGCCCATACCCGCCTGTTGGTGGCGGGGACGAGGGTCAAAGGGAACTCCTACAATAGACTTCGCCGGCGTTCGCAGCGAAGGAGCCAGAGGAAAAGGGGGAGGGAAATGGTGCATACCGGGCCGCGGTGGCCGGGCCCCATTTCCTCGATGTGCTGGAGGACCACTGGTTCTATCCCTGGGCCGACCGGGCGGTAGCCGAGGGTCTTCTGACTCCGGCCGCTTACCCCGAGCGAAAGCTCCGGCCCGAGGAGCCCATCACCCGGGCGGAGGCGGCTCTGGCCGTGGTCCGGCGGCAACTGCATTGCGGCTTGAGCCGAGGAGGCTGAGCTCATGCATTTTTGTCTCCCCGGGCCAGAGCGCGGAAGGCCTTGCGTTGGGAAAGGGTTCCGATCAGGCCCAGGGTGTCACCTGGGTGCAGGACGACGTCGGGACCTGGATTGGGGATCACCTCCTCACCTCGCACCACCGCCACCACAAAGGCACCGGTTTGCTCCCGCACCTTTGTCTCCCCGATGGAACGGTCGGCCAGAGGGCTTCCCTGGGGGATCTGGTACCACTCCACCTCGAGAAGCCGGGAAGTATAGCGCAACAGCTCAGATATGGTCTTATCCCCGGCGGGGCGCAGGAGCGGGGCGTAGTGGTCACGGCGCAGCCGGTCCACAAAGCGCTGGATGTCGCCCGGTTCGATATCCAGGTGGGCCAGCACCTGCCGCACGAGTTCGAGCGCTGCCTCCAGCTCGGGGAGTACCGCCTCATAGACGCCTAGGCGGCTCAGTTCCTCCAGTTGGTGGAGTCCTGTGGCCCGTACCACCACGTGGACGTCCGGCTTCAGCTTCCGTACCCTTTCGACAGCCACGGGCACTGCCACCGGATCAGGTATGGTCAGGATCACCAGGCGCGCCTCTCCCGCGCCGGCAGCCTCCAGCACAGCCGGTGCTGCCGCGTCGCCGTAAACAGTCTCGTATCCTGCTTGGCGGGCGGCGGCCACGGCCATGGGATCCAGGTCAATGACGACGAAAGGGTGGTCGAGTTGCTGGAGGACCTCACAGATAAAGCGGCCCACCCGACCGTACCCGGCGATCACCACGTGGGAGCGGTGTTGTGGTCGGGAGGTCGGCGGGCTGGCGGTTTCGCCCTGTGCCCGCTTGGGACGGGCCTGGAGGCGCTCGGCCAGGTTTATGGCCAGGGGAGTGAGAGACATTGTGATGGCTGCCACCGTGAGCATGGCGGCGTATGTGTCGGGCGCCACCTGGCCCACCTCGGCCCCCGCCCGGGCCAGGAGGAAAGAAAACTCTCCGACTTGAAAGAGGCTCAACCCTGCCGCCAGCGGGATGTTTTCGCCGTATCCAAAGGCCCGCACCAAAAGCGCCACGAGGACCCCCTTGGCCGCCAGGAGGGCGAGGAGGGCCATGACCAGGCCACCGGCGCGCCAGAGGGCTGCGGGGTCGAGGAGCATGCCTACCGAGGCAAAAAAGAGCATCACGAAGACATCCCGCAGGGGGGCAATGTCGTGTAGAGCCTGGCGACTGTATTCCGATTCGCTCAGCGCCATCCCTGCTAGAAAGGCGCCGAAGGCGAAGGGTAGACCGACCAGGTGGGCTCCGTAACCTATACCCAGTCCACTGGCGACGGTCGCGATGAGGAAAAGCTCTCGCGACCCCCACCGGGCCACCTGCTCCAGCACCCGGGGAAGGACCCGTGTGCCGAGCCATACCGTGGCGGCTACCAGCATACCGGCCCGCAGCCCGGCCACACCCAGCGCCCGGAGACCCTGGTCCAGGTGTTCCAGGCTTGGCAGCAGTACCATAAGGGGGATGACGGCCAGGTCCTGCACTAGCAGCATGCCCACCATTACCCGCCCCGCCAGGGTCGTGGAGAGGCCTCGCTCCTGCAAGGTTTTCAAAACAACGGCGGTGCTCGAGAGGGCGGTGAGCGCCCCGAGCCAGAGGGCTGCCGCGCCGTTGAGCCCGAGCAGCCGGCCGGCAAGCCCACCCAGCGCGGTGATCAGGACAATCTGGAGGGTAGTCCCCCACACGGCCACCCGGCGCACCGGTGCCAGCAGGTGCAGGGGAAGATCCAGCCCGATGGCGAAGAGAAGGAGGGCTACTCCGATGTCCGCCAGCAGGTCTATGTCCTCGCGCCTGACTACCGTTGGGCCCGGCGTATAGGGGCCGACCACGATCCCGGCGGCCACGTACCCCAGGACGAGGGGCAGGCCGAGCCGTCGGGCCGCCGCTCCCCCCGCGAATGCAGCCAGGAGGATTAGGACGAGGTCTCCGACTATACCTACTCAGCTCACCGTTCCTTTTTCTACAACAAAGCTTGCAGTTTTCCGCAAGTCCTGTCACGCCGGGCGAAAGCGTTCCCAATTTGCGCCGGGGAGTCCCACCCCGGTGCCGGAGCCAGACTATCGCGCAGCGGATCTTTCCCTGCGGCAGGCGAGCGGGCCTTGTTCGCCTGCTGCGGAGGAGGTGCCGTCTCAGTGCGCCGCCGTCACCAGCGGGTAAGGACCGGGCGGGAAGTTCTTCACCGCGTCACCGTCACGGGCCAAAGCCAGGATCAGGGAGATATTGCTGCCGTTTCTCTCCCTGCGGGGCCTTGCATTCTCCAACAAGACCGTGGCCCGCAAGGCATTGGAGCTGTACGTCGAGGCGAACATCGACTGGGCGAACGCTTTTGTGGCCGCTCAGATGCTGGTTGCCGGACGGAACCGGATCTACTCCTTTGATCGGGACTTCGACCGCGTGGCTGGGATCGAACGATCCGAGCCGTGAGGCGGGGTGCGGAGGGTCGGAGGGTCGTTGCCCCTCCCCTGAACCTGAAGCTGCCCGATCCGGATGACGCCATGTTCGTCGAGGTGGCGGTGGCCGGCCAGGCCGACGCCATCGTGACCGGCCACACAGGCCATTTCCCCCCTCACCCCTTTCGCGGCCTCCCGGTGCTCTTGCCGGCGGAATTTCTGGCCCACCATCGACGCCGCTCTGCAGGTACCGACGGAGGTTAGGGCGGGCCGTCCTGCTTCGGAGCACGTGAACCAGGCTCGGACCGTGAAGCCGTCGCGGAGGAAGGAAGCCCGGCCGCCGTAGACGAGTACCCCGGTGTGCGCCGCACCCCCGCTGGCGGCGAGATAGTAGCGCACCCCCGGAAGAGGTCGTCGCTGAGCGTCTCCGCTGACTTTATCTCCACCGGGATGAGGCGCGTGCCCGCTCCGTGCCCGGGTCCGCCGGGTGACGCGGATAAAAGTCCGCGTTATCATCCTCCCCGTGGGGCGCCTGGTCGAGCTCGGCCGCTACTTCATCCTCCTGGGCGTGCTGGCCTCGCTGGTGGCCAGTGTGGCCACCTGGCCATGGCCGTCAGGATGGGGCAGGCTCTCATCCACCTCCTGGAAGGGGCGGCGGGAGGCGAGCCGGTGCTGGCCACGGCCAAGGCCCGGCTGATAAGCGTCATCATCCTCATCATGGCCGTGACCTTTCTTGAACACATCGTGGAGTGGAAGAACCCCTTTGACCTTCTGATGTTCGGGGTGGCCATCGCCGTCGTGGCCCTGATCCTCTACCTCCGCTTCGGCCAGGCACCATCGCTAGCGGGTAATTTTTATCTAATTCGGCGTTATGGGAGATGGTTAGTATGGGCCACAGAATAATTGAGCTACTTGTAGATCTTTGAGGTGAGCTGGTAGGCGACAGGAAGGTTCAGGAAAGGAAGGAGTGAGATGATGAGAGTGAGGTGGCTGAGGTGGGGGGTCCTTGTTATGGCCGGTCTTCTGATTGTCGGAATACTGGGGTTGGGGCTATCCTGGGCCCTGGCCACCAGTTTTAACGTGACGCAGGAGGAGAACAAGCTCGTGCTCTTGGTGGGCTCGGCGAGGTTGAGGACGCCTCCCGGAACGGTAAGCTTTTATCGCCGGGAGAGGACTGAGCTTTTGCAGCGTCTGGCGGAGGAAAGCCCGGACCGGGTGATGCGAGCGGTGGTGGTTCTGAACCGGTTTGTTTCCCCGGAAGAAGCGGACGGATTTCTTGCAAACACTGGCCTTACGGGAATGGAGTTGTTCCTTGGGATTCCAGGGACCACCGTTGGTGGAGGAGCAGGGATGATAGGAGTATCGGCAAAAGAGGCTTATGCTAGGCATATGGATAATTTTCAGCAAATGGTCCGGGAGATAAATAGTTTTCATCCAGACCCCGCCTCCCGGGAGGAGTTCCGGAGGTTGGGAGAGAAGGTGAGGCGGGGGGCGATGAAGGTTTATGCAGTTACGGTTGAGGGTCGGTTGAAAGATCTGCGACAGGCGACCGGGAGGCCGGAGGTAGCGTTCGTGGATCTCTTTTACCACCCCAAGGCGGAGGAGGTGTCCAGGGCCACGGGCAAGGTTATCCACTACCGGGTGATTCCCGACCGTCCGGACGGCATGCCCTGAGAGGGCCGGATTTTGCGGACCCGTTCCATCCCTTGGATCTCTTTTGTCACCCCAAGGCGGAGGAGGTGTCCCAGGGCCACGGGCGCCTTGCTGGTTCATATCCACCCCCGCTTGGCGAAGAGGTATATAGCCTGGCAGGCGTTTTTGACTCGGAGCTTTCGGAAGAGGCTTTTGAGGATTACCTCTATGGTTTTGGGGGAGAGGAGCATTTTTGAGGCTATATCCTTGTTGGTGAGGCCCTGGGCCCGGAGCCAGAGGGCCTGGCGCTTCCGGGGGGAGGGAAGAGGGGGGATTTCGGGGGAGAGGGAAGCGGAGGGAAGCTTCTTTCTCCCTTGGCTACCTGGAAGAGGGTTTTTATGATGTCTTGGAGGGAGCTTTTGCCTTTGGGGAGGAAGCCGTGGATTCCCAGGCTTAGGGCTTCGAGGAGATTGGCCTCATCGCCATAGGCGGAGAAGACGAGGATTCTGGCTTCGGGGTAGAGGTGGAGGATTTCCCGGGCCAGCTCGAGTCCGTGGCGGTCGGGGAGGACGAGGTCCAGTATCCAGATGTCGGGTCTTTCCCTTGCTCCAAGCTCGAGAGCACTTTGGGTGTCTTTGGCCTTGAGAACCACCCGGAATGCTCTTCCTTCGGGGAGGGTGGAGAGCACCGTCTCCAGAAAATCAGCCACGTAGAGGTGGTCCTCCACCACTCCTATTTTCCAGGTCATGGATATTGATTCCCTCGCTTAGGTTATTCTCCTTTGCTTTTCTTTTTCCTTTAGGGTTTTCCCTTATTGACACCTTACCTGGGGTGGGCAGAGTGGGGGCGAGGGTGAGAGTGGATTAAGGGATGGGCATATCCTATTGAGGGATGGGGAATGGGGGCTAGAGTTCAGAAGCGTGCTGGACGAGGGACCCGGACGTGATTGATCGGCTTGGGGAGGCTGTTGCTCGGGCGATGTCGGAGCGGGTTTCGCGGGAATCTTTAGGTGTATCGCTAATCTTCTTCAACAAGAGAAATTGGGTTAAATCTTGGTGAAAATGAAGCGGGTGGTGGCTAAGAAGCCAGCGGAGAAACTGGCGAGGAAGAGGCTTTCGGTTTTGGAGCTGGCGGAGAGGCTGGGGAACGTTTCGGAAGCTTGCCGAAGTTGGGCTTCGCTCAACCTGGGATGGATCGGACTTCGTTTTACGAGTGGAAGAGAAGGTTTCAGCTTTATGGCCTTGAGGGGTTAAAGGATCTCCCTCCGGTACACAAGACCCACCCGAGGCCATCCCCGAGTGGGCCCGGCCTTATGTACTCACCGCCGCTCGCCTGGGATTGATCAAGGGAAGACCCGATGGGCGGTTTGATCCCCAGGGACCCCTCACCCGGGCAGAAGCGGCCATCTTGGAGTGGCGACTCCGGATGGTTGCCATGTAGTGCGAAGGTTGCCGACCCATGGCTTTTGAAATGGCAAGATAAAAGCGGAGGATCCCCGGAACGGTGAGTTCAGCCCGGGTGGAGGAGGTTTCCTGCCGGAGCGCCCTCAACCGGGTGCGGGAGGGGCGGGGTTTTGCCTGGAGCGTCTCTCCCTACCGGGGGTGCGCGCACGGGTGCGCCTACTGCTACGCCCGGGGGATGTACGAGTGCCTGGGCTACCCGGATCCTTCCTCCTTCCACCGCCTGATCCTGGCCAAGCGAAACGTGGCGGAGGTGCTCCGGGAGGAGCTCGGCCGGGGAAAGGGAAAGGGAGGAGAGGTGGCGCTGGGCACGGCCACCGACCCCTACCAGCCGGCGGAGGGAAGGCTGCGCCTCACCCGAAGGGTGCTGGAGGTGCTGGCCGGGTACCGGGTTCTCATTTCAGGCTCCCGGGCTTCGGGGTCCGGGGGCAGGGTGGTGATGAGGGTAAGCATCACTACCAAATCCCCTCTGGTGGTCCGGGATGCGGATGTTCTGCGGGAGCTCCAGGCCACCGTGCACCTGAGCCTCTCTTCCCTCGATCCCGGGTTCTGGCGGCATTTCGAACCCGGAGCCCCGCCTCCCCGGGCCCGCGTTCTGGCCCTTCGGGAGTTGCGCCGGCAGGGGGTAAAGGCCGGGGTCTTCCTGGCCCCGGTGCTACCCTTTATCACCGACCGGGAAAAGGATCTCCACGAGCTGGCCGCCGCCTGCGCCTGGGCCGGCGCCTCCTTCGTCATCCCCATTCTCCTTCATCTCCGCCCCGGGGTACGGGAGGGTTTTCTCCCCCGGCTAGCTGACTGCTACCCCCGCCTCGCGGTGCCCTATCTGCGGCTCTACCGCCGGGCCTACCTCTCTCCCGATACGGCCCGGCGCATCGAGGAGGGGATACTTTCGGTCCTTGACCGGTACGGTCTTCGGTCGGAATTTCCCTCGCCGGGAAGCAAAGCCCCGAATCCTGTTCAACTGAGCCTCTGGCGAAACTTTGATCCGGCATCTGATGCTCTGGCGGTTCGCCGTCCAGGGTAAGCGCAGCCGGGTGTCCCCTGACGGCGCGGCGTTTTGGCCGACCCACCTAGCCAGGCTCTGGTGGCGAATTCTATAATGCCAACTGGCGAACGGGCGGTTCTTCCCGCCGGGCATCCCCGGGGCGGGGCCGGAAGCGCAAACCAGCGCCAGGCCCGGAGAGCATCAGAATGCCGGGGAGAGCCCGGCCGTCAGTCCGAGGGAGGAGGTGATGGCTTGCGCCCGTACGAGGTTCTGTTCATCGCTCCGCCGGATCTCAGCCCCGAGGAGTCGGACGGGCTGGTGAACTGGGTGGCCGACGCCATCCGGGAGCGGGGCGGCGAGGTGGAGGAAATCGAAAGGTGGGGCCGGAGGAGGCTGGCCTATGAGATCGCGGGACGGAGGGAGGGGGAGTACACCCTCATCCGCTACCGGGCTCCGGAGGGCCTGGGCCGGGAGCTGGAGGGGCTTCTCCGCTACCGGGAGAGCGTCCTTCGCTTCACCATCGTGAGGAGGGAGGAGTGATGCTCAACCGGGTGATCTTGATCGGTAGGCTGGCCCGGGATCCGGAGCTCCGCTACACCCCGGCCGGGGTCCCGGTAGGGAACTTCACCGTGGCCGTGGACCGGCCGCCGACCCAGAACGGGGAGCGGAGCGCCGACTTCATAGACGTGGTGGTGTGGCGGAAGCTGGCCGAGACCTGCGCCAGCCACCTGCGGCGGGGAAGGCTGGTGGCGGTGGAGGGGCGGCTCCAGGTGCGCAGCTTCGAGGCTCAAGACGGCCAGAGGCGGCGGGTGGCCGAGGTGGTGGCCAACGACGTGCGCTTCCTAGATCGCCCTCGGGCCGCAGAGGGGGCGGAGGAGAAGGTCTTCTCCGGTGCGGAGGAAGCAGGGGGAGGAGATTTCGACGAGTTGACCCTGGGAGAGGAGGTTCCCTTTTAGGTGGCTACAGACAAGAGATTGGCGGACCGGGAGCGCAGGGAAGAGCTGAAAGAGGTCAGGAAGAAAAAGAAGAGGAAGGTTTGCGCCTTTTGCGTGGAGCACTCCCCCGGCCCTGACTGGAAGGACGTGTCCAGGCTCCGGAAGTTCATCAGCGACCGGGCCAAGATCCTTCCCCGCCGGGTAACGGGAAACTGCGCGCTTCACCAGCGCCGGGTGGCCCAGGCTGTAAAGCGGGCCCGCATCATGGCCCTTCTGCCCTTCGTCTCCGAATGAGCGAGCTGGCCCGGGAGGTGGAGGCGGCGGACTGGCTGGTCGCCTCCCTGACCGAGGCCCAGGCCGCCGTCATCCGGGGGTTTCTGCGGGGGGAGGAGGAAGCGCTTCTCGACGGATTGGCGGAGATGCTCATCCTCTCTTATCTCCTGGCGGGGAGGCTGGGGTTCGGCTTTCGCCGCCTTGATCTCCGGGCGCGGGAGAGGCTCCGGGCCAACATCGCCTCCCGGCACGAACTGGAGAGGTGGTTCGGGGATCTGAGCGGTCTTCTCGTCCACCTCGAGCGATAGATAGTGAGGAGTCCGGATCTGGAAGATGGGGAGCGGAAGAGACGGAAAGCTGGTTCTCTTTAGCCGCCTGGAAGGGGAAGACTCGTGAAAGTAATTCTCAAAAAAGCGGTAAAAGGGCTGGGGGAGGCCCGGGCGGTGGTAGAGGTGGCCGATGGCTACGCCCGCCACTACCTTTTCCCCCGGGGGCTGGCGGAGGAGGCCACCCCGGAGGCCCTGGCCCGGCTGAAGAGGGAGGCGGAGCTGGCCCGGGCCCAGGCGGAGGCGGAGCTGGCCCGGGCCCGGATGGCGGCGGAGGCGGTGCGGGGACGGAGGCTGACCGTGCGGGTTCCGGCGGGGGAGAAGGGGCGCCTTTTCGGCGCGGTCACCTCTTCCCAGGTGGCCGAGGTCATCCGCAGCCAGCTCGGGGTGGAGGTGGACAGAAAGCAGGTGGAGATGCCCTCGCCAGTGAAGACCCTGGGAGAGCACGAGATTTTGCTCCGCTTCCCCCGGGAGGTGGGAGTGGTTCGCTTCACCCTGGTGGTGCTACCGGAGGAGGGCTCAAGTGGCTCTGGCTCTTGATCGTCTTCCCCCGCAGAATCTCGAGGCCGAGCAGGCGGTTCTCGGGGCCATGCTCATAGAGCGGGAGGCGGCGCTCAAGGCACTGGAGATTCTCGAGCCCGAAGCCTTTTACCGGGAGGCCCACCGGCACATCTTCGAGGTCGTGGCCCACCTTGTGGACCGGAACGAGCCGGTAGACGTGGTGACCGTGGCCGAGGAGTTGCGCCGCCGGGGGGTGCTAGAGGAATGCGGGGGGGCTCCCTATGTAACTGGCCTGGCCAATGCCGTCCCCACGGCGGCCAACGTGGAGTACTACGCCCGGCTGGTGGAGGACCGGGCTATTCTGCGCCGCATCATCACCGTGACCCGGGAGATCGCCCAGAGAGCCTACGAGGCGGCCCAGCCGGCGGAAGAGCTTTTAGACGAGGCCGAGCAGCAGATCTTCAGCATCTCCCGCCGGATCAAGGTGCGCACCTTCACCTCTTTGAAGGAGATCCTCTACCGGACCTACGAGCACCTGGAGACCCTCTACGCCCACCGGGACCGGGTGATCGGGGTGCCCACCGGGCTTATGGATCTCGACGAACTGACGGCCGGGCTCCAGCCCTCGGACCTCATCATCCTGGCCGCCCGCCCGGCCCAGGGGAAGACGGCTCTGGCTTTGCACATCGCCGCCCACTGCGCCCTCAAGAGAAAGATCCCCGTGGCTCTCTTCAGCCTGGAGATGTCGGGGGAGCAGGTGGCCATGCGGCTCATCTCCCACGAGTCCAGGATAGACGGCCAGAAACTGCGCACAGGTCTCCTTGATGAAGAGGACTGGCTGAAGATCACCCGGGCCATAGCCCGGCTGAGCGAGGCCCCCGTTTTCATAGACGACACCCCCAACATAGGCATCCTCGAGCTCCGGGCCAAGGCGAGAAGGCTCAAGGCCGACCAGAACATCGGCCTTCTCATCGTGGACTACCTCCAGCTCATGCAGGCCCGCAACCGGGGGGAGTCCCGGCAGCAGGAGATATCCGAAATATCCCGCTCCCTGAAGGCCCTGGCCCGGGAGCTCCGGGTGCCGGTGCTGGCCCTTTCCCAGCTTTCCCGGGCGGTGGAGCAGCGCCAGGACCGGAGGCCGCAGCTTTCCGACCTGCGCGAGAGCGGAGCGATCGAGCAGGATGCGGACGTGGTGGCCTTTATCTACCAGAACCCGGAAATGCAGGAGCGGAACCCCAACGTGGTGGAGATCATTCTGGCCAAGCAGCGGAACGGCCCTACGGGATCGGTGCAGGTACTTTTCAGCCGGGGGACCGGGCGGTTCGAGAACCTGGAAAGGCGGTTGGGGATCTGACCGGCGTCGTTTTGGTGGGGGCCCAGTGGGGGGACGAGGGCAAGGGCAAGGTGGTGGACTACCTCGCCGCCCGGGTGGACGTGGTAGTCCGCTATCAGGGAGGAGCCAACGCCGGCCATACGGTGGTGGTGGGGGAGAGGGAGTACCGGCTGCACCTAATACCCTCGGGGATCCTGCGGGGCAAGGAGGCGGTGATAGGCAACGGGGTGGTGGTGGACCCGGCCGCCCTTCTCCGGGAGATGGAGGAGCTGGCTGAAGCGGGGTGCGACCTCAGCCGGCTCCACGTGAGCGACGCGGCCCACGTTATCTTCCCCTATCACCTGCTGCTCGACGAGGTGGAGGAGAACTGGCGGGGAGATCGCCGCCTGGGCACTACCCGGCGGGGGATCGGCCCCGCTTATCAGGACAAGTTCTCCCGCACCGGCATTCGCATGGGTGATCTTCTTCATCCCGAATACCTCCGGGAGCGCCTCTTTGCCCGCGTCTCCCACGTCAACGCCGTTCTGCGGGGGGTCTACGGGGGCCAGGAGTTCGATCCCGAGGAGATGTTCCGCCTCTACTGCGAATACGGAAAGAGGCTCCAGCCTTACCTGACCGATACCGCCGCCTATCTCACCGGAGCTCTCCGGGAGGGGAGGAAGGTTCTGTTCGAAGGAGCCCAAGGGTCTCTTCTGGATATAGACCACGGCACCTACCCCTTCGTGACCTCTTCTTCTCCCACTGCCGGAGGGGCCTGCATCGGGACGGGGGTGGCTCCCACCCTGATTGACCGCATCTACGGAGTGGTGAAGGCCTATGCCACCCGGGTGGGAGACGGGCCTTTCCCCACCGAGGAGAGAGGGGGGAGGGGCAACCTTCTCCGGGAGAAGGGAAGGGAGTACGGCACTACCACCGGAAGGCCCCGCCGCTGCGGCTGGCTGGATCTGGTGGCCGTGCGTTACTCCTGCCAGGTTAACGCCTTCGACGGGATCATGCTCACCAAACTCGATACTCTGACCGGATTTCCCCGGCTGCCCGTGGCCGTGGCCTACCGGTGGAAGGGGGAACTCTTCCGGGAGTTTCCCCGCAGTCTCAAGGTGCTCGCGGAGTGCGAACCGGTCTACCGGGAGCTCCCCGGGTGGGAGGAGGATGTCTCCCGGGCCCGCTCCTGGGAGGAGTTGCCTCGAGAGGCCCGGGACTATGTCCAGCTCATCGAGGAGGAGACCGGAGTTCCCGTATGCTTGATCTCGGTGGGCCCGGAGAGGGAGCAAACCATCCTTTTGCGAGAGGTGTAGGCTTGCGGGAGGCGGAGTGTCTTTCTCCTGGCTTCTCGGTATTTCGGACTTTTTCCCCTTTAGCTTAGCCCCCCTGACCGCAGCATTGGTTTTCAAATATCTGGCATAAGCCAGTATGTCCGCCCGTATCTGACTATGGGCCAGTGCGTCCGCCCACAACCGTCTCCTCTTTTGTACTCTCCTGGGGGAGCGGCGCCATCTGGCGATGGAAATGGCAGAGTATGGTCATTATCCAGGCTAAACCCCCATACCGCCCGTCTATACTGCCTGGCGTTACCATCTAGTTGAGAGTGTGTGGCGCCTGTTCATTCTTCAGCAGGTGGGCCCCTCATGCCTCCTGGCGGCTCTGAAGAGGGCATAGGGGTAGCGGGGCGGGATCACCTCCGCTTTCCCTTCTTCTCGGGGGCAACGGCAGAACCCCGGAGGCGGCTCCGGCTCTCTCTCCCGCTCCCAGGGGCCGGCCGGAAGCGTCGCTTTCCGGGGATAACCTCTTCTGCTTTTCCCCCTTTTTTCCGCCACTTCTTCCCCGGGGTTAGATTTCCCCGGCGCAGAAGCGGTTTTTCAGGGCAGGCTTTCCGGTGGGGATATCAACCTACCGGGTTCTCCTCATCGAAGGTTGGGGATTTTTCGCTGAGGAGAGCAGGGAAACGAGCAGAAAGCGCATCGGACATGAGCGATTGCACCACCGATCCGGGCGCGTAGCCCATGAACATGAACCCGGGGATACATCGTACATGGGTGACCGCACCTTGACCGGATCCGGTTTCCCTTGCTACACTGACTTCGCTTCCCGGGCCATTAGCTCAGCCAGGTAGAGCTCCTGACTTTTAATCAGGGAGTCGCAGGTTCGAATCCTGCATGGCCCACCAGAGGAAAGCCCAGAGCGAGAAGGGATTTATAGCGATACTCCTCCGGGGTAGGTCCGTAAAAACAGTCAACTTGCTACCCGGCTGCTACCGGATTGGAAGGTAAAAAGAGGCCAGCTTTGGCTGGCGTCCGATTTTGTAATCATCGGAATAGAGCTCTTCACCGGCCAGACCATGGGGGGTCTCACCCGGGCGACCGGCAGATCGAGGTTGAAGCCTCAAAGAAATATGGCTATATTGTTTTACATGAAAACTACCCTTGATATTCCCGACGAGCTGTATCGGAAGGTGAAGGCGAAGTGCGCGCTGCTTGGGCGAAAGGTGCGCGATGTGACCATTGACCTATATCGGCAGTGGCTGGGGGAGGACGCATCGGGAGAGGAAACTGTGACTCCCGAACGGTGGCTGGAGGAATGGGTTCGCCTGGGAGAGGAGGCTCTGAGCGAGGCTCCCGACGGCCCTACGGCTGCGGAGATCATAGCCGCCGAGCGGGCCCGCCTCGATCGGCGATGAGGGCGGCGATGGAGCCTTGATCGTGCATCAGGCGTTCAGGTTCGCGCTTGATCCTTCTCCCCGCGCCGAGCGGGCGCTCGCCTCTCATGTGGGCGCTCGGCGCTTCGCCTTCAATTGGGGGCTGGCGCTGGTCAAGAAACGCCTTGAAGCCCGCAGGCGGGGCGAAGACGCGGAAGTGCCGTGGACGCTCCCGGCGCTTCGCAGGGAATGGAACCGGGCCAAGGAGACGGTCGCCCCTTGGTGGCGGGAGAACTCCAAAGAGGCGTACTCCTCCGGGCTTGCGGGCCTGGCGGACGCCCTCAAGGCGTGGTCTGACAGTCGCAAGGGCCGGCGGAAGGGCCGTCGGGTTGGCTTTCCCCGCTTCAGGAAGAAGGGCCAATGCCGGGAGTCGGTGTGCTTCACCACCGGCGCGATCCGGGTGGACGGCAAGAGCCACGTCGTCCTGCCCAGGATTGGCCGGGTGCGGACGCACGAGCCGACGACGGCACTCCTGGAGGGGATTGAGGCGGGGAAGGCGCGCATTCTGCGGGCTACGGTATCGCGGGAGGGCGGACGGTGGTTCGTGAGTTTCACCTGCGAGGTGGAGCGGGAGCCGAAGGCCCCCAAGTTTCCGGGCACGGTGGTCGGAGTGGATGTCGGGCTCCGGCACCTGGCGGTGCTCTCGACGGGGGAGAAAGTGCCGACCCCGCGGCCGCTCCGGAAGGCGCTCCGGAAGCTTGCCCGGTTGAATCGGGAGCTTTCGCGGCGGGAGCCGGGGAGCCGGAACCGGGAGGAGACGCGGAGGAGGCTGGCTCGGCTACACGCCCGCGTGGCGCGCATCCGCCGGGACGCCCTGCATAAGCTCACCACCCGGCTTGCCCGTACCTACGAGGTCATTGTGGTAGAGACCCTGAACGTGAGCGGGATGCTGCGGAACCGGCGCTTGAGCCGGTCGGTGGCGGATGCTGCGCTGGCGGAGCTGCGCCGTCAGCTCGCGTACAAGACCGTCTGGTACGGGTCGTGCCTTGTGGAGGCGGGCAGGTTCTGGCCGAGCAGCAGGACGTGCTCCCGCTGCGGGGTGGTGAAGGGGAGCCTGCCCCTATGGGAGCGGGTTTTCCGGTGTGACGCCTGCGGCCTCGCCCTGGATCGGGACGAGAACGCGGCAAGGAACCTCGCGGCCCTTGCGGCCGCCGTCGCCGGGAGTGGACCGGAGACGGAAAACGCCCGTGGACGGGACGTAAGACCGGAAGCCGCCTTCGGCGGCAGGCCGGCAGTCCCGGAGGAAGCGGGAAGCCGGCAGCGCGCAGGCGCGTAAGACCGGCGCCTCCGCCCGGCGACGGGCGGATGCTGGGAACAGTTTTCTATGTTCTCGGCAACGGTAGAAAAAGGTCCACCCGGCTTTCTCCCAAAAGCACTTCCTTTTGGGCTTCTCGGGCGGCCGCCGGGGAGCCGAGCTCCGGGGTTTTCCCCGGGGAGAGGCCCTCCAAAAGGAGAAGGGGCGGCAGGCGGGCGTCCACCACCACCCAGAAGTCCCCGGGGTGAAGGGCCAGGAGATCCCCCCAGGTGCGGCGGGGGCGGGATGAGGGCGCGGCGGCGCCCCGGGTGCCGGGCAGGAGCAGCTCCGCCAGCCGGCCGCTGTCCACCCTCCTCTCAGAGGTCAGAGAAGCAGGATGGGCGAATATTGAGGGAGATGCGCTGGCCTCCCTGGAGTCCCGTGACTTTTCTCGCCTGCCGCAACCGCTTCGCCTGCAGCGCCCTTCTGCCCGACGGAAGCTCGACTTGGGGTGCTCGGCAGGGCTCGGCATCAGACACCGCTCCGGCTTCCTCTTCGGCGCCTTCAGCTGCAAACCCCTGTAGCCCTCTGGACCTTTTTGCCGGCCGTGCTCCCCAGTCGCCGGACCGCGCAGCCCGGCTCCACCGCCGCCTTCTCCGCCACTCCAGAACGGCCCAGCCCCAGGAGGCGCAAACGTCCCAGGATGGGCGAAGATTAGGGGAAACGCGCTGGCCTCCTCGCCGCACTCAAAAGACGGCCGGAGGAGCCCTTTTTCTCCCAGGAAACAGAGACGGGCTGGCGAAAAGATCCCTGATGGTCATCCGCGATCCGGTCCACGGGGACATATGGCTCTCCGAGGAGGAGCGCCGGATTCTCGACGCCCCTGAGATGCAGCGCCTGCGGGGGGTGAAACAGCTCGGGGCAGCCTATCTTGCCTATCCCGGGGCTCTTCACACCCGCTTCGATCACTGCCTGGGCACGGTCCACACCGCCCAAAAGATCCTCGACGGCCTCTCCGCCCGGGGTCTCCCGGTCGATCCTTATCTGGCCCGTCTGATCCGGGCCGCCTCCCTCATCCACGACGCCACCCATGTGCCCTTCGGCCACACCCTGGAGGACGAGCGGGGGATATTTCCCCGTCATGACGCGGGATGGAGGTTGGACTTTCTTTTGGAGGAGACTGAACTGGGTCGGGCTCTCCGCTCCCTGGGCCTTGCGGAGGCCGGGGAGCTGGTGCGGGTGCGCTCCGGCCAGGCCCCCCGGGGGCTTCCCCGCTGGGCGGCGGAGATTATCTCCGGGACGGTGGATGCCGATCTCCTGGACTACCTGCGCCGGGACTCTTACTTCGCCGGGCTCCGGCACGATTACGACGACCGGGTGTTCACCTACTTCGCCCGGGAGGGGGAGGAGCTATTTCTCGATTTCCTCAAGGACGGGATGGACCGGCCGGACGCCCTCTCCGAGGTTATCCAGCTTCTGCGCACCCGCTATTTCCTGACGGAAAGGCTCTATTTCCACCACACCAAGGTGGCAGCGGGGGCTATGGTGGCCAAGGCGGTGGAGCTGGCTTTAGAGGAGGGACTTTCGGAGAGGGAGCTTCTTTCCCTGGACGACTGCGGGCTCCTCGGGCGGCTTTCCTCCTTCTCCCCCCGGGTCGGCCGGCTGGTGGAAAGGCTCCGGCGGCGGGCTCTCCTCAAGCGGGGGTACGTGCTACCTGCCCTGGAGGTGCCGGAGGTTGAGAGGCGGTGCCTCATCGCCCGCTTCCGCGAGGACCGGGGAGAGCGGCGGCGGGCGGAGGAGGAACTGGCCCGGGAGCTCGGGGTCCCTCCCGAGGAGGTGATCATCTACTGCCCCCCTCTCACCTGGATGAAGGAGGCGGCAGTGAAGGCCCGGACCTCCCGGGGGATTCTCCCCCTCAACCATCCCCGGGTGGCCCCGGAGGAGCTGAGGCTTTTGGAGCACAACTACCGCCAGCTCTGGCGCTTCTACGTCTTCGTTCCCGAGGAGGTGCGCTCCCGCTGCGCCGGGGCGGCGGAACGCCTCGTGGGCTACCCCAGCTCTTACTTGACCACCAGCACCGGGCAGGAGGCGTGATCCACCACCTTGTCCGCCGTGGCTCCGAGAAGCCGGCGCCATACAGAGTGATGGGGCCGGATGCCGAGCACGATGAGGTCGGCTCCGGTTTCCTGCGCGAAACGGAGGATCTCCTCGCTGGGCTTGCCGAACCCGAGATGGGTGCGAACGGCGACACCGCTACCGTGCGGCGTCAGGGCGAGGAAGGTCGCCGGACCCGGGCCACGAGGATGGCCTCCCCGGCCGGGTCGGGGGCCACCTGGAGGAAGCCCGGTGCGGGAGGGGTGTCCAGGTAGCCGGGACGAGCGGGCGGGGGGCCGAGGTTTGAGTATCGGCGCGGATCGGCCAGGAGGGAGGACTGGCCGTAGAACCCCAGGTCCAGCACCCGGCCTACCAGCATGGGGTTGACCCCGTAGGCGAAGAGGCCCCTTTGGGCCACCTTCTCCCAGGAGGAGCGGAGCCAGTCCCTCTGCTGCTCGGGGCTCCAGGGGGCGGGGTTGGCTGAGGGCTGGACCAGAATCTCCCCACCGAGCTCTTTGAGGCGGGAGATGACGTCCTCCTCGAAGGCGTCAAGGCATATGGCAATGGCTACCCGCCCGAGGGGGGTGGGGATGACCTGGAGTTCTTCCACCTTGCCCGGGGTGAGGTCCAGCCCCTGGGGGCCTTCGAGCTCTATGAGGTGCACTTTCTTCTGCCGCCCCAGGATCCGGCCGTCGGGGCCGAAGAAGTAGGAGGTGTTGTACACTTCGCTTCCCCGGGCGCTTCCCGGGTCGGGAAGGCTTCCGTCCGGGGGAAGGGGGTAGTCGGGGAGGGGCAGGGAGCCGGCTACGAGGTACACCCCGTACCGGGCGGCGGCTTCGGAGAAAACCCGGAAGTAGATGCGGGCCATTTCCCGGTGGCGGTAAAGAAAGATGGCCCGGGGCCAGCTTACCCTGTGGCTGAAGCGCACGAGGGCGATCCGGGCGGCGTGGCGCCGGATCATGGCCTCCACGGCGGAGCGCAGATCCGGTGCGGCCTCGAGGATATCCCCTTCTCCGGCCAGCACGGTGAGGATGCCCGCATCCTCGGGAAAGACCACCAGGGTGGGCAGGTGGGGGTCGGTACGGGAGCGGACCTCATCCATGATCCCCAGGATGCGCTGGCGGAAGCGCTCCTCCGTCCCGTAGTCCTCCGGACGGAGCTCCATCTGGATGGCCACCAGCTGGATCTCCGCAGCCGGGGAGAGAGGAGCGGGTTTTTGGGCGTTTTTAGCTCCGGGTGTCCCGACGAGCGAAGGGGGGAGAGGGACAAAGGCGGCCAGGGCCGTCCCCAGGACCAGGGAGAAAAGGGCGGACATGAAAGCCGGTCGGGGGCCTGGCTCTCTTCCGGCCAGCCGGAGAAGAAGGAACACCCGGGGGCCAAGCCAGCTCACCCAGAACCCCAGGACCGCATAGCGGAGGAATATGGCCCTCTCGGGGGGAAGGAGTTCCTCCAAGGGGGCGCGGAGAAGCTCTCGGAGGAGAACCAGCCCCAGGATTCCCAGGGCAAAGCGCAGGGTGCGCTGGAGCAAAGACCCCCGGGGGTTGAAGCGGACCACGAAAAAGCCCGTCCCCGCTCCGAAAAGGGTGCCCGCGATGCGCCAGGCGTTTTCGCCCTGGTGGAGGAGGAGCAGGAGGAGGGCTCCGAGAAGGGGAAGGAGGGGGGCGTACTTCTTCAGGAGCGAGAGCCCATCCTCTGGAAACTCCATCCTCCTTCCGCTCCAGGATATGGAATGCTGCCAACGCTCGGCCGCAAGGTGTGCCAGTCCAGCCCAGAGGCTGCCGATAAGCCACCCCCCGAGAACGTCGGCCGGGTAGTGGACCCCGAGGTAGAGGCGGGAGATACCCACCAGAAGAGGGAGGGTCACGGCCAGGACGCCGGTCAGGAGGCGGGGGTGGAGGAGAAAGAGGCCCACCCACAGGGTGGCGGTGCCCTGGGCGTGCCCGCTGGGAAAGCCGTAACCCTCGGCGGCGGTGAGGGGATGTAGCTCGGGATGGGAGGGGCGGGGGAGGGCGAAGGCGTCTTTCAGGAGACCATTGAGAAAAAGGGAGAAAAGGAGGATTACCGTAAGTCGGACCCCTCCCCGGGGCTCAAGACACCAGTAAAAGAAGGAGAGGAAAAGAAAGTAGAAGGGCTCGCTTCCGAGAAAGCTCAGGGCGGTGAACGCCTGGTCCAGCCAGGGGGTGCGGTGGGCCTGGAGCCAGAGGAGGGTGGCCATCCGGGCTGCATCTTCGCACACCGGCCGGGGCGCGGTCCAGGGGACAGAGCTCCCCTCTAGTGGGGAACGACTGAATCATCACCAAAAGCCCTTCGAGCCCCGCTCAATCCCGTTTAAATCCCGATGTGGGGAGATCCCTTGGACGTTCGGGGTTCTACCAAGACCGGGTTGGGGCGACAGGCTCTAGCAGGAGGGTTAAACTCTCGGAGGGAGAAATGGGTGCTCAGGTCAGAGAGGATTTCTTCTCCGTCCTCCTCCGGCGCCGGTCTATCCGCAGCTTTCGCCGGGAGCCCGTGCCTCCGGAGCTTCTGGAGGAGGTGCTGGAGGCGGCCCGCTGGGCTCCTTCCGCGGGGAACCTGCAGGCCTGGGAGATAGCCGTGACTCAGGACCCCGAGAGGAAGTTCCGCCTGGCCCGGGCGGCCCTGGACCAGGAATTTTTGGTCCAGGCCTCCCACGTGCTGGTGGTCTCCGCCCTCCCCGAGAGGTCGGCCCGCCGCTACGGGAGGAGGGGGCGGGAGCTCTACTGCCTCCAGGATGCCGCCCTGGCCGCGGGCTATCTTCTGCTTGCCGCCTGCGCCCTGGGGTTGGGCGCCTGCTGGGTGGGGGCCTTCGACGAGGAGGAGGTGCGGAGGATCATGGGCCTTTCCCGGGACCACCGCCCGGTGGCCCTCATCCCCCTCGGCTACCCCGCAGAGAGCCCCCTTCCGCCTCCCCGCCTTCCCCGGGAGGAGCTGGTACGGTGGGTGTGAAGGGGCCGGGGTGCGCTTCCCGGGCTACGGTACGGTATCTCTTCGGCTCGGCCGTCCGGGGAGAGGCGGATGCCTTAAGCGACCTGGACGTCGCCGTGCTCCTGGGCCAGGAGTGCGGGAGGGATCCGTCGGTTGCCTCGCCCTCCTCAGGGAGATAGTCGCCGAGCGGCTGGGGATCCCCAAGCGTCACCTCAGGCGGGCTATCGAGAGTGTCTTAGACGGGGGATGCCACCAAATTACCTCGAGACCGAGAAGGCTTAGGTCGCTGAACCGCCGCCCCGGCCGGGCCTGCTCCTTCGGGGGCGGGTTTTTTATAATGGCCATGAAGCTCGCACCTGGGAGGTGACCGTATGCCCACTTACGAGTACCGGTGCCGGGCGTGCGGGGGTCGCTTCAGCGCCTTTTTGCCGGTGAGCGAGCGGGAGAACGTGACTTGCTCCTGCGGTTCGCGGGAGGTGGACATCCTCCCCTCCTGGACCGGGGGAATCCTGGGGGGGCCGGGCCGGGGATCCCCGGCGGGCGAGTTCGGCTCCGATGGCGATGAGCCGGGAGAGGGGTGCGACTCCTGCGCCGGGGCTTCCGAATGCCCGGTGCTGGATTAAGCGGGGGCCGGGCGCTCCGGAGGGTGGAAGGAAAGACCGGACCAGCGGGGGCAGACTGGTTGCGTCCTCTCTCCTCCCGGTGGTAGGATAGGCCCAAAATTCCATAGCGTCCGGGCGGGTGCCCCTCTAGGGGAGGGGAGAATAGGGAAGTCCGGTGAGAATCCGGCGCGGTCCCGCCACTGTGACCGGGTAGCGCGGCTTTCCCACTGTCCGTGGGGATGGGAAGGGGGAGCCGGCAGGAGAAGGCCAGGGCGTGTGGTTCTGGACATTCTCCGGAGGGCGCGATGACCCGGGAGCCAGGAGACCTGCCTGCCCGTTTTTCCCCCGAGGAGGGGAACTGCCCGGCGCAGGAAGGAGGAGATCATGCAGGTCTTCCGGCGCAGGGTGGTTTGGGGGTTCTTCCTTCTGCTTTTCACCCTTTTCTTATCTTCCTGGCCCGTTCTGGCTCATCATTCCTATCTGGCCCGGACCGGAGAGCGGTGGAGCCGGGAGGAACTCGAGCTGCGCCTGTCCCTCCTCCGGGGGGACGTGGCGGATTTGAGTCGCCTCCGGGAAGAAGCGTTGGTGGAAGCCGCCGACGCGGTGACCTACGGGCTGGAGCGGATGTGGTTTCATCTGGCGCCTTTCCTAGCGGAGAGGGGCGAGCGGGGACTGGCCTCCGAACTGGAGAAAGAGATGGAGAGACTACATGAGGCGGTGCACACAGAAAACAAGCAGGCCATCCTTTCTGCCCGGGCGGCGCTTCTGCCCCTTTTGGACCGGGCGGCAGAGGTCATGGGAGGGAGCTGGCTCGAGCGAGTCAAGGAACACCTGGGGCTTTTCTTCCTCTCCCTCCTGGCCTGGATTTACGCTCTGGCGGCCACGGCGGCGGCCCTGGTCTTTTACCGGCGCTACCGCCGGGTGGGCGAGGGCCGGTCCCGGTGACGGAGACGGGCGGGGGCGGGAGCCTCCTCGCCCGCTACGGACTTTTGCCCCGGGAGATCGAGGAGGAGAGCTTCCGCCGCATCGAGGCCCGGGTGAGGCTCCCCTTCCCGGGGCCGGAGAGGCAGGTGGCGCTGCGCATGGTTCACGCCGCAGGGGATCCATCCCTGGTTTCCCACCTTTTCTTCCATCCCCGGGCGGTGGCGGAAGGGGTGGAGGCTCTCCGGCGGGGGGCCATGGTGTGGGTGGACGTGCACATGGTGGCGGCGGGGCTGAAGCCCGAGCTTTTCCCCGGCCAGGTGCGGGTTCTTGCGGTGGTGGGGGAGCAAGCCGAGCGTTTCGGGAGTACCGTACGCTTCGGCCGGGTGCAGGTTCTCTCCGGAGGAAAGGGAGAGGCGGCCAGTAGAGCTGACCCTTCCCCGGGAGTAAAGCTTACCCGCCTGGCCCGGGCGGTTCTGTCTCAAGGGGAGGGCTTCGGGGGAAGCGTGTTCGCCTGCGGCAACTCCCCCACCGCCCTTCTGGCCCTTCTCGACCTCCTGGACGCGGGATCTCCCCCACCGGCTTTGGTGGTGGCCACCTGCCCGGGATTCGTGGCTGCCGAAGAGGCTAAGGAGGAGCTCCTCCGGCGGGATGTCCCCTCCATAGCGGTACGGGGGACGAGAGGGGGAAGCCCTCTGGCTGCCGCCTGCCTGAACGCTCTCGCCCTCCTGGCCCGGGCAGGGACCGGGGTGGGGAGGAGAACTGAGGAGGGCGGGGAGCGGCGGAAGCAGACGGCTCTTCTCCTCGTGGGGCATGGAAGCCGCCTCTCCGAAGCCGCCGAGGGGCTTCAGCGGGTGGCGGAGGAGATAAGGGCCCGCTCTCTCTTCTCCTCGGTGGAGGTGGGGTTTCTGCAACTTTCCCCTCCCGACGCGCTCGCTGCCGCCTCCCGCTGCGTGGCGGCGGGAGCCAGGACGGTGGTGGTGTTACCCTACTTCCTTCACTCCGGGGCCCACGTGGTCGAGGACCTGCCCCCCCTCCTGGAAAGGCTCAGAAAGGAGCATCCCGGGGTTTCCTTTCACCTGACCCCTCCTCTCGGCTTTCACCCCTGCCTGGTGGAGGTGGTGCTGGAGAGGGCCTTTTCCGCCCTTTCCGGAGACCATCCCCGAGCCCTAAGCTCGAATGGGGGTCCGGCTTCCGGGGGAGTCTCCGACACCGGGGCGAGGGAGGAAGAGGAGGGGGCTGTTGGCCGGGAAGCGGGCGGAGGAAGAGATGAGCGGCTGGAGGCAAAGACTTCCGGAGACGGGAAGAGGGCGCCGGGGTTACACCACCGGTTCCTGCGCTGCGGCGGCGGCCAAGGGAGCTCTTCTTCTCCTCCTGGGGTTTCCCCGGGATCAAGTGAGCATTCCCCTGCCCGTCGGGACCAGGGCCTCCTTCTCTCTCCGGGGGCTCCTCCGCGAAGAGGAGGAGGCGGAGGCCGGGGTGATCAAGGACGCCGGTGACGATCCCGACGTGACCCACGGGGCGGAGATAAGGGTGCGGGTGAGGCTGGTTCCCGGAGAGGGGGTGGTCTTCCGGCGGGGTCCGGGGGTGGGGCTCGTCACCCGACCGGGACTGGAGCTTCCCCCGGGCGAGCCGGCCATCAACCCCGTCCCCAGGCGGATGATCCGGGAGGCCCTGGAGGAGGCTTTTCGGGAGGCCGGACTTCCTCCTTTTGCCGGGCGGGCGGTGGAGGTGATCGTGTCCTGTCCCGACGGGGAGGGGCGGGCCCGGAAGACCCTCAATCCCCGGCTGGGAATCCTGGGCGGCATTTCCATCCTCGGCACCCGGGGGATAGTCATACCCTATTCCACCTCCGCTTTCCGGGCTTCGGTGGAGCTGGCCATCAAGGTGGCCCTGGCCCAGGGGCATCGCCGGCTCTGCTTTGCCACCGGGGGCCGGAGCGAGGCCCTGGCCCGGGAGCATCTCTCCCTGCCGGAGGAGTGCTTCGTCCAGATAGGGGAGTTTTTGGGCTTTGCTCTTCGCCGGGCGGCGGCCCTGGGAGCGGAAGAGGCGATCCTGGCCGGTTTTCCCGGAAAGGTGGCCAAGGTGGCCCAGGGGCGGCGAAACCTCCATGCCCGTGCCGGGGAGGTGGACCTGGATTTCCTGGCCCGTTTGGCGGAGAGGGCCGGGCTGGGGGAGGGGGCGGGCCGCCGGATCCGGCTGGCCCACACCGCCCGGGAGGTGGCGGAGATCCTCCCGCCTGCTAAAAGACTTCTCTTTTTCCGCCTGCTGGCCGAGCGGGCGGCGCGGGAGATGGAGAGGATGGCGGGAGGGAAACTTTCCACCTTTTGCCTGATCTTCGGATTCGAGGGCCATCTTCTGGGATCCGGGGGGAGTCCAGGGGTTGGAGTCTAACCTTTGGAGCTATTCTGAGCCCCCACCTCATCTTCGGGCGGTGGTGCTGGGGATCCCGCCGGGAAGCTCCCCCCAGGGGCTCGAAAGGTGGCTTCCCCGGGCCCGGGTGGTGGCGGGGGGGAGGCGCCACCTGGCGGGGTTGGACCTTCCTCCCGGGGTGCGGCGGGTGGAGCTGGGCCGGGAGGTGGACCGGACGGTGGCCGAGCTGGCCCGGGAGGAGGGGCTGGTTCTATTCTTGGCTTCCGGGGATCCCGGTCTTTTCGGCCTCACCCGCACCGTCACCCGCCACTTTCCCCCGGACGGGGTGCGCATAGAGCCGGCCACGAGCGCCATGCAACTGGCTTTCGCCCGGGCCGGGCTGAGCTGGGAAGACGCCTTTTTAACCAGCGTCCACGCCCGTCCCCTGGACTGCCTCCTCGAGGCAGTGTGCAGTCACCAAAAGGTAGGGGTCTTCACCTCGCCGGAGACCGGTCCCCGGGAGATAGCCCTTCTTCTCCTCCGGGAGGGGGTGGAGGATGTGTCCCTCTGGGTGGCCGAAGACCTAGGGCTCCCCTCGGAGCGGGTGCGCCGCTTCACACCGGAGGAGGCTTCTCGGGAGCGCTTCTCTCCCCTGAACGTGGTTCTCCTGGTCCGGGGAAAGGATCTTTTTGCTTTTCCCTCCCTGGGGATTGAGGATCACCTCTTCCAGCGCCGGGTGGTCCGGCGGGGGGTGATCACCCGACGGGAGGTGCGGGGGGTGGTCTTCAGCCTGCTCGGCCTTCGCCCGGGAGAGGTTTTCTGGGACGTGGGGGCGGGCTCCGGAGCGGTGGCCATGGAAGCCTGGACCCTCGTGCGGCCCGGGGGAAGGGTTTTTGCCGTGGAGAGGGATCCGGAGGCCGCCCGGATGGTGCGGGAAAACGCCCGGCGGCTAGGCCGGGCGGTGCGGGTGGTGGAGGGGGAGGCTCCCGAGGCCCTGGAGGATCTACCTACGCCCGATGCCGTCTTCGTGGGGGGATCGGGGGGAAGGCTCGGGGAGATAGTGGCCGCAGTGGGAGAACGCCTCCGGCGGGGAGGGAGGGTGGTGGTGAGCGCCATCACCCTGGAGACCCTGGAGGAAGCCCGCCGCTCCCTGGCCGCCCGGGGATGGGAGGCGGAGATAACCTCCGTCCAGGTGAGCCACTCCCGGAAGATGGGCCAGAGGTGGACGGTCATGGATCCCCTCCCGGCGGTGCACCTGGTGCGGGGGGTGGTGGTGGGCTGAGGGAGAAGGAAGTCTTCCTCTTCGGGGTGGGATTGGGCCCGGGGGATCCGGAGCTGGTGACGGTCAAGGCTTTGCGGGTGCTGCGGGAGGTGCCGGTCATCCTCTGCCCGGGGGAGCTTTCCCGGGAGATCCTGGAGCGCATCTCCCGCCTCCCGGGAAGCGGGCTCGATCTCCGGGCCAGGGAGGTGCGGGTGCTTCCCTTCCCCATGACCCGGGACCGGGTCCGGCTGGAGGAAGCGCACGAGACCCTGGCCCGGGAGGCGGCGGAAATCCTTTCCCTCCGGGGGCAGGCGGCTTTTGTCTGCCAGGGAGATCCGGGCTTTTATAGCACCTTCTTTCGCTTTCTTCCTCATCTTCTCCGCTTTCTCCCCGGATTGCGCTGGGAGACCGTTCCCGGGGTTCCCTCCTTCTCGGCCGCCTCTTCTCTTCTCCAGATAGGGCTGGCGGGGGAGGGGGAGGCGGTGTGGCTCGGTCCCTGTCCTCCTCCCGGTCGGCTCGGGGAGGAGGCGGAGAGACTGGCGGAGATCAGCCGGACCCTCGTTTTCCTGAAGGCCCGCCACCTCGATCCCCGGGAGCTTCTCAGCCTAGAGGAGGCCGGATTCTGGTGGGGCTGGGTGTCCCGGGCCGGCCTTCCCGGGGAGGAGGTGCGCCGGGCGGACCGGGAGGGGGGAGCGGAGGGATTCCGGGGAGGGGATTACCTCTCCCTTATGGTGGTGAGGCGGGGCGAGGGGGACGGTAAGGGGGCGGTTTCTCGGAGGGGCCGGGTGCTGCCCTGAGGGGAGGCGGATGGGAAGCGGTGGAGGGTGGAGGAGGGCAATACCTGAGCCGGGGGAAGGTCTGGTTCCTGGGGGCCGGGCCCGGGGATCCGGAGCTTTTGACCCTCAAGGCGGCCCGGATCTTGAGGGAGGCAGAGGTGGTGGTGTGGACCGACTCTCTCCTCCCCCCGGCCATTCTCTCCCTTTGCCCGCCGGAGGCGGAGAAGGTGGGGAGCTCCTCTTTGACCCTGGAGGAGATCGGGGAGATCTTAACCCGGGCGGCGGGCCAGGGTCGGCTGACCGTGCGCCTCCACACTGGGGATCCCGCTTTTTTCAGCGCCCTCGGGGAGGAGGTCACCCTTTTGCGCTCCCGGGGGATCCCCTTCGAGGTGGTCCCCGGGGTGAGTTCTGCCTCGGCGGCGGCCGCTTCCCTGGGGGTGGAGCTCACCCGGCCGGGGGTGAGCCAGACGGTGATCTTCACCCGCGTTCCCGGCCGCACCCCGGTGCCGGAGGGGGAAAGGATCCGGGACTTCGCCCGGTCGGGGGCCACGCTGGTGTTCTTTTTGAGCGCCGGACTGGCAGAAAGGCTGGTCCGGGAGTGCCTGGAGGGGGGGCTTCCTCCGGATACGCCGGCGGCGGTGGTCTACCGGGCCAGCTGGCCGGAAGAAAAGGTTTTTAGGACCGAACTGGTCCGTATCCCGGGGCTTCTGGCTCAGGAGGACATAAAGGGCCAGGCCCTGATCCTCGTGGGTCGGGTGCTCGACGGCATGGGAGAAGCGGCCCTCCGCAGCCTGGTCTATTCCCGGGTTAGCCCTCCCATGCCATCCCGGCGGCGCCATTTAATGAAAATAGCAGAAGCTGGCAATCAGGTTGCCGGAGAGAAGGGAGAGCGGCTCTCCTGGTCCTGGGGTGCGGAGGCAGAGAAGGGATTGGCCGTCCTGGCCCTCACCGGCCGGGGGGCCTGCCGGGCTGCCGAGGTGGCCCGGGAGCTCGGCGCCTCCCTCCACCTTCCGGAACGCCTTTCTTCTTCCTTTCCGGGGAGCCGCCCCTTTTCCCGGACCTCCGAGGCCCTGGCCTCCCTCTTTCCTTTTGCCCGGGGGCTCGTCCTCTTTCTCCCCGTGGGGGCGGCGGTCCGGCTTCTCTCTTCCCTCCTCCGGGGAAAGGGGCAGGATCCGGCGGTGGTGGTGGCGGACGAAGACGGCGAGCACGTGATCTCCTTTCTTTCCGGGCACCGGGGAGCCAACGAGCTGGCCCGGCGGGTGGCCCGTCTTCTCGGGGGCCGAGCGGTCATCACCACCGCCTCCGACCGGCGGGGGCTGCCCTCTCTGGAGGAGATGGCCCTGGCCCGGGGCTGGCGGATCGAGGATTCGCGGGGCTGGGCCCGGGTGCTGGCCGCCCTTCTGGAGGGGGAGAAGGTGGGGGTGTGGGACGAGGCGGGAGCGGACTGGTCTTCTCTCCTTGAGCGGGGTCTCGTTCAGCTTGTGGCCGGGCCGGAGGAGCTCTGGGCCGGCGGGAGGTGGGGCGGGGCGCTTTTGGTGACGGATAAGGCCTTATCTTTGCCCGAGTGTTGGAATGACAGAGCCGCCTTCCTCCGTCCTCCCACCCTGGCGGTGGGAGCGGGACTGCACCGGGGCGTGGATCCCCGAGAGGTGGCGGACGGTTTACGGGCGGCCCTGGCGGAGGCGGGCTACTCCCTCTTTAGCCTTTTCGCCCTGGGGCTTCCCGCCTGGCGGGCGGAGGAGCGGAGGGAGGAATGGGAGGAGCTGGCCCGGGAGCTGGGGGTGAAGCTCTTCCTCTTTTCCCGGGAGGAGCTCCTGGGGGCCCCGGTGGGGCCCAGCCCCTCCTATGCCCAAAGGGGGGGTCTTCCCGGGGTGGCCGAGCCCTGCGCCCTTCTGGCGGGGGTGAGGGGGCGGGGTGCCAGTTCTTTCTTGGGCGAGAAGGTGGAGTGGGTGGTGCCCAAGCGGAAAGGCCGTGATTTCACCCTGGCCGTGGTCCGGTTCCGAATGTTGGGAGACCGGGGCGGATCGGCTGAAATGGGGACGCGGGGACACGGGGGCGCAGAGGCCCAGAGGGGTGCAGAAGCACGGTGACTGTCCTTGCGAGTGCTGTGAGTGCGACCGCGAAAGAATTGTGATCGTGATGCCCAGGGTGATGGGGCCAGTGGACTTGCGAGTGCTGTGAGTGCCACCGCGAAAAAAGGAGGGGAGGAGGGTTGAAAGGATACCTTTGGGTGGTGGGGACGGGGCCGGGGGATCCCGAGCATCTCACCCTCCGCGCCCGCCGGGTGCTGGAGGAGGCAGAGGCGGTGGTGGGGTACGAGACCTACCTGCGCTTTCTCCGGCCTCTCCTTGAGGGCAAGGAGGTGCGGGCGGGGAGGATGCGGGAGGAGATGAGGAGGGCCGGGGAGGCGCTCGAGCTCGCCCGGGGGGGGAAGAAAGTGGCCCTGGTCTCGGGCGGGGATGCCGGGGTTTACGGGATGGCGGGGCCGCTTCTCGAGTTGCGGGGAGAGGGGGCGGATGACGTGGAGGTGGAGGTGGTCCCGGGGGTGACCGCTCTCTCAGCCGCCGCCGCCCTTTTAGGCGCTCCTCTCATGCACGACTTCGCGGCGGTGAGCCTCTCCGATCTCCTCACTCCCTGGGAGGAGATAGCGGAGAGGCTGGAGGCCACTGCCCGGGCCGACTTCGTGATCGGCCTTTACAACCCCGCCTCCCGGCGGAGGAGCTGGCAGCTTCCCCGGGCGGCGAGCATCATTGGCCGCTACCGCTCTCCCCATACCCCGGTGGGGGTGGTCAGAAACGCCTGCCGGCCGGGGCAGGAGGTGAAAATCATCCCCCTGAAGGATCTTGCCGCCCTCTCTCTGGACATGAACTCTATGGCCATAGTGGGAAACTCTCGTACCTATGTGTGCGGCGGCCGGATGGTGACCCCCCGGGGATACGGGTCGCAGCCCGGGTTCCCGGTGCGGTGACCTGACCGGCCTCGCGGATCCGGAGTTTATGCTGATCGCGGCTCCGGCCAGCGGAAGCGGCAAGACCGTCGTCACCCTGGGCCTGATCCACCGGCTCAAGACCCTGGGCTACCGGGTTCAGCCCTTCAAGGCCGGTCCCGATTACATAGACGCCGGACTCCTCGGGGCCCTGGCCGGAAGGGAAGCGGAGAACCTGGATCCCTGGCTCCAGGGGGAGGAGGGAGCGCGGTGGGTGTGGTCCTCCTTTTGTTCGGAGGGGATGGTGCCGGTGGTGGAGGGGACCATGGGCCTCTTCGACGGCCGCCCCGGGGTGCCGCCGGCCTCGGCCTGGGTGGCGGGGGTGTTCTGTTTGCCCGTTCTGGTAGTGCTGGACGTGGCCGGGATGGGGGAGACGGTGGCCGCGGTGGCCGGGGGGTTGAGCCGCCATCGGCCGGGGGTGGAGGTGGCCGGCTTCATCCTGAACCGGGTGCGGTCAGAAAGGCATCTCTTGATCTGCCGGGAGGCTCTCCTTCGGGCCGGCCACCGGGTTCTGGGCTGGGTGCGGGAGGCGGAGGAGCTCCGCCTTCCCTCCCGCCATCTCGGGCTTTACACCGCCCGGGAGGTGGACGTGAGGCGCTGGGTGGAGAGGGTGGCCGGACATTTCTCCTGGGATGACGGGGGGTTGCGGATGCTGGCTGAGGATGTAGCCACCAGAAGAGGAAGAAGGGCAGGGGAGGCTTCCGGGATTCAAGATGCGGATCGAGCCGCATCTCCAAGGACTCGCCTGGCCCTGGCCCGGGACCGCCACTTCCAGTTCTACTATCCGGCTAACCTGCGCATTCTTTTCGAGCTGGGGGCGGAAATCATACCCTTTTCCCCAACGGAGGAGGGAGCACCTCCTTTCCCCTGCCAGGGCCTCTATCTGGGAGGCGGCTATCCCCAGTTGGGGATGGAGGAACTGGCTTCCGGGCGCTTTTTCTCCTTCCTCCGGGAGTGCCGCCGCCGGGAGATTCCCATCTATGCAGAGTGCGGGGGGATGATGATTCTGGGTGCCTCGGTGGAAGGCCGCCCGGCTGGAGGGGTGATCCCTCTCTCCTTCCGCCGGGCGGGAAGGAGGCTCGGTTACGTCTCCGCCCGCTCCACCGGGCATTCCTGGCTCCCCGCAGGCATCGAGGTGCGGGGTCACGTCTTCCACTACTTCCATCCGGAAAGGGAAACCCCGGCGCCGGCCTGGGTTCTCCAGCCGGGGGGGGAGCCTGACGGCTGGGCTGACGGGAGGGTGCTGGCCGGCTACGTTCACCTGCACTTCGCCGGCAGCCGGGAAGTGGCCCGGGCCCTGGTCGGGGCCATGGTTTCCCGAGCCTGGAGCGAGCGGCCGGGCTAAGTTCCGGGGCTCTGGCTCAGGGCTGCCACACCTTCAGGATTAGGGGCACCGCCAGCAGGGCTACCACGTTCAGGACCTTGATCATGGGGTTCATGGCCGGCCCGGCGGTGTCCTTAAAGGGATCGCCCACCGTATCCCCAGTGACGGCGGCGGCGTGGGTGGGGCTGCCCTTGCCCCCGAGGTTCCCCTCCTCGATGTACTTCTTGGCGTTGTCCCAGGCCGCTCCTCCCGAGGTCATGAGGATGGCCAGAAAAAGCCCTCCGGCGATGGAACCGATGAGCAGTCCTCCCAGGGCCACCGGCCCCAGGAGCAGGCCCACGATTATGGGGGCCAGGACGGGGATGAGGCTCGGAAGGATCATCTCCCGGAGAGCCGCCCGGGTGACGATGTCCACCGCCCGGGCGTAATCCGGCCGGGCCTGGCCCTCCATGAGCCCGGGGATCTCCTTGAACTGGCGCCGCACCTCCCGTACCACCTCCCCGGCCGCCCGGCCCACGGCCTCCATGCTGAGAGAGCCGAAGAGAAAGGGCAGGGCGGCCCCGAGGAAAAGGCCTATCAAGACGTAAGGATCCTCCAGGGTGAAGGCCATCTTCTTCGCTGCCTCCCCCCCGAATTTGCGCAGCTCCTCGATGTAGGAGGCAAAAAGCACGATGGTGGCCAGCCCGGCGGAGCCGATAGCATAGCCCTTGGTCACCGCCTTGGTGGTGTTGCCCACCGCGTCCAGGGGGTCGGTCACCTGTCTCACCCCCTCCTCCAGCCCGCTCATCTCGGCGATGCCCCCGGCGTTGTCGGTAATAGGGCCATAGGCGTCCATGGTCACGATGATGCCGGTAAGGGAGAGCATGGCCACGGCGGCGGTGGCCACCCCGTAGAGGCCGCCCAGGAGGTAAGAGACCAGCACCCCGGCGGCGATGATGAGGATGGGGGGGACGGTGGAGCGCATCCCCACCGCCAGCCCGGCGATGATGTTGGTGGCGTGTCCGGTCTCCGAGGCCCGGGCAATGAAGCGCACCGGGCGGAAGGCCTTGGAGGTGTAGTAGTCGGTGGCCATGAAGATGGCCGCGGTGACCCCAAGGCCTATGAGGCTGGTGAGGAAGATTTTATAGCCCATCCCCGCGAATCCGGAGAGGAAGTAAAAGGCCACGGCCGAGACCACCCCGGCCACGGCCAGGGAGGTGTAAAGGCTGCGCATGATGGTCTCCTCCCGGGCCGGGGGGGTGGCCAGGATGCCCACGATGGAGGCCAGAACCGCCGCTCCACCCAGGAGGAGGGGGTAAAGGACGTAGGCGGGCTTGCCCGGGAAGAGAAGGGAGCCCAAAAGCATGGCCGCCACCGCTGTCACCGCGTAGGTCTCGAAGAGGTCGGCGGCCATCCCGGCGCAGTCGCCCACGTTGTCTCCCACGTTGTCGGCGATCACCGCCGGGTTGCGGGGGTCATCCTCCGGGATGCCCGCCTCCACCTTGCCCACCAGATCGGCTCCCACGTCGGCCGCCTTGGTGTAGATTCCTCCGCCCAGCCGGGCGAACACGCTGATGAGGCTGGCCCCGAATCCGAAGCCCACCAGGGCCTCCACCTTCCCCGTAAGGAGGTAGAGGACGGAGACGCCCAGAAGCGCCAGCCCGGCCACGAGAAGCCCGGTCACCGCTCCCCCGCGCAGAGCCAGACGCAGGGCGGGGGTGAAGCCCCGCCGGGCCGCCTCGGCGGTGCGGGAGTTGGCCCGTACGGCCACGTACATGCCGATGTAGCCGGCGCTGCCCGAAAGCAGGGCCCCGGCCAGGAAGTAGAGGGCGGTCAGCCACCCGAGCCCCACCCCGATGATCAGGGCCAGCACCACGGCCACCAGGGCCACCACCCGGTACTGCCGGTTCATGTAGGCCCGGGATCCCTCCTGGATGGCCTGGCCCACTTCGGCTACCCGGGGATGGGTCACCGGAAGCCGGAGGATCCACCGAGAGAGGTAGAGCCCATAGAGGATGGCCACGAGAGCGGCCAGAGGAGGGAAGTAAGTGCTGAAAAGGGGCGTGCCCGTCATCTCCTCACTCCTCCTTTGCTTTTAAAACCAAACCCCAATTGTAATCTTTGGAGGGAAGAGGGCAAAGTTTGGCCCCGGGCCGGCTCAATCCCCCCAGCGCTCGCCCCAGGCGCGCATGGCCTCGACGATGGGCTGGAGGCTCAGGCCCTTCTCGGTGAGGCGATACTCTACCCGGGGAGGCACCTCCGGGTAGACGGTCCGGGTCACGATCCCCTCCCGCTCCAGCTCCCGAAGGCGCTCGGCCAGGGTCTTGGGACTCACGGGGCCCAGGGAGCGCCTGAGCTCCCCGAAGCGCTTGGTGCCGGTGAAGAGATCCCTCAGGATGAGCAGGGTCCACCTGCCGCCGATGACCCGAAGGGTGCGCTCCACCGGACAACCGTCGTGGTTCATTCTCCCCCTCCCCAGAACACCGCTTCGTATATGGCCAGAGAAGGGGTCTCCTGAAAGAAGCCGGGCGGGGCCTCCCCTTCAGCCACCTCCCGGAAGATCTCCCCTCCGCTCCATTCCTCGAGGGCTTCCCTCGACTCCCACCTGGTGACCAGGAGATATTCTTCCCCTTCTTCCCCGCGCAGGAACTCGAAGGACAGAAGCCCCGGCGCATCGGCCAGCGCCTGTGCCCTCCGCCGGAAAGCGGTCTCCAGATCCTCCCCGTACTCCCGGTTGACTTTGAGCCGCATCATGGCCACCGTCATTCCGCCACCCCCTTCCGCGCTATATCCCGGGTATTCCATTAAAGCTCCCCACCCTACTGGCCAGAGCTCCAGGAACTCCCCCCGTCCGCCGACCAGCTCCAGGAATCTCCTCTATCCCGGGAACGGTAGAGATCCCCGTTGGGCGCCAGGGCCCATACCTCCCCTGTCCCGGTGACTACCACCGCCACCATCCGCCTCATGTGGCTACCGCGGAGCCAGCGGGCGCTGGTCCCACCGTCTTCGCTCCTCCACACCCCCCGGGAGGTGGCGAAGTAAACCGTTCGCCCGTCCCGGGGGTCGAAGCTGAGGCCATAGACCACGGGGCGGAAGTCCACCCTTCCCGGCCAGCGGGGACCGAAGTTCAGCTCCTCTATGCGGCGCTGAGCCCAGCTCTTTCCTCCGTCCCGGCTCAGGAGGTAGAAACCCCCCGCCGAGGAGTAATCCGGATCGGTGAACTCTCCTCCCAGGGCCACCACGGCCGGATCAGAGGGGGAGACGGCGATACCGGTCACCGGGGCGGCGGGGGAAAGCCCCGTCTCCCCGGGCTGCCAGGAGCCCCCCCCGTCGCGGGAGATGAAGAGCCCCCGGCCCTCCACCCAGACGTACAACTCCCGGCCCGAAGGACTGACCCCCAGGGCGGTTACCCGTGAGGAAGGGAGAGGGGAATCCACCTTCTCCCAGCTCCGGCCCCGGTCCCGGCTGCGGGTGATCCCCTCTCCAGAGACGGCGGCGTAAAGCGTCCCCTCCTCCCCTGCCCAGGCCAGGGCTTTGGCCTCTCCTTCCTCCACCCTCCTCCACTTTCCGGATTCCTGGTAAAATATTCCTTCCCGGGTAGCCAGCACGATTCCCTGGCCGGAGGGGTCCACCCAGAGGGCCCAGGCCCGGGAACCGGCGGGCACCGGACCCACTCCCGGCTGATCTATGGGGCGGCCGGCCATCAGTTGGTAGAAAGACTGGAGCCTCTCGAAGCTCAGAGGCCCCTCCCAGTACTTCCGGGCCACCCCGTCGGTGGAGACGAACCAGGTTTCGGGGTATCCCCGGACGTTATAGGGACCGGTGATGCTGGCGGAGCGGTCCAGGAGGATGGGGTAGGGGAGGGCGAAATCCTGGATGTACCTCTGGATGATTTCCGCCGGCTCCCGAACGTCTATCCCCACGAGGTTCACCCGGTCCCGGTAGCGCTCATAAAAAGCCTTGAGCACCGGGGCCTCTTCCTTGCAACTGACGCACCAGGTGGTGGTGATGTTGATGATGAGAGGTTTATCCAGAAACTGCTCCAAGGTCACCTTCTGACCCTGGAGGTCGGTCACCCGGGGCCAGTCCGGAACCCTCTGCCCCTCCTTGGCCTTCCTTTTTATACTCTGATTGAAAGCAAGAGCTCCCAAAAGGAAGAGGAGGAGCACCACTCCTGCGCCGTAGCGGGCCCAGCGGCCAGTCGTCTGGGAGGCAGGTTCCCCGGCCAGTTCAGAACACCAGGGCTATGATAATACGGCGAGCCCGCGGAAGCGGAATGGTGCCGGCCCCGCAGGCGCTGCTTTAATTCCGGGCCCGGAGAGCCCGGGCTATGCGCCGGGCCGCCTCCCTCTCGGCGATAGCCCTTCTCTTGTCGTACTTTCTCTTCCCCCGGGCCAGAGCCAGCTCCACCTTGGCCCAGCCTCCCCGCAGGTAGATGCGCAGGGGAATGAGGGTGTAGCCCTTGACCCGCACCGCACCGGCCAGGTGGGCTATCTCCCGCCGGTGAAGGAGGAGCTTGCGGGGCCGTAGAGGGTCGGGGTTGTAAGGCCCCCCGGGGGAGTAAGGCGCTATGTGCAGGTGATGGAGGTATACCTCTCCCCCCTCCACCACCGCCCGGGCCTCCTGGAGGGAGACCCTACCCTCCCGCAGGGACTTTATCTCCGTTCCGGTTAGCACCATCCCCGCCTCGATCGTTTCCACGATGTCGTAGTCGTGGCGGGCCCGCCGGTTCTCGGCGATTACCTTGATCCCTTCCGTCCTGGCCACCCGGGCCTCACCTCCAGCGGAGGCTCAGCTCTCAGCCCATCCTGAGCCTCCAGAAATCCCATCCGCCGTGCCATTTTTGCTCACCGAGAGCGCATGGCGTGCTCACTTTCTCGATCGGTCTTCGCGCTTAAGTGGTTATTTCCGAGAAACTTCCGCTGCCAGGGTGAACCGGGCCGGTTGGAGACAAATAATCAGAGGTAGTCCCGCTTCAGCCGCTCGTAGACCCGGGAGAAGGCTTCGTCTTCTCTGGCTTGAGCCTCCTGAACCGGACCGGTCTCTCCGGCCTCCGCCACCCGGGAGGAGCGGTGCCGGGAGAGGAAGCTCCATAGCCATATCCCCCCCGCTATGAAGATCAGGACGGGGAGCACCCAGACAAAGAGGCCGAACCCCCGCCGCGGGGGCATCATGAGGATCCACTCCGTGTACTGGGCCACGTAGTAGTTGAGGATCTCATCCCTGGTCTTGCCCTCGGCCAGCATGCGGCGGATCTCGGTCTTGATCTTCTGGGAAACCTCGGTCTGAGACTCGGCTACCGTCTGGCCCACGCACACCGGACAGCGGAGGAGCTTCTCTATCTCCAGGGCTTCCCTTTCCAGAGCCGGATCAAGACGCACCTCCTGCGCCCCGGCCAGGGTGGAGAGAAGGAAAACCAGAAGCACCCCTGCCGCCAGTGCCCAGGCGGTTTTAACCGCTCCTTTCCTACCCTTGAGACCCTCGGGGTCCCGCCTCTCCATGAATCTCACTTTCCCCGTTCCAGGACGGCTATGAGGATGCCGGTCAGAAAGAAAAGGGAGGCGAAGATGACGGTGAGACGGGAAAGGAAATCGTCAAGCCCCTTCTTTTTACCGAAAAGACTTTCCGCCCCTCCGGCTATGGCTCCGGAGAGTCCCGCGCTCCTCCCCGATTGAAGGAGGATCACCGTCATCAGGCCTAAAGAGGCGAGCACGAACACCACGGTCAAAAAAAGAAGCAATGCCTTTCCCTCCGGAGGCATTCTAACACCTGCGCCGGGGGCGGCCAAGAATCCCGGGACTCGGGCCGGTGGCTTGAGCGACTGGCCCGGGTTCCGGCAGAGCATCAGCTCATCTCTACCGTCGCTGGGGCAGAGATATATCGCGGAATCTCCAGAAGCCCGGTACGGCTACGGGTGCGCGTATTAGCGTTTGACTCCCGCCGGTCGTAGCGGTCTACTCACCTCCCCATGATCTGCAGGCAGGTGCGCACGGCCTCGGAGGCCACCCGGCGGTTCTCCCGGGCCACCTCTCTAGGGGTGGCCTCCCCTTCTTCATCCTCGATCTCGGGAGGCACCGGCCTTCCCGTGGCTGCGGCCCAGATCACGGCCCAGGAACGGGGAACGGCATCCTCCCAGGAGTATCCTCCACCCCCCAGCACCACCCACCGGCCTTCGAGAATCTCCCGGGCGAAGCGGCGGAGGAGCTCCGCTCCCCGGCGATACCCCCGGGTGCTGTACTCCAGGTGGGCCAGGGGGTCCAGCCGGTGGCCGTCCACCCCGCTCTGGAGCACGAGGAGATCAGGCTGGAAGGCTTCTACTGCATGGAGAGCCAGCTCCAGGCACTCGAGAAAGGAGTCGTCCCGGGTTCCTGGCAGAAGGGGGATGTTCAAAGCGTATCCCCGGCCCCGGCCCCGCCCCATCTCCTCGGGGAAGCCTGTGCCCGGGAACAGGTAGCGGCCGGATTCGTGGAGCGAGACGGTCAGCACGGTGGAATCCTCGTAGAAGACGGCCTGCACCCCGTCCCCGTGGTGGGCGTCTATGTCCAGGTAGGCCACCTTGAGCCCGTAATCCTTCTTCACCCGGGCTATGGCCACCGCCGGGTCGTTGTAGATGCAAAAACCCGAGGCCCGGTCGGGGAGGGCGTGATGCAGACCTCCCGAGAGGTTGAAGGCCGGCGAGGCCTTCCCCTCCACGGCCAGAAGGGCCGCCTGGATGGAACCCCCGGTGACGAGGAGGCCCGCCTCGTGCATCCCCGGGAAGACGGGGTTGTCGCCGGTGCCCAGCCCCCGGAGGGGATCCGCCGCTCCGGCCTTTACCGCCCGGATGTATCCGGCGGTATGAACGAGAAGGAGGTCCTCCTCCCGAGCCGGCTCGGGCTCCCTTTCCTCCCCGGGCAGAAGGAGGCCCTTCTCTAGAAGGAGGGAGCGGGTGCGGGAGAGCCTCTCCGGCCGGAGGGGGTGGTGGGGGCCGAAGTCGTAGGTCTCAAACCGCGAGGTGTAGAAGAAGAGGGGCAAGCCCATTACTGAATGATTGTAATATCCCTGGGCCGACCGGGCGGTGGCCGAGGGGCTTCTGCCTCCAGCTGCTTACCCCGAGCGGAAGCTCCGTCCCGAGGAGCCCATCACCCGGGCGGAGGCGGCTCTGGCCGTGGCCCGGCTGCCGGGCGTGAAAGCCAGGCCGGACCTCTCCCCCCGCTTTCCGGAAACCGCAAATTCAGACCTCGGTCCTTCGGGTTTATCGGAATTTGTCGAGATTTGGCGAAAAAAA